>ERZ772902.2120-NODE-2120-length-12380-cov-7.110345_pt1 | contig 12380 bp, 3 predicted proteins | sample MGYA00511470_ERZ772902 | MGnify/ENA primary metagenome ERZ772902 (study PRJEB29015, sample SAMEA2737717) | human gut metagenome | biome: human gut; feature: human-associated habitat; material: faeces | place: China | collected 2012 ... | reverse complement strand
CGCAAGTGCCGGATAGGAACGGCAAAATTTTTTACACTTCTATTACTTCTTTATCACACATTAGTAAAGGACGCGGGCTTCTCCGACAATACCCCTGATGCCTGGCATTACGATGCCATCAACCGCTGCGCGGCGGCCGGCATCCTCAAGGGCAACCTCAACGGCACTGTGACCCCCAACGCACCCATCACCCGTGAGCGCGCCATGGTCATGCTGGGCCGCGCTCTGGGTATCGAGCCCATCGAAAACCCCGACCTGACGCAGTTCACGGACGGTGCGCAGGTGGCGTCCTATGCCCGGGGCATGCTGGCTGCTCTGATCAGAGCCGGTATTGTGGGCGGTGTGACTGCCGACCAGCTGGCTCCTCAGAACAACATCACCCGCGCGGCCACCGTCACGATCCTTGACCGCGCCATCGGCACCTATGCGGACAAGGCCGGCGAGACGGTCAATGCCAATGGCAAGGGCATTGTCCTCGTTGTGGCGGACGATGTGACCGTCACCGGCGAGGTGAACAAGCTGCTCGTGCCTGCCAATGACATCGAAGTGACCGTTAAGGGCAGCAAGAACATCGATGACATCACGGTCAGTGGCGACAACTCCAAGGTCATTCTGGACAACGCCTCCGCGGACAATGTGACGCTGGACGGTGAAAAGAGCGCAGTTGAGACCAAGAACGGCGCCAAGATCGACAACGTCATCATGAGCGAGAATGCTTCCGGCGCCACGGTCGATGTTGGCAGCGGCACCACCGTCGGCAATGTGGAGAACCATGCTGAGGATGCCACCGTCACCGGCAGCGGCACCGTGAAGAAAGTGGAGTCCGACAAGGACATCACCGTTAAGACCAAGGACACCGACGTCAAGAACATCGGCGATGAGAAGATCACTGTCACCGACAAGAGCGGCAAGGATACCACGGTTGGCACCACCGGCTCCGGCTCCTCTACTACCGTGAATAAGGGTACCACCAGTTCCGGCGGTGGCGGCGGCAGCAGCTCCGGCAGCAGCCACAGCCACAGCTATGCGGATGCCTGGAGCCACGATGCTACCCACCATTGGCACGCTTCCACCTGCGGACACGAGGTCGTCAGCGGCAAGGCTGAGCACACCTGGAACGATGGCGAAGTGACGAAGGCCGCCACCTGCGGCGCGGCCGGCGAGAAGACCTTTACCTGCACCGTCTGCGGCGCGACCAAGACCGAGGTGATCCCCGCCACGGGCAAGCATACCTCTGTTGAAGTTCCCGCACAGGCAGCTACCTGCACCGAAGCCGGTCACACGGCCGGTACGAAGTGCTCTGTCTGCGATACGATCATCTCCGGCATGGCGGAGATCCCCGCCACGGGCCATACCTGGGGTGACTATGTGATTACGCATGCTGTCAGCGGCAGGGATGGAACGAAGACCCGCGCCTGCAGCGTTTGCAATGCTATCGAGAGTGAAACGATCCCCTATAAGTTCTACCTTGGCGCAACCTCTGACAGCACCGTTGATATGACTGTTGGCGGGGATTACACGGCGACGATCACTCTGCCCAAGGACGGTGCAACCGTCAATGCGGGCAGCATTGCCCTGACGGCAAAAATGCAGGACGTTGCATCTCTGGGCGTGAAGGGCGAGAAGTCTCACACCACGACCATCAGCACCGACCTTGGCGAAATGGATGTCACTCTTAATACTTGGCTGCCGAATTGCTACAATTTTGAGGGTGCTACCATCAATGCCACCATCGGCGACAAGAGCTGCACCTATACCCTTGGCGCGATCGACAAGATGACTGACCCCAGTATGTACACGATCACCGCTACCACTAATCCCGCGGCGGCCAGTGCCGCCTGGCAGGCGCTGACCTCTCACGTCAACGCAGGCACGCAGGCAGATGACAGCAAGATCGTCATCAAGAACGGCGCTTACCTGATGATCGGCACCGAAAAGCTGGAGTTCACGAGCAGCGAGGTCGGCGATTTGGAACTGAACAACCTCGGTGATATGGAGGCGCTCAACACTGCAATCCGTAATCACGTCAAGCTGACGACTGGCTGCACGGATCAGGGCGGCACGATCACCGCTTACCTCCCCGCCGGAACGCAGCTGGCGGTGGGCGGCAGTGTTGCAACGCTGAAGGACAACTGCACCATCACCATTACGCTCGATCCGGACGAGATGGTCGGTCTTTCCACCGCACTGTCCTCTCTGAAAAACGAGACGGATCCGACAATGATGGTTAAGGAACTCGTTCACCAGTTTGACAACCTGGTTGGCGCGATTGATGCAACCGGCAATGTTACGGTGAACGTCAGCTTTACCTGAGCGGCACAGACGTAAAAAGCTTTTGGACGGGAGCATATTGCTCCCGTCCAAAGGTACTATTTCAAAAGAAGAAGAAAGAGAGGGATGCGAGCCGTGAAGCTTTTAAAAGCGACCAAAAGGCATCTTTTCCTCGCCGCGCTTCTCTGCGCGTTGACCGTAAATACGGCGGCCTATGACAACTATCAGTCAATCACAGGCTATGAATCACCGACTGATCTTACCGTGCAAACAGGCGGCGACCACCTTTGGACGGTGGCGGATGGAGTATTGCAGTCCGGCAACACCGGGGTGGGCAGCACCGTTTCCGCCATCAAGGTAACCGTTCCTCAGGCGGGTGTGCTGCACTTCCAATATAAGGTTTCTTCCTCCTATAAAACGGGTGACACAGGAATCCCGGAGGGCGCATTGACGGAAACCAATCCCGACTCGCTGGTCATCTGCGTGGGGACGGAGATCACGGCAGGCACATCATATTCCAATCTGCCGGATGGATGCCAGCGCTTCTATGGCGAGCTTGACTGGGCGGACGGCTCCGTCACAGTGGATGGCGCATCGGACGTTTACTTTGCCTATAAGAAAAACGGCAGCACGGATTCCGGCTCCGACCGCGCATGGCTGCGGAACTTCTCCTTCGCCACGGACACCTCTGCGGAACTGGCGGTGACCTACGATAATACCTGCGGCGATGTCACCGGCGCGGGAAGCTACGAAGCGGGAACCGCCGTCACGCTGACGGCGCTGCCAAAAGACGGCTGCCAGTTCTACGGCTGGGTGGACGAGGCCGGTACATTCCTTTCGGATCGGCCGGAGTACGAAGTGTCCGTCAACAATGACATGACGATCCGCGCGGAATTTGCCTCGGAGGGAGCTTATGAGGCCCGCCGCGGCAGCACATTCTACACGAGCCTGACGGAGGCGCTGGCGGCCAATAAGAAAAGCGACATCTTCCTGCTCAAGGATACGACTCTGACGGAAGACGCCGAGATCCCATCCGGTGTGACGCTCTACATCCCCTATGAGGAGCATTACACCACGAATTATAAAAACGGCGGCGTCAGCGATGACAACAAAATCACGGCAACGCCTTTCCGCCTGCTGACGGTCAACAGCGGCGTGACGCTGACGGTAAACGGAACCCTGCGGCTTGGCGCTGAGATGGGAAAAAAGACTCTTTGCTATCAGGGCCATAACAACGGCGCCTATGGCGGCGTCATCAACGAGGGAACGATCGCCGTGAACGGCACCTTGGACAGCTGGGGCCTCATCACCGGCTCCGGCACGGTAACGGCGGTTGGCGGCGGCACGGTTTATGAGCCGTTCATCGTCTGCGACTTTGCCGGCGGCAACAACCTGAAAAATCTCTATCAAGCAGACGCGGCGCCCTTTAAGCGCTATGCCATGCAGAACATCCAGTGCACCCTGCAGCTTGACAGCGGCAGCACCCTGTACGGACGGGGCTGCCTGTATGGCGACAGCAGCTACAATGAGGTGGAGATCCCCATTGCTGCCTCCGGCGGACTGTTCCAGCTGGCGGACGGCGCTACCATCACCCGAACCTATGACCCTGAGCGGCAGGTCTCTGTGTTCCCCGGCATCGGCAGGGAGAACTGGACCGTCAGCGGCGGCATGACCTTCGGCGCACTGGAAATGAATGTTTTGGACGTTCAGATCAGCACAAGCGCTTGCGGTTTCCCACTGCCCTACAACCTGTCCATGACTCTGAAAAACGGCAGCTACAACATTCCGAACCATCTGCGGGTCATGCCCGGCGCGGCCCTGACCGTAGGACGCAAGGCGACCCTGACGGTGGACGGCTCCCTCTACGTGCTGGACGGCTTGAAGCAGGGAAGTATGAGCGGCGTGCACTATGCGTCTACGGAACAGTTGAAGAACAGCGGTTTCTCCGCCTGCGGCGAACTGACGGTGGACGGCGGAAAACTGGCGGTCAACAGCGGCGCGTCCTTTGGCGGCGTGGTGCAGAGCACCGGCTCCGGAAGTATCTCCATTGCGGAGGGCGCTTTGCTTACCAACAATGTGCAGGACGGCGGCAAGGGTTATTATGCGGACAATACCGCCATCTTTGAAGGCTTCACCGCCCGCGCGAACATCGGCGGCGCATTGCAGAACCTGACGGCAGGGGAGTACCACGCTGTCGGTACTAATGCCTTTACCCTGCCCAGCTACACGGTGAAGTATGTCACCAATGGCGAGAGCATCAACGGCAACAGCGGCTATGAGCCAGCGTATACCGACGAAACGGTTACCATCGCCCAGCCCATGACAGGCGCTTGGGCGGCGGGCGCGGCTGCACCGTCCCAGTATCAGATCACGGCGGTCAACAAGACCTGCTATGACGAGGCTGACAACAGCTGCACCAATGTGGACTATGACTTAACCGGCGACACGCTGACCTTTACCGTGACGACCCTCAAGAGCGCATATACGCATCTGGTGCAGGTGCAGATGGGAGACGGCGAAGCTGTTACTGTCAAGCCTAACGAAAAGGGAACCTACACAGTAACTGGAGTGAGCGATAATGTGACCATCATTGTGACCAGTGTGTTGAAGGGGGACGTTATTATGGACGGAAAGATTAATAATAAAGACCTTATCCGTGTGCGACAAATCGTCCTTTCAAACTATATGCCAACCGAGCTTGAACGGTTAACTGCGGATACCTTTTCTGATGGAAAAATCAACAACAAAGATTTGATTCGGGTTCGGCAGTACATTCTCGGTAATATACAAGCTTTTTAAAGGAGACTACAAGAATGAAGAAAAAGATTACAGCTCTCCTGCTCTCCTTGACAATGCTTTTGTCATTGCTTCCTGTTTCTGCAATGGCAATTGGCGGCACAGAGATCACAGTCGGTTCTGTGCAGGGTGTTGCAGGTGAAAGTGTACAGGTTCCTGTCACCATCAAGAATGCTGACCCAATTTGTGCTATGGGTCTTGAATTTACCCTCTCGGATGGTTTGACGCTAACTAATATTGAGCAAGGCCCGGCCCTTTCCAGCGATCTCACTTTTACAACGGCAGTAAATAATCGTAAAGTTAACGTTGAGGAACCAAAAGCTGGAAACTTTACCTGTGAAGATGGTATCATCATGAACTTGACGGTGAGTATTTCAAGCGCCGCCAGTGGGGAACTTTCCATCGAGGCAAAGCCAATTGATGGCGACACAGGCAATATTGCCAATGCGGATCTTGAAGATGTCCCCGTGACCTTCGTTCCCGGCACGATCACGGTGAAAGCTGACACGTCGGATCGGACGGTCACCTTTATGAACGGCACGGAGGCGGCGGCGACCGAGACTGTGGCTAACGGCGGAAAATTGACCGAAATCCCGGCGGCACCCGCGGCAGTCGATGACCAGAGCTTCCTTGGCTGGTATGCGGTGGAGGGCACGAACTATGTGCTGAGTACCGTGGAGGATACGATCACCGGCACGGAAGCCAGCACCGATACGGTCATTACGGCAGACACCACCTATCACGCGATCTGGGCCAGCAGCGCCATGATCGCCGCGGGCTACGCGGCTGACGCAAGCGGCAAGACAACTATTGGCGTTGTGGCGGCCATCAGCGGCTTGCAGAACTTTGTCAACAGTTATACCGGCGGCACGGTCAAACTGCTGAAAAATGTTGACCTGGCAAAGGGTTATGTGGTGATTCAGTCCGGGACAACCGTCACACTGGACTTGAACGGCAAGACCCTGTCCGCGAACGGCGTTCAGAATAAAGCGACTGGTTGGAATGGGTACGGCCCCATCGTCAATAACGGTAACCTGGCTCTGATCAGCAGCACCGCCCTGACGGACAAGGGCGTGGTTCAGCTGAATGAGACGGAGACTGTTTCTTTTGATGGTTACGGCGCACTGACCAATCATGGAACGGTCCGTATGGAAAACATCAAGCTCGTCAGTGTGAGTACTTTTGTTGATGAGGATGGGATGTATGCCCCCGCCTGTGCCTATTATGGCAAGGAGGACGCCACGATCAAAACGATCCAAGACTGCGAGCTTCGCGCCAACAGGACCGCTGCCTTGTATCAGTACAGTGGCAGCATAGGGAAGCTCTCCGATTCTGTCTTTGAGGGCAGCGCAACCATGACGGGAAAGCCAGCCGCTGTGTTCTTAGAGGGATGGGGCAAACAACAACATTACGGCACGATTGAAAACTGCACCATTACGCTGCATTGTGATGATCCGGATTATAGTGTAGCGGCATTGGATGTGAAATGCGGCACACTTGAAAGCGTGACCGGCTGCACCATCACCGGCCCCGACGGAATTCTGGTGGAAGACTTTGGAAGCAGCGACTGCATCTCTCCTGAGATCCGGACTTTGAACAGCACGGTTGAGGGCACTAACGGCTACGCAATAAGAAAAACCCCGGATCTTTCAAGCTATGGTGATACCTACAAGGATAGAAAGCCCGTCATCAACTTCACCGGCGGCCAGTACAAGGGCACCAAGGGCGCGGAAAAGTATGAGGGCAGCGCTACTATTACCTACCCTGCGGGTCAGAAGCTGGTTGCCGGTGAAGACGGCTGGTACACGCTCCAGACGGCATACACCGTGACCTTCATGAACGGCAACACCGTGCTGCAAACCGTCACCTGCGGGAACAACGGCACGGCGGTCTATACCAGTTCTGCTCCCACCAAGGCTACGGACGAAACCTATACCTACACCTTCAACGGCAAGTGGGCGGACGAATCCGGCAATATATACACCGGCAATCAAGTCACCAACGTTACCTCAGACCTGACGGTGACCGCTCAGTTCGATACCGCGTCCGCCAAGGTCGTGACCCTGACCGTTGACGGCACTTCCAAGAACTACACCGGCCTGAAGGCCGCCGCGGACGCGCTGAACGCCTCCGGCGATTACAAGAGCGCGGAGATCAAGCTGAACGAGAATGACACGGAGACCGAGCCGGTCGCCGTGACCAAGAGCGTCACCCTTGACCTCAACGGACACGATCTGACGGCGAACACCGCTGAAAACGGCATCACCGTCTCCGGCGGCGCGACCCTGACCTTCAAGGATTCTGTCGGCACCGGTGTTTACAAACACACGGCGACAAGCGTGGAAAAATCCGCGATCCTCGCCAACGACAGCGGCACGGTGGTGAATATCGAGAGCGGCACCATTGAGGCCACGAAGGGCAATGCCCTGAAGGTGGACAACGCCGCGTTCCATGTTTCCGGCGGTACCATCATCGGCGGGAACAACGGCATCTACGTGGTGACCCAGAGCTTGAGCCCGGAGTGCACGATCTCCAACGGTAAGATCATCTGCAACGGCAACGGCTTTGCGCTGAACATGGATGATGCGGCTATTGCCGGCAGCATTCAGCTCTCCGGCGGTGCATTCAAGAATACGGCCAATACCACCGAGCTGATCCGCAATCAGGACAAGTGCGCCTTCCAGGACGGCACATCCCTTGCTCCCGAGGCGGACACGGAAGGATTCTATGCCGTGCGCGTGGTGGGCAATTATACGCTGCGTCTGACCGCGGACAAGACTCATTACAACGCCGGTGAGACCGTAACAGTGACCGTTTCCGCCTTTGGCAACGGCAGCATCAATTCCTTCGGCTTTACGCCTGTTTTCGACAGCGACAAGCTGACGCTGGGCAAGGTAACCGCCATTGTTACCGGCGGCACGCTGCAACAAAACCCGGCGAACGGCAAGACCGGCTATGTGGTTAACAGCAATACGGGCATTGCTCTCGGTGCTGACGGCGCGCACGCTACCGCACTTGCAAAAATCACATTTACCGCCCAGGCGGATGTGAACGCAGCTACGGAGATCCAGCTCACCGGTCTGGAAATGACCAAGCTCGGCCAGTCAAGGGGAGATACCGTCTCTCTGGAAGCCCCGCTTACCGTCAATCTGCATGACCTCCGCGTGACGCTGGCGGCGGGGAACGGCACCGTTAACGGTGCCGCAAGCGTGACCCTCTACGCCAAGTATGGCGAGACCGGCCTTTACAGCGATCCGGCCCGCAAGACTCCCGCGGCTGTTACGGCGGCGGCAAAGGACGGCTATCGTCTGAACAACAAGACCGGCGAGAACCTCTGGCTGTGCGGCGATACCGGCTATGCCAGCTTTGACGCCATCAATGGCCTGACCTTTACAGGCAGCAAGACCTTCAATCTGCAAACCACCCAGGTCTGGACGGTCAGCTTCGACACAAGCGGCGTGGTGGGCGGCAGCCTGAGCACTAAGGATCCGATCACCGTGGATGACGGCACAAAGCTGATCGCAGCAAATCTCCCGACGCCGACGGCAAACACCGGCTATGCCTTTACCGGCTGGACGGCGGGCGGTACCGCGATCAACCCCGACGCATATACGGTCAAGGGCGATGTTACTCTGAAGCCGGTGTTCACCGTGCAGAGCTATGCCTTTACCTATACGCAGAACCAGTCCACGGTCAGTGTTACCGCTGGCGTCGAGGCTGGCAAGGCGACCTACGGACAGAATGTCACCTTTACGGTCACGCCTAACGACAAGCATATTGTCAAACAGGTCAGCTACACCGTTGGTGGCAGTGGCACGGCCAAGACCATCGTACCGGAGAACGGCGTGTATACCATCCCCGGAGCAGAAATCGTTGGGGAAGTTGCACTGGAGATCACAACCGTGCCTTATTACACGGTGACGTTTAAGGCCGGTACGGGTACGGAGCTTTCCTCTAAAACGGTCTTCACCTTAGGAACCGGCTTCTACACGGATACGACCTTTGCGGCAGACAAGGTGACGGAAGCGCCCACCCCGGCCGCACAGGCGGGCTATCGTCTGGCAGACCAGTCCGACGAAGCGCTCTGGAAGGATGAAAACGGAAAGGGTTACACGGCGGAGACCGTCAAAACGGCGGTATTCAGCGCCGATACCGTACTGACCGCGCAGAGCGTAAAGACCTACAAGGTTACCTTCGTGAGCGCGGATCCCGCAAAGGCAACCATTACCGGCAGCCTGACTTTGGACGCGGGCAAAACGATCACCACAATTCCCGCAGTGACTTATACGGCGGGCTACATCTTCAAGGAGTGGCGGATCGGCGGGACTGCCTATGCAAGCGACGAGGCTTTGAAGGACGTGCCCATCACTGCCGATACCACTGTGACGCTGGTCGCCAAGGACAATAGCTATACAGCGACCCTGACCGGCGGCGCCGCAGCGGAGATCACGGACATTACGGGCATTACGGGCGACCGGGCCGTCCACGGAACGGATATTACCTTCAAGCTGACCGCAAAACCCGGATACAAAGTGACGGCGGTTGCCTATCGAATCAACGGCGGCGATCCTGTGACCCTCACACCGACGGCCGGCGTGTATACCATCCCCGGCGATGCCATTACCGGCCCTGTGACATTGCAGCTGACCAGCAATGAAACTGTGACGGTCACCTTTGCGGCAGGCGTGAACGGCTCTGTGGGCGGAACGACTGCTTTCATTCTGGACAAGGACGGCAAACTGACTGCGGATCAGCTGAACGCCGTGACAAAGACCGGCAATGCGGGCTACACCTTCAAGGAGTGGCAGATCGACGGCGCAGCCAAGGCGGAAGACGAGATCCTCAACACCGTGTTCAATGCCGATACCACCGTCACCGCGATTTTTGACCACGCCACTTACAGCATTACGGCAGAGGGGATCAAGGGCATGCCCACTACCGCCACCCACGGCACAAATCTCACCTTTACGCCGACGGTTAACGGCAAGATCGTTGTCGGCGTTACGGCAAAGATCGGCGATACCGTTGTTGCGGTCACGAAGAACGCGGATGGCTCCTACACCATCAGCGGCGACGCCATCACGGGCGATCTGACCATCACAGCACAGACAGTGACCGGCAGCTGGGACTTCTTTGACAAGGATACCTACATTGCGCTGAGCGCTGACGCGAAGATCGCGGTGTTGGCAACAGGCAAGCTGAACACCGGCAATTACCTGCTGAGCGGCGAGGGGATGTACTGGTCTTCCAAGTACAATGCCTATGTCAAGATCGTTGGCAAGGATGAAACCGCACAGACGCTGACGGCCAAGCTTGCGTTCAATGCAACCGTGGCTGAACAGGTGCTTTCCTACAGCGGCGACATCAACGGAAGCAATACGGTAACGCCTGCGGACGGCGGCATGATCAACGATGAGTTGCACAGTGTCGCGCGCGCGTATGAGCTGACGGAGAAGGAACGCCTTGAAATGGATGTCAATGGCGACAAAAATGTTTCCACAGCGGATATCGTAGCAATTCTTGAGGCATATCTGAAGAGCTGATCTTGACGATATTCTGACAAACCTGTAAACGCGAAGGGCCGGCAGGCACATTCGTGCCTGCCGGCCAACACTTTATGGAGGAATTATGAAAAAATTTCTTTCCCTGCTGCTGACGGCGGTTCTCTGCTGCTCGCTTGGAATCACAGCCTTCGCCGCGGAGGGCGATTATACGTTCAGCGTACAGACGGAAGGCTCTCCCGCGGTGGGTGATACGATCACGGTGACGCTGGAGCTTTCAAAAAACGGCGCTGAAGAATTTGACCTCTATGCAATGCAGGACTATGTGCGCTTTGATCCGGCCTATTTTTCCTATGTGGATCAGAGTCTGAAGGTGTATACCGTGAAAACCGGCGAGCTGGAACGCAAGATCTTTTCCGCTTCGCCCCTTGACTTTGACGAGGACGGCGTTATCGACCGCATTTTTGTCAACCGGGCCAGCACGGATGCTGAGCGGATCGCTTCCGGCACGCAGGTCATGCAGTTTCAGCTGCGTGTGAAAGCGCAGGGCAATACCACATTGACGCAAAGCGGCGTGGAGATTTTTCAGGACCCCTCGAATCCCGATTCGTATCATGCGTCGAATCTGAATATCGCGATTCGCGGCGCGGGCGGAACCGGCGGTTCCACCGGCGGCTCCACGGGCGGCAGTTCCGGCGGTTCTTCCTCCGGCGGTGGCGGCGGCTCCAGCAGCACGACGCCCACCAAGCCTGAGACCGCCACCAAGCCGGACGGTACGAAAGTGGAGACGGTCACTAAGCCCGACGGCACCATCGTCAAGACCGAGACCAAGAAGGACGGCAGCGTCTCCAAGACCGAGACGAAGAAGGACGGCAGTTCCGTCACCGAGAACAAGGCCGCTGACGGCTCCACCGGCACGGTGAAAACCGACAGGAACGGCCAGACCACGGCGGAGACCACCCTCAGCGGCAAGGCCGTGGAGGACGCGAAGAAGTCCGGCGAGGCCGTCAAGGCTCCCGTGGAGGTGGAGGCCACCCGCAACAGCAACACCGCCCCCACCGTCAAGGTGGAACTGCCCAAGGGCGCGGGGGAGACCAAGGTGGAAATTCCTGTTTCCAACGTGAAGTCCGGCACCGTGGCCGTTCTTGTTCACGCGGACGGCACGGAGGAGATCGTCAAGAACTCCATTCCCACGGAGACCGGTATCCGGCTGACCGTGGACGGCAGTGCGACGGTCAAGATTATCGATAATTCCAAGGGCTTTATCGACACCCGGAACCACTGGGCCGAGGACGAGATCGACTTCGTCAGCGCCCGTGGTCTCGTGAACGGCATGAGTGCCACGATCTACGCGCCCAACAACTCCACCACCCGGGCGCAGCTGTGGACAATCCTCGCACGGCAGGCGGACGCGGATCTGAACGGCGGCAGCACTTGGTACGAAAAGGCCCAGAATTGGGCGAAAACCAAAGGCGTTTCCGACGGCGCGAACCCCAACGATACGATCACCCGCGCACAGATGGTGACGATGCTGTGGCGGGCCAAGGGCCAGCCTGCGGCGGGCGGTACGGCGAGCTTTACCGACGTCCCCGCTGACGCTTACTACGCAAGCGCGGTGTCTTGGGCCGTGGAGCACGGCATTACCACCGGCGTAGGCAACGGAAAATTCAATCCCAACGGTACCTGCACCCGCGCGCAGATCGCTGCGTTCCTGATGCGGTTGTACGCGGAAAAGTGAGATCAAGACCTCTTATAAAGATCTTCCCCGGCCGAAAGGCCGGGGAGGATAAGCGTAACGGAACGTTGTGAAAC
>ERZ772902.2111-NODE-2111-length-12415-cov-31.713997_pt1 | contig 12415 bp, 13 predicted proteins | sample MGYA00511470_ERZ772902 | MGnify/ENA primary metagenome ERZ772902 (study PRJEB29015, sample SAMEA2737717) | human gut metagenome | biome: human gut; feature: human-associated habitat; material: faeces | place: China | collected 2012 ... | reverse complement strand
GTACGCCGCCGCCCGCCATCGAGCAGAGTTTTACACCTAATTGGGGATAAAACAGTTGATGGCCGGCGGCGGTGTCGCCCTCATCGGCATCACCCTTGTACCTCTGCTCTCCGGCCTGTTCGGTTGATCGTCTGGCGGTGATCGCTTATGGGCGGCATACTCGACAAACTCGATGAATGGCTCCGAGGGCTGCTCATCGAGGGAATCACGGGAAACCTGTCGGGCATGTTCGATACGGTCAATACCAAAGTAGGCGAGATCGCCGGTGAAGTGGGACAGACGCCGCTGGCATGGAACAGCGGCGTCTTTTCTATGATCCGAAACCTCTCTGAAACGGTGATCGTTCCAATCGCCGGGGTTATCCTGACATTCGTAATGTGTTATGAGCTGATCCAGCTTGTGACAGAGAAAAACAATCTGCACGATGTAGATACCTGGATGTTCTTCAAGTGGATTTTCAAGACCTTCTGTGCCGTTCTCATTGTGACGAACACTTGGAATATTGTCATGGGTATCTTTGATGTGGGGCAAAGCGTTGTGAACAGCAGCGCAGGCGTCATCATCGGGAATACCTCCATTGATATCAGCAGCGTTATCACGGATATGGAGGCGCAGCTTGAAGCCCTGGGCACGGGAGAACTGTTCGGGCTGTGGTTCCAGTCCCTTTTTGTGGGACTTACCATGAACGCTCTTTCCATCTGTATCATGCTTGTCATCTACGGCCGCATGATCGAGGTGTATTTGACAACTTCTGTTGGACCGATTCCGCTTGCCACTATGACAAACCGGGATTGGAGCCATACAGGACAGAACTACTTGAAATCCCTGTTTGCATTGGCGTTCCAGGCATTTCTAATCATGGTGTGCGTGGGAATCTACTCTGTTTTGGTACAGAGTATCGCCACGGACGGAAATATCTCAGGCGCGATATGGACCTGCATGGGCTACACGGTCCTGCTGTGCTTCGCCCTGTTCAAGACCGGCAGCCTCTCTAAGAGCCTGTTCGGAGCGCATTAAGGAGGCTTGATAAATTGGCGTATGTAACCATTCCAAAGGATTTGACGAAAGTAAAATCCAAAGTGCTGTTTGGGCTTACCAAACGACAGCTTATATGTTTCGGAGCGGCGGCACTCATCGGAGTACCGCTTTTCTTTTTGCTCAGACGCACGGCCAGCAACAGCGCCGCCGCGTTCTGCATGATTATCGTCATGCTCCCGTTCTTTCTGCTCGCCATGTATGAGCGGCATGGTCAACCCCTGGAGGTGGTGGCCGGACAGGTCATCCGCTGTATGTTCCTGCGGACGAAGGAACGGCCTTACCAGACAAACAATTTCTATGTAGCCCTGGAGCGGCAGGCCCAGGCGGAAAAGGAGGTGAAAGCCATTGTTCAGAAAGCGAAAGCCAGAGCCGCAGGCACGGCAGGCGGCAAAAGCCGCGGTAAAACTGACCGCCGCAGAAAAGCGTGAGATCAGCCGTATCCTGGAAACCGCCAGAGGCGACGGCAAGGTACATTCCGCACAGGACACTTTACCGTTCCGCCAGATGTACCCGGACGGTCTGTGCAAGCTGGACGACCACACCTGGTCGAAGTGTATCGAGTTCGAGGATGTGAATTATCAGCTTGCAAAGCCTGACGACCAGACGGCGATCTTTGAAGCTCTCTGCGATATGTATAACGCTCATGACGCTTCTATCGGAATGCAGCTATCTCTTGTGAGCCGCCGCATGAACCGGGAGGATTTTGTGAAGCGTATCGAGATCGCGGCGCAGGGAGATCATTTCGACCATATCCGTGAGCTTTACACGCAAATGCTCCGCAAGCAGCTTGAACGTGGCAACAACGGCCTTATCAAAACAAAGTACCTGACCCTCACCATCGAGGCACGGGACAGCAAAACCGCAAGGGCACGGTTTTCCCGGATCGTCATGGATGCCCTCAACCATTTCAAGGTCATGGGCGCTCTGGCAAAAGAGCTTGATGGTAAGGAGTGGCTGGAAATGCTCCATGGCATCCTGCACCCGGACGGGGAACGGTTTGCCTTTGAATGGAGCTGGCTTGCCCCTTCCGGCCTGTCAGTCCAGGATTTTATCGCACCATCTTCCTTCCGCTTCGGTGAAGCACGGAAGTTCACAATGGCGGATAAATTCTGTGCCGTGTCCTTTCTGCAGATCAGCGCACCGGAAATGGATGACCGTATGCTCACCGAGCTGCTGGATACGGACAGCGGGCTGCTTGTCAGCCTCCATATCCGCAGTATGGATCAGAACGAGGCGATCAAAACGGTCAAGCGGAAGATCACTGACATTGACAGTATGAAGATCGACGCGCAGAAAAAGGCGGTGCGGGAAGGTTTCGATATGGATATCATCCCCACTGACCTTGCCACCTACGCAGGCGAGGCAAAGAACATTCTCCGTGATCTGCAAAGCAGAAATGAGCGAATGTTCCTAATGACCTTCCTGGTGGTAAATTTTGCAGACAGCAAGCAAAAGCTGGAGAATGACCTTCTCCGTGCGGCAAGCGTGGCGCAGAAATATAACTGCTCCCTGGTGCGGCTGGACTTTCAGCAGGAGGACGGCTTCGTGTCGGCTCTGCCCCTGGGTGCCAACCGCATTAAGATACAGCGCGGGCTTACCACTTCGGCGGTGGCGGTGTTCGTTCCCTTCACCACACAGGAGATTTTCCACGGCGGTGAAGCCCTCTACTACGGGCTCAATGCCACTTCCGGCAACATGATCCTTGCTGACCGCAAAAAGCTGAAAACGCCCAACGGCATGATCTTAGGTACGCCCGGCAGCGGCAAGAGCTTTTCCGCAAAGCGTTCCATCGTGGGTGTGTTCCTGAACACAAAGGACGATATCCTGATCTGCGACCCGGAGGCAGAATATTTTCCGCTGGTGAACCGGTTGGAAGGCCAGGTCATCAAAATCTCGCCTACCAGCACGCAGTATGTGAACCCTATGGATATCAATCTCAATTACAGCGAAGATGATAACCCGCTGGCGTTGAAATCTGACTTTATCCTGTCATTCTGTGAACTGGCGGCAGGCGGCCGGAACGGTCTGGAGCCAGTGGAAAAAACGGTCATTGACCGTGCCGTGCGAATCGTGTACCGCCCCTATATCGCGGACCCCCGCCCGGAGAATATGCCGCTGCTGGAAGATTTGTATGACGAGATCAAACGGCAGCCGGAGCCGGAGGCACAGCGGATCGCGGCGGCACTGGAACTGTATGTGCATGGCAGCCTGAATGTTTTTAACCACCGTACCAATGTGGATATCAACAACCGTATTGTCTGCTTTGATATCAAGGAGCTGGGAAAGCAGCTCAAAAGCCTGGGTATGCTGGTGATCCAGGACCAGGTATGGAACCGTGTTTCCCAAAACCGGGATCAGGGTAAATCCACCTGGTACTTCGTGGACGAGTTCCACCTTCTGCTGCGCGGCGAGGTCGGTACCTGGAGCGTGGAGATTTGGAAACGCTTTCGCAAATGGGGCGGTATCCCCACGGGGATCACGCAGAACATTAAGGACCTGCTTTCCTCCCCGGAGATCGAGAACATCTTTGAAAACAGCGATTTTGTGTATCTTCTGAACCAGGCCAGCGGAGACAGGAAAATCCTCTGCGAGCGCCTGAATATCTCCAACCAGCAGGCGGCACATATCAGCAACGCAGGCCCCGGCGAGGGGCTGATTTTCTTCGGCAATGTGATCCTGCCTTTTGTGGATGACTTCCCCAAGGACAACGAGCTTTACAGTATCATGACAACCAAACCCGGAGAATCGATAATATCTGACTCAAATTGACAAATGCAAACTATATTTTCAGTAAAGGGTGTGATATAATTGTAAAAACGAGGTGATGAAATGGAAGAGTTGTGGAGCAAAATAAGTAGCCTTATCACAGCAGATAATGTTGCATTGCTGTCCGTAATCATAACGGTGCTAATTTTCGTGATTAGTCGTCGGGCGGAAATTAGATATAAAAAGCATGATGATAAGAAAGTACAGTACCTAAACTCATTGACCTCATGCAACAGACGCTCTCTAACCCCAAGAAGGATAAAAAGGGAGAGCTTGTTTTATCCGATGAAACAAGGCGACTGTTTTTCGATACGGGAGCATCATTGCTTTTATACGGATCAAAGAGAATATATCGCCAATACCTACTTTTTCGGGAATGCACAACTAATCCTCTGATTAAGCAATGTAAGTATTATAAAGACAGCATTGTGATGTTCATTATGGCTGATATCTTGAGAACCATGCGTAAAGAAGTAGGACTCAGCTACTTTAACAGCATTGGCGACAACGAAGCACTTGCATTTTTTGTCAATGACATTTCAAGTAATCCGGTCGCAAAAGAAAATGCTATGGATGCCAAATTCCGTATTAGGATGATTAGATTTGAACTTGCAATGATTGATAGAACTCGGTTCATCTTTATAAAGCAGTTTTATGTGGGTTGTATTAAGCCAATTTTTGCAGGAATTTCAATCGTCCTAAAGTATATTGTGGTTATCCCATTTGGTCGCCTGATTGCAAAGCTATTTCCCAAATTTGCTCAAAAAGTGCAAGAAGAACACAAAATTTCTAAATAAAGCTTACACGAAAACCCGCCTGTAACAAGGCGGGTTTTCTTACACCCAAAATCAGGAGGTGACCAACAAAATCAACGCTACATTGACCCACCTGAGCCTGTTTTCCGGCATTGGCGGTCTGGACCTGGCGGCGGAGGCTGCCGGGTTTGAAACCGTCTGCCAGTGTGAGTGGGCGGATTTTCCGCACTCCGTCCTCTCCGCACGATGGCCGGATGTTCCCAGGTTCCGGGATATTACTACTTTCACGAAGGAGGCGTTTTTTGAAAAAACAGGACTTGAAACAGTTACCGTTATCTCAGGCGGCTTTCCCTGTCAGCCCTTCTCCACCGCCGGAAAACGGAAGGGCTTTGCGGATGAACGCTACCTGTGGCCGGAAATGTGCCGCGTTATTACCGAGCTGCGGCCCCGTTGGGTGCTTGGGGAAAATGTTGCTGGCTTCATCAATATGGGGCTCGACAAAACGATCTTTGACCTGGCAAAAGCGGGATACGCTGTTCTCCCATTCGTATTTCCGGCTTGCGGCGTCGGCGCATGGCATGAGCGCCAGCGAACTTTTATCGTCGCGGCTGATGTTTCCCACACCCCTTGCCTCCGACAACAACACCGCCAGGGACGCGGCAAGCCTGGATGTGTTCCTGTCGGACAATGGGATATTCCGCAAGAGGAACCGAAACGGGGCGATCTGGAGCCTCAGCCTGTCGGCGGCGGTATTCTATCTGACCCCGGTGGCGTCGGACGGTTTCCGCTCGACCTTGAAGCCATCGGCCTTCGATCCGGCGAAGAAGGACGGGAACCTGTCGGCGCAGATCATCTCCCAGGAGCGGCCGGTGTCCGAAACGGCAGCACTGAACCCGGATTGGGTGGAATGGCTCATGGGCTTTCCGAAAGGATGGACGGACGTATCCTCTGGGCCGCCGAACCGGAAGGAATCCCCCGCATGACCGAGCGCATGGATGACCGGGCGTTGCGGCTGAAAACATTGGGAAATGCGGTCTGCCCACCCCAGGCATATCCCATTTTCCGCTATATCGCCATGATCGAGAATGGCACCTGCGGTGACTTCTGCCCCTATGGAAAGGAAGGTGACTGCCTATGAGGGAACTGAAAGCGACCGATAAGATCACGCAGAAAATGACCCGTGACGGTGCGGTATCGGAAAACCTTGCCACGGGAGAGGTGGAACATATCAGCAACCGGGAGCCGGAAACGGAACTGTCCGCTTCTTCGGAAGAATCCGCTGGCGCTGCGGCTGACCTTGCCCTGCGTGCGGCGGAACACCATGAGAAGAAAAGCGCACGAAAAGCGGAAAAGGCTGATACCCAGGCAGTGCGGAATGGTTCTGCCGCAAGGCAGCGCCCGTCCTCCCGTCTGCAATTCACCGAGGAAGAACGTGCTGACCCCATGCTTGGAAAGTACGTCGACCGTTCCGACCGTGCGGCGGACAGGCTGGACGCGGCAAAGGCCGCTATCCCCACAAAGAAAGTTCTCCGTACCGAGCGTGTTTTTGACGAGACAGCCGGAAAAGGCAAGACGCAGCTTCACTTTGAAGAAGTGGAGAAACGCCCCAACGGACGCCTGCGGTACAATCCACTTTCCCGACCGGTCCATGAGATCGCCCACGCCGCCCATGCGAAGGTGCATGAGGTGGAACAGGAAAATGTGGGTGTAGAGGCCGGACACAAAGGCGAGGTGTTGACGGAACGCGGGTTTGCCTACGGAAAAGGCAAAGTCCGTGCAGCCGTCCACCATCACCGCACAAAGCCCTGGCGTGACGCGGCGAAGGCAGAGCAGGCTTCGGTCAAGGCAAACGCCGAGTACCTTTATCAAAAGGCACTGCATGATGATCCTGCATTGGCAGCTTCTAACCCGGTATCCCGCTTTCTGCAGAAACAGCGAATCAAGCGGAACTATGCAAAGGAGCTGCGGCAGGCAGAGAAAACCGCAAAGAACACAGCGGCTACGGCGAAAAGTGCGGCGCAGAAAGCAAAGGACGCCTTCAAGGAAACTTTCCTCTACATCAAGCACCATAGCCGGGCGGTGCTGTTGGTGATCGGCATTGGTGCCTGTATTGCCCTGCTGTTTGGTGGGGTATCTTCCTGTTCCATGATGGCGGGCTCCGGCGTGGGCGGTGTATTCACTTCCTCTTATCTCTCCGAGGATGCGGATATGCTGGCTGCGGAGGCGGCCTACTGCGAACTGGAGCAGGAGCTTCAATATGAGCTGGACCACTATGAGGCTCTGCACCCCGGATATGACGAATATCGTTTTGACCTGGACGAGATCGAGCATGACCCTTATGTGCTGATCTCCATTCTCACGGCGTTCCATGAAGGGGTGTTCACCATCGACGCGGTTCAGGCGGAGCTGCAAATGCTCTTTGAAAAGCAGTACATTCTGACGCAGACCGTGGAAGTGGAGGTGCGCTATCGGACGGAGACACGGACAGACAGCGAAGGAAACGACTATGACGTGGAAGTACCGTACAACTACTATATCTGCAAGGTGAAGCTGGAAAACTTCGACCTTTCCCATGTGCCGGTCTACATCATGGACGAGGAAACTCTTTCCCTGTATGCGGTCTATATGGCAACGCTGGGAAACCGGGAAGATTTGTTTCCCGGCTCAGGCTATGTAGATAAGTACACCAAACCGCCCACCACCTATGATATCCCGCCTTCCGCACTGTAAGATGAAACCTTTGCGACGCTCATTACCGAGGCGGAGAAGTACATCGGATATCCCTATGTCTGGGGCGGCAGCAATCCGAACACTTCTTTTGATTGCTCCGGCTTCGTATCCTGGGCGCTGACGCAAAGCGGCGTCTGCAATACGGGCAGGCTGGGAGCCCAGGGGCTCTACAATATTTCCACCCCGGTATCCTCTGCCAACGCAAGACCCGGAGACTTAATCTTTTTCGTCGGCACTTACGATACACCGGGCGTTTCCCATGTGGGTATCTATGTGGGCGGTGGGAAAATGCTGCACTGCGGCGACCCCATTCAGTATGCAGATATCAACACAAGCTACTGGCAATCCCACTTTTACGCTTTCGGGCGACCGCCCTACAACTAAAAAACGATATGGAGGTAATTTGATTTATGGCAACGACACAGAAGATCCGCAATGACATTGCGAAAACCAAAGAAAAGATCGCGGAGCAGCAGAAACGCCTTCGTGCGCTGGAGACCCAGCTTGCGGAGGAAGAAAATCTGGAAATCGTCCGCATGGTGAAAGCCGTGAAGATGGACAACAAGGAGCTGACCGCTTTCCTGAAAGCCTATGCCAGCGGTATGATCTCTCTGCCGGAAGGTATGATGCCGGAGGATGGCATCGAGAATGAGGAAACGGAGGGATACGAGGATGAAGCATAACTTTATAACAAAAATGGTATCGGCTCTTTTGGCGGTGGTGCTCAGCACTGCCGCTTTTTCTATCCCCGCCTTTGCCAGCGGCGGCGAGGAAAGCACGGAATCCGTGACCGAACAGGAAACGGTCGGGGATGTTTCTGATCTGCTTTCCGATCTGGCCGGCAACCAGGTCACGGTATCCGTCACCGAGGATGGTATCCAGTTCAGTTCCGGCGAAAAGGACTCCGGGCAGACCGGCACCGTCACCACGGGCGGCGGCAATCTGAATGTCCGCACGGGTGCGGGAATGGACTACACCGCCTTCACTCAGCTTCCCAACGGAACGACCGTGAAGGTGATTGGCACGGACGGCGACTGGCTGAAGGTCATCCTGCCGGAGAAAGTCGGCTATGTATATTCCGGCTACATGACGGTAAGTGATGGCGAGGTTGGCTTTGGGGAAGGTTCTTTCTCTCTGGATGCGGAAACACTGGAAAATCTGCTGGGTATGCTGGGCGGCGGTCTGAATGACGGTGCCACTTTGACGCCGGACGGGAACCTGTCACTGATTGACGATATCGGCAGCCCTGTCACCAGTGGCAAGCAGTTTATTACAGTAGAAACGAAGAACGGCAATGTGTTCTATCTCATTATCGACCGTGACGACGAGGGCGAGGAAACCGTGCATTTTCTGAACCAGGTGGATGAAGCCGACCTCATGGCGCTTACGGAGGATGGAGAAAAGGCGGAAACACCTATTGTTTGCACCTGTACGGAGAAGTGCCAGGCCGGAGCGGTCAATACCGCTTGCCCGGTCTGCATAAAGAACCTTAGTGAATGTGTTGGCGCGGAACAGAAAGCTGCGGAGCCCACCGAGCCGGAGAATCCGGAACCCGAAAAGAAAAGCAATGCCGGGGCGATTATGGCGGTGCTGTTGATCCTTGCAGCCGGAGGCGGCGCGGCAGTCTATTTCCTGGTGCTGAAACCGAAGCATGGCAAGAAAGTTCCCGCTGATCTGGATGATTTCGACCTGGAGGATGAAGAAGAATATTTGACTGAGGACGAGGAAACGGAGGAAAAGAATGAGTAAACTGATTATTGCGGAAAAACCGAGTGTGGCAAAATCTATCGCGTCGGCCCTGGGTGCTTCATCCAGGGCCGATGGCTTTTATGAGGGCAATGGCCTTCTTGTATCTTGGTGCGTGGGACATCTGGTATCCCCGATGGATGCGGGCGGCTATGACGAGCATTTCAAGAAATGGCGCTATGACGATCTCCCCATTCTGCCGGAGCCGTTCCGCTATGTGCTGGCACCAGGCAAGGAGGACGCTTTTGAAAATCTCCGCGCTCTGATGGACCGCCCCGATGTGGATACCATCGTCAACGCCTGTGATGCAGGATAGTGCGGATAGGTGACTTAAGAAAAAGAAAAAAGAGACCTCATTTTGTTGAAAATCAAATTTCAAAGTCATTAAAGGAGCTATTCAAATGAAACAAAATCAGAATTTCGACCATAATCACTCTCAAAAAGTGCTTTCCTGCCACTACAACATGGACACCAACCGGGTGGAAGCCCGATTTGAAGATGGCACCACCCTTTCCATTGATTGTATCTCCATTGAGGACGAATACGGCAACACCCCTGCGCAGCGAGCAGAACTGGACTGGCTACTATATAACAAGCCCTTAGAGTACGTCCAGCTTGTGCTGAGTGGTGAGATTGAGCATTATCTCTCACTTGGCTGTGACCATGGCATATTAGTAACCGTCAAATCTCCCGGCGGATGGACACCCATGGGATAATAGTAGTGGAACGTTTCGCGACGTTCCACTACTATTAACATCAGGGAGGACACCATGACATCAACAGAGCTAAAGCACCAGGCACGACAACAGAAATGGGTGGCAGCGATTCAGAATTGCAGAAGCAGCGGTCTTCCGGTACGGCAGTGGTGCAAGCAAAGAGGAATCACACCATCTACATACTATCGTTGGGAACGGGAAGTGCTGTCCATCGCAGATGCGGCACCGGAATTCCCCGGGGCACCTGCGTTTGCAGAGTTACCAGCACCGAAACAGCAGGATCGGAACGTTTCAGAATGTTCCGCCACGCTGCGGATCGGCAATAGCAGCATTGACTTCTATCAAGAGCTGAGTCCGGACCTGCTGAAAGCCCTGGTCGAGGCGCTGCGGCCATGCTGAACGATTTTTCCGGAGCGGATCGGGTCTATATCGCCTGTGGCTATACCGATCTGCGTAAAGGCATAGACGGTTTGGCCCGGATGGTGCAGCAGCAGTTTGAATTGGATCCGTTCACCAACACGCTGTTCCTGTTCTGTGGGCGGCGCAGAGACCGGATCAAGGGACTATACTGGGAAAAGGACGGGTTTATTCTGCTCTACAAGCGGCTGGAACAGGGTGCATACCAGTGGCCGAGAAGTGAATCTGAAGTACGGTCACTAACGCCGCAGCAGTACCGCTGGCTGATGGAAGGCTTACAGATCGAGCAGCCAAAAGCCCACCGCCCAGTATCTGGGCTGAGCATAATATAAGGCAGATTAAATTTCCGAAAAGCATCGAAAACACTGGCTTTTTGACACTTTTTGTGGTATAATTTTCACATGGAAAACGAGAAGAGAATTGCCACAAGTAACGCTGAAATGGTGACCATTTCACGCGCGGAATATGAATCTCAGCAAACTCAGCTCACTGAACTCAAGCTCCAGAACCAATGGCTTCTGGAGCAGTTGGGTCTTGCGAAAAAGCGGCAATTCGGCTCCTCCTCCGAGAAGTTGCAGGAGGGCCTGATGGATCAGCTTTCGCTAAGCTTCAATGAGCTTGAAGCCTACGCCTATGGCACCAAATCCGCTACGCCGGAGCAGGTTGCCGTGAAAGCCCATGCGCGCAAGAAGCAGTCCGGCAGCGTGACCGAGATCGTTCCGGAGGGCACACCCACTGAAGTGGTGGAGCACCGTCTGAGCGAAGAAGAGCTGATCTGCTCCGCCTGCGGCAGCAAAATGGAGGAGATCGGCAAAGAGGTCCGCCGGAGCCTGCAAATGGAGCCTGCCCGGTTCTGGATTCGAGAGGATGTCTACTATACCTACGCCTGCAGGAAGTGCGAGCAGGACAGCGGCGAGGCCAACATCCTGAAAACACCGAAGGAGCCTGCGCTGCTGCCCGGCAGCTATGCTTCCGCGGAGGCGGTAGCGCATATTGCGGTACAGAAGTTTGTGATGTATTCCCCGCTGTACCGGCTGGAGCAGGAGTTTCACCGCCAGGGATTGAAGCTCTCCCGGCAGACCATGTCCAACTGGCTGCTGAATGTCTCTGATACCTGGCTGCAGCCCATCTACGAGGTGCTGCACCGGCAGCTCTGCAGGGAGAAAGTTCTCCATGGCGATGAGACGACGCTGCAGGTACTGAAAGAACCCGGGAAGGCGGCGACCAGCAAGTCCTACATGTGGCTGTACAGGACCAGCGGCTGTACGGAGCATCCGATTGTCCTGTATGAATACCAGCCGAACCGGAAGGCAGAGCACGCGGAGGAGTTCTTAAAGGGCTTCTCCGGCTGGCTCCATGCGGATGGATACCATGGTTACCACAGGCTGCCGGAGAATATCCGGGTGGTTGGCTGCTGGGCCCACGCGCGGCGAAAATTTGATGAGGCGCTGCAGACGCTACTGCAGGAAAAGCGAAAAGATTCTCTGGCAGCGGCCGGCGAGTGCTACTGCTCAAGGCTGTTCCAGTTGGAAAAGTCTTTCGCAGAACTGACACCAGAAGAACGACATGCTAAGCGGCTGGAACAGGAAAAACCGGTTCTGGACGCTCTATTGGCGTGGGCAAATGCGGCCAGCGGCAAGGCGGCACCAAAGTCCGCTCTGGGTAGGGCGCTGCACTATCTGCTGGAGCAGTGGCCATACCTGATCCGTTATCTGGAGGATGGGCGGCTGGAACTGAGCAACAACCGTGCTGAACGCAGCATAAAGCCTTTTGTTATGGGCCGCAAGAATTGGCTGTTTGCCAATACACCGGGCGGCGCACAGTCCAGCAGTGTGATCTACAGCCTGATTGAGACAGCGAAAGAAAACGGATTAGATCCGTACCGTTACTTGCTCTGGGTTCTGCGGAATGCTCCCGCTATGAGCCAGATGGACGAGGCTTGGGCCGAACAACTCTTGCCTGCCAGTGCACCCCAGGAATGCAGAATACCAAAAGAATGAACATCTCTGGCCCAGCTGCGGTTGCTAAGCCAGAGATGCTTTTTTATGCGCCGGGAGATTTGACGGTTACGTTTTTGATTCCTTTTACCAGGGTTTCTTTTCCCTCCAGTAATTCTTTTACATTCGTTTTGGTTAGTTTTTTCTTTCTAAAATGTTCAGCTAAAGTAAACTTACATTCAGGATAATTTGAACAACCATAAAACGATTTTTTTAATACAATATTGTTGCCACACTTAGGACATTTTCC
>ERZ772902.2106-NODE-2106-length-12431-cov-7.329832_pt1 | contig 12431 bp, 13 predicted proteins | sample MGYA00511470_ERZ772902 | MGnify/ENA primary metagenome ERZ772902 (study PRJEB29015, sample SAMEA2737717) | human gut metagenome | biome: human gut; feature: human-associated habitat; material: faeces | place: China | collected 2012 ... | reverse complement strand
GATAATGCCGATGCAATGTTATACTTGCCCGGAGGAGGAGCAATGCTTTTTTTAATTGGTGAAGATCGTGAGTGCTGTGTAAAACAAAAATGGACATGGCGCTACCTCCATGATACCGCCGCATCCTCAAAAAGGGTGACTTTAACACACCCTCCGATTTCTCATTTTTCATAAGGGAAACGGCGGCAGAAATGTTTGGTTTCAACCGCCGCGACATCTCAAGCGCAAATCATCGCTGTTAAATAGCAACGGTTTTGTGTTTGGAGTGCTTATTCCTAAAAATCAAAAAAGAAAGAGCCGATAACCGTGAGAATATCTCATCGATTATCGGCTCTGCGTCTTTTTATGTCTTGCCGTACAACGCCTTTTCCTTGTCCATTTTCAATAAATGTAGCAAGTGTGGTATTGATTTCCTTTCCAAATAACAAAAAAATGATTAGGGCAATCCGAAACTCAATCGTCTATTTTTCATAGAGAACACTGGCCGTCCTCATAGCGTTATTCTATTTTCATCATGCGGTAGCCCACACCAATATGTGTTTGAATATATTGTGGAGACTCCTCTGTTGGCTCCAGTTTTTTTCGCAATGTTGCCATAAATACCCGCAGCGAAGCCACATCGTTATCCCAACTGCGGCCCCAGATATTTTGTGTGATAAAGGTATGGGTCAGTACCTTGCCGACATTCTTGGACAGCAGACACAACAGCTTATACTCAATGGGTGTCAGGTGAAGTTCGTTTTCATCCAGATAAGCGCATCCCCCGGCATAATCCACTTTCAACTTACCATTCACAAATACAGAACTGGCAGTAAACATCTCTGCCGTCATCAGAGAGAGTCTTCGCTGCGTCACCCGAAGTCGTGCCAGCAGTTCTTCTACCGAAAAGGGCTTTGTCAAATAATCGTCCGCTCCGGCATCCAGCGCCTTGATTTTATCGTTATCCTCGCTTCGGGCGCTGATTACAATAATCGGAACATTGGACCAAGAGCGAACCGTTTGAATGACTTGAACGCCATCCATATCCGGCAAGCCCAAATCCAGTAAGATGATTTCAGGATTGTGCGATGTGGCCTCCATAATGGCTGCCGAGCCATTAGGTGCTACCACATAACGATAATCATTTGTTTTTAAAATGGTCGTAATAAGATTTCGTACAGACGGGTCATCCTCAACCATTAATATCAAAGGTTTATTCATGAAGTTCTACCTCCCCTGCAGGTAATGTAAATTTAAAAGCAGTGCCATTTGGCTGATTGTCTGATACGGAAATCGTGCCGCCGTGGGCGGTCACAATGGACTTACAGAGGGATAGCCCCAATCCAAGGCTTCTGCGGCTGTCGACCACTTTATTGGCCCCACTATAAAACATATCGAAAATACGGGGTTTCTGCTCATCGGGAATCCCAGGGCCGTTGTCGGAAACGGAAACCGTGACCCATTGCTCTTTTTGATCGGTGTGTATTTCAATTACTGAACCGACAGGGGTATATTTGATGGCGTTGTCAACCAAATTGATAATCACCTGAACGATCAGTTTCGCGTCAATGTTGGCAAGGATAAAATCTTTACTCCTGGTCACACGGATGGTGTGTTCCTTACTTTTTCTGTTGATGTGCTTCAGCGCTTCAGAAACGACCTCATCCATGAGTTCGATATTCCGAGTCAGATTGACCTGTCCGCCCTCAATTCGTGTGACTGCCAACAAATTTTCAACCAGATTGATCAGCCACATAGAATCGTCATAAATATCAGTAAAGGTCTGCTCCCGTAGTGCATCGTCCATTTTTTTATAATTTAAAAGCAAATTGTCTGCGCTGCCGGAAATCGCTGTCAAAGGAGTCCGAAGATCATGGGAGATTGCCCGCAGCAGGTTGGCACGAAGCTGTTCATTCTGTGCCAGGACAGCCGCTTTCTCCTTCTCCTTGGCATTTTTGATGTTTTCCAGCGCCAATGCGCACTCGCCAAGAATGGAAAGAAGCACGCTGTTTTCAAAAGAGTCCAATGGAGTACCGTTCACAGCAATACCAGCCACTCCATATACATGCTGGTTGACCCGGATCGCAAGGTATAGACACTTTGCACTGGATAATGTATCAGTCGCTGCTCCTGCGTGTTTGTTATTTCGGAAGGCCCAATCGGCGACTGCTTTCTCATTCTCAGAAATTAAATCCTCTTGAGTGCTATTAACAGTACGAAAAACGTTGGGGGTGGCAAGTTCTTTACCATCAGACAGGTAGACGACGATATCTTTTTTCAGCAGCTTCATGAGCTGCCCTGCCGTAACGGTGATTACCGCTTTCTCATCCTGTTCTTTTTGCAAAAGCTGATTGGTTTCAAAGAGAATCTTTGTACGGTAAGCTGTAGAGGCAGATTGTTTCGCATTTTCTTTCAACCGGGTAGCGAGAGATCCGGAAAGCAGTGTTACTACAAACATAATGGTAAAAGTAACAATATAGTTCGGATTGTCAAAATGGAATGTCAGTCTCGGAGTGGTAAAAAAGAAATTGAAAACCAGCACACTGACAACCGAGGTCAGAATCCCGCACAGTCGGTTGACTGTGATTACAGCGGTCACAAGTACGCCTAATATGTAAACTGCGATAATATTACTCTCCGTGAACCCAAGAGCGTCAAAGCCACAGCCAATCAGTGTAGCTGCCAGCAATACGACTATACTCTTCAGAACATCACGCAGGGGCATCGCATCTACCTGCGCCTTACTCTTTTTTTCCTGATAGCTGGTTCCTGTGCTGGCATCCGGTATCACATGAATATCCAGATTAGGTACGCTGGAAATCAGGCGTTCCGTCAAGGTGGGCTTGCTGAAAATATTCTTTCGTGCAATGGTACTTCGTCCAATTACGATTTTTGAGATGCCGGAAAGACGGGCAAATTCCGCAATCTGATAAGGCACGTCATCGCCATAACTTGTCTCAATCACAGCGCCAAGCTGCTGGGCCAGACGCTTATTATCCTGCAGACGCTTTTTATCATCGTCACTCATCGCCGCTGTATTTGGCGTTTCCACATAAAGAGCGGTAAATGTTCCCCGAAAGGCTCTTGCCATCCTTGCAGCTGTCCGAATGATTTTTGCGTTGGATGGCGACGGGGAAAGACATGCCAGAATGCGCTCGTCTGTATGGTAATCGCCCCGGCTCTGTACTCTGGCGCTTTCCGTTAGCAAGTTCACCCGGTCGGCGCACCGACGGAGGGCGATTTCCCGCAATGCGGTGAGATTTTCCAACGTGAAGAAATTAACTGTTGCCCGCTGCGCCTGATCTTCCCGGTACACATTTCCACTTGCCAGTCGTTCCAGCAACTCCGCAGGCTCAATATCCACCAGTTCTACCTGATCTGCTTGATCAAAGGTGGAATCCGGAATGCGCTCCCGCACAAGAATTCCGGTGATAGAGGCTACTGTATCGTTGAGACTCTCGATATGTTGGACATTTACAGTCGTATAGACATCAATTCCAGTATTTAGCAGTTCCTGAACATCCTGATACCGCTTCGTGTGCCGACTGCTTTCGGCGTTGGTATGGGCAAACTCATCCACCAGTATGAGCTGGGGATTTCGCTTGAGCGCAGCATCAATATCAAACTCACGAAGGGTCATTCCTTCGTAAGCAACTTGTTTCACAGGAAGCTGCTCCAAGCCGTCCAGAAGTGCCATCGTCTGGGGTCGGGCATGGGGTTCTATGTATCCAGCAACCACATCGATGCCACGCTCCTTAGCCTGATGAGCCGCCTGAAGCATGGCATAGGTCTTTCCGACACCTGCGGCATAACCGAAAAAGATTTTGAGTTTTCCGCTTTTCTTAGTGGATGCATCGTTACGGATCGCACGAAGAAGCTGATCCGGATCTTGTCTTGGCAGTTCCATTTTAACCCTCCTATCTGTCACTCAAGCAAAAGCGATTCCCTTTTTCAATTTATAACACACAACGTCAAAACCTACATCTGCGACTGATCCACGGCAAATTTGTTCAGGCATCCAATGAAAAAATCGATGACAGGTGATTTTTTGGAATCCCTCCATAGTGCTATTTGTGTGATTTGATTCTGGGTAATCGGCTCAATAGGCAAGTCAGCATATTCCATCACAACTGGGGCGCAACGAAGAAGCACCATCCGTGCATTATAATGAGTTTTTTTTGATATGTCTGTATTCTCTGGTAAAAAAATTATGTCCAATTTGTGTGTTTCCAGTTCTCTGCACAATTCACTTTCTTCTCCGCTGAAAATATGGATAGAGACATCTGGATGCTGCTTTCCGTAAGTCTCGAAAGCATCTGCGAGACCGCCTGCCATTAATGGGTTGGAAAAACCAATTCGCAAGCTGTTTTCGCCGTAAGTCAGAGCAGTTTCTTGTCTATTCCAATTGTCTTCCAGAAAAACATCCAGTTTATTCATCAGAAAATACCCAAAAATAAATATAGCTGATGTACTTACAAGTAAAATAACATCCTGCATGGATTCACCCCCCAATTCCTTTGATTTTTCTTGAAATCAAGTATGAAAGCACTTTTGCAAATTTCTGTTACTTCCCAACGCCAACATGGTATCTCCTGCTTTCAGCACTGTGTCTGAAGAAATAGATAACTCCAGCTTGCCGCTTTTCTTGATTCCCATAATGTTAATATTGAATTTTTTACGAATATCAAGTTCTCCAATCGAATGGTCCGCCCAATCTTTGGGAATGGGAATCTCAAACATGGCATGATTTTCATCCAGTTCTATGTAATCGAGAATGTGATCCGCACTGTAACGGATTATCCTACTGTTATTTTTTCCTTTGGTAGTTTTGAAACTTTCTTTTGTGCACTGGACAAGGCCGCAAAAATTAATGTAAGGCCACCGACTCGTCCAAAAAACATCAGCAGAATCAAAACACTCCGTGAGAGCAGATTCAGTTCCGGCGTAATTCCCAGGGACAGGCCGACTGTGCCAACAGCTGAGGCAGTTTCAAAAAGGCAGGTAAGCATGGGAAGTCCTTCGGAAACGCTGATGATAAGGCCACCGGTACAACATAGTGTGATATACATAAGCGAAATTGTCGCTGCATTTTTTACGACATCATCATCAATGCGACGTCCAAAGAGGTTGGCATTTTCTCTGCGCCGAAAGGTAGAAATCGCAGTAGTAAGCAAAACAGCAATGGTTGTTGTTTTCAAACCGCCTGCGGTAGACCCGGGACTACCGCCGATCAGCATCAGCGCAATGGTGATAAATTGTCCCGCCTCACTTAAATCCGTTAATTCCACCGTATTAAAACCCGCCGTTCGTGGTGTCACGGCTTGAAAAAGAGAAGATAAAAGCCGTTCCTTTCGCGTGAGATCATCAAACTCAAAAAAATAAAAGTACATTGCCGGAGCGATCAATAAAACCGCTGTGGTACAAAGAATCACCTTGCTCTGCATCCGATATTTGCGCAAATGCAATCGATTTGTCCGAATATCATCCCAAGTCAGAAAGCCGATGCCGCCAAACACAATTAAGAACATAATAGTAAAGTTTATGACTGGATTTGCTGCATAGCTGGTCAGGGAGGAAAAGGGAGTGCGCACACCCAATAGATCAAAGCCTGCGTTACAAAAAGCGGACACGGAATGAAACAGTGCCATCCAAAGTCCCTTTTTCCCGAAATCACGGCAAAACACCGGCGCCATCACGGCTGCACACAGCAGTTCCATCACCAGTGTCACCCTGACGATAAAGCCGGTCAAGCGAACGATTCCCCCTACCTTTGGCGCTGAAATCGCCTCCTGCATGGTACTGCGCTGCATCAAAGAAATCTTCCGACCGGAAATCATTGCAAAGGATGCGGCTATGGTAATAACCCCCATGCCTCCAATCTGAATCAGCAGTAAAATGACAAACTGGCCGAAGGCCGACCAGTATGTTGCCGTATCATGTATAATGAGTCCGGTTACACAAACTGCTGAGGTAGAAGTAAACAATGCATCCGAGAAAGGCGTTGCCAGTCCGCTTCGGCTGGAAAACGGCAACATTAAAAGGAAGGTGCCGAAAAGGATCACACCGGAAAACCCGAGGATGATAATTTGAAACGAAGTCAACTTCCTTTTTAACAACATTACTCCCATAACTGCAATCCTCCTTTATACCCCTTTATGTGTCCTTAATCATAAATCAAATGGAGTAAAGAAGGTAAAAGAGAATGCGTATCTGTATTAAGGCCGTCTAAAGATGCAGAACTTATTCTTTTTATCACGAGCTTGCGCCAGAAATTCAATCAGCCGTTTCCTTGTCAGAATCCCGCATAGAACATTCCGGCCATCAACGATGGGGACAAAATTCTGATTCAGCATTGAAGTTACAACCTGCTCGGAATCTGCATCTATTTGTAACGCAGGGCAAAAATCTCTGCGAACAATGCTGCCAAGTCTGTATCCCTCCTGTACTTTCAAGTCTGTTGTCTGGCAAACAAGAAGGTGGCGGAGGAAATCTCCCTCCGTCACGCTTCCAATATACTGTTCCTGATCATTCAGTACCGGGACAGCGGTATAGCCATGTACCATAAACCGTTCCAATCCCTGACGAATCGTATCCTTTTCATGAAGAAATACAGTGGAGATTTTGGGAATCATGATTTTAGCTATGTTCATTTCACTCCTCCAGAATACCGTCCAGCATCAGATTGACTTCCAGCACATTGACGGTCTCTTCACCAAAGATGCCAAGGAATCGTCCGTCGGTGCAGTTTTGGATGATCTCACGCACTTCATCTTCGGTCATATCATTCGCTTTTGCAATACGTGCTACCTGATACTCCGCTGCCGCCGGGGAAATATGGGGATCAAGCCCACTGCCGGAACAAGTAACAAGATCCACCGGAACAGCTGTTTCATCCATATCCGGGTCGGCAGCCCGGAGCTTTTCTACACGTTCTGCCACAAGCTGTGCATATTCCTCACTTGCCGGAGAGAGGTTGGAGGGAGCGGCGTACATCAGTGCCTTTCCGTTTTCATCCGTATAGGTTGAAACATCAATATTCATAATGCGCCCCCACATATGGGCTTCATCTGTATATTGCTGCCCCAGCAACTCACTGCCGTATTTTTTCCCGTCTACTTCAATGATACTTCCATTGGCATTGTCCGGGAAAATAAGCTGAGCAATTCCTGTGACAACACCCGTATAGATCACGCCGCACAGCAGAGTAAAGATTAAAAAGATCATACCTGCCTTTGGCAGTACACTTTTTATTGTTTTCATGATATATCTCCTCCTTATACCAGGCCGGTGAACACCAGCAGAACATCAATCAGTTTCACAAAGATAAATGGAGCCGCCAGACCGCCAAGACCATAAACCAGCAGGTTCCGTGATAGCAGCTTTCCAGCAGAAACTTCACGATATTTCACACCTTTCAGCGCCAGCGGAATAAGCGCAATAATGATGAGTGCATTATAAATAATCGCAGAGAGGACAGCGCTTTGCGGGGAATGCAGCCCCATAATATTCAGAGCAGACAGTCCCGGATAAAGTCCCATAAACAGCGCCGGAATAATGGCAAAGTATTTTGCCACATCGTTGGCAATGGAGAAGGTAGTCAGGCTGCCTCGTGTCATCAAAAGCTGTTTGCCGATGCGAACAATGTCGATCAGTTTTGTTGGTGAAGAGTCCAGATCCACCATGTTGCCTGCTTCTTTTGCTGCCTGTGTGCCGCTGTTCATGGCAACTGCAACATCTGCCTGTGCCAAAGCCGGAGCGTCGTTGGTGCCGTCGCCTGTCATGGCGACCAGATGACCCTTGGCCTGAAAATCACGAATCATTGCCAGCTTTCCTTCCGGCGTTGCTTCCGCAAGGAAGTCATCCACACCGGCCTCGGCAGCAATGGCCGCAGCAGTAATCGGATTGTCGCCGGTGATCATAATGGTTTTGATGCCCATTTTCCGCAGATCTGCGAATTTCTCCTTCACACCCTGCTTGATAATATCCTTCAAATAGATAACGCCGAGAATCTTGTGGTTCTTAGCCACAACCAGAGGTGTGCCGCCCCTGGACGCAATAGACTTGACAACTCGATCACAGTCTGGAGAATACATTCCGCCTGCATGGGTCACATAACTCTGCATGGCATCTGCTGCGCCTTTTCGGATTTCGTTGCCGTCAAAGTCGACGCCGCTCATACGAGTCACGGCGGTAAATGGGACAAAATGCATATTCTTGTCCTGAAGGCTTCTGCCACGAATTCCAAACTGCTCCTTTGCCAGCACAACAACGCTTCTGCCCTCGGGGGTTTCATCGGCCAGAGAAGAAAGCTGAGCGGCGTCCGCCAGTTCCTGAATATCAACACCATCTACCGGAATGAACTCCGATGCCTGTCGATTGCCCAGGGTGATTGTTCCGGTTTTGTCAAGCATCAGAATGTCTACATCACCGGCGGCTTCAATGGCACGTCCACTCATGGCCAGAACATTTGCCTGGTTCAGTCGGGACATACCGGCAATACCGATGGCGGAAAGCAAGGCACCAATGGTAGTAGGCGCAAGGCATACCAGCAGCGCTACCAGAGTTGTTACAGAGGTTGGATTCTCAATTCCCGCCAGCTTTGCAGAAAAAATGGAATAAGTGTAGAGGGAGACTGTCACCAGGATAAAGATAATGGACAAGGCTACCAGAAAAATCTGCAAAGCAATTTCGTTTGGCGTCTTCTTCCGGGCAGCACCTTCTACCATCGCAATCATCTTGTCCAGAAAGCTTTCTCCGGCTTCGTTGGTCACTCTGACAACGATCCAGTCCGACAGTACAGTGGTGCCGCCGGTTACAGCGCTGCGGTCGCCGCCTGCCTCACGAATTACAGGAGCGGATTCGCCGGTGATGGCACTTTCATCCACAGATGCCGCACCTTCTATGACTTCGCCGTCTGCCGGAATCTGCTCTCCGGCTTTGACAATCACCAGTTCCCCCTTTTTCAGCAGGGCGGATGGAACCACAGTCACGCTGTCCTTCTGTGATACAGAGGAAATTTTATGTGCGTCCACATCCTTTCGGGATGCACGGAGAGAATCTGCCTGTGCTTTACCACGGCCTTCTGCAATGGCCTCGGCAAAGTTGGCAAACAGCACGGTAAACCAAAGGATAATGGCAATCGCCAGTGTATATCCGACTGGAGCGTCTTTTAACCCGAACAGGGATACCACCCAAAGGATACTTGTCAAGATCGCAGACACAAAAACCAGAAACATGACCGGGTTTTTTGCCTGTGTCTTCGGACTTAATTTCACAAAAGAATCTTTAATTGCCCTGCCGAGCATTTTCCGGTCGGCAAAAGCACTTTTCTGTTTTTTACGCATATCTGTAAACCTCCTTTATGCAATGCTGCCAAAGAACTCAGCAAGCGGACCAAGGGCAAGCGCCGGGAAGAAGCTCAGCGCGCCGATCAGCAATACCACAACGATCAGCAGGAAAACAAACATTCCATTTGTGGTAGACAAGGTGCCAGCAGTCGTGGCAATTTTCTTTTTCCCGGCCAGGCTGCCTGCGATTGCAAGTGTGCCGATGATGGGCAGGAACCGGGCAAAGAGCATCATCAGCCCCAGGCTTACATTCAGAAATACGGTATTCCCATTGAAACCGGCAAAGGCAGAGCCGTTATTGCCGCCACAGGATGAGTAGGCATACAGCATTTCAGAGAAACCGTGGGCACCGCCGTTATTCAGGCTGTCCATGACAGATGGTACTACAGCGGCAATGCCGCTGCCGACCAGAATTGCAATGGGCGTTGCAAGGCAAACCAGTACCGACCATTTCATCTCATAAGGCTCAATTTTCTTGCCAAGGAATTCCGGAGTGCGGCCTACCATCAGACCGGCAATAAACACCGCCAGAATAGCAAAAGCAAGCATACCGTAAAGGCCGCAGCCCACGCCGCCGAAAATAACCTCGCCGAGCTGCATCAGCAGCATAGTCACCATACCGGCAAGCGGCGTGTAGCTGTCATGCATGGAATTTACAGAGCCGCTAGAAGCTGCTGTGGTGAAGGCTGCCCAGGTAGAGGACGATGCAATGCCGAAGCGAGTCTCCTTGCCCTCCATATTGCCGCCCGCCTGTTCTACCATTGACATATTGACTGCGCCGTTTTGTGCAAGCTGGGATGTGCCAGCCTGTTCAGTGACGGCGATGCAGCCCAAGGCAACAACCAGACAGAGAAACATTGCCATAAAGATTGCAATACCCTGCTTCCTGTTCTTTACCGCAGAACCGAATGTGAAACACAGTGCCGCCGGAATCAGCAGAATGGAAATCATTTCAATCAGATTGGTAAAGGCATTGGGATTTTCCAAAGGATGTGCGGAGTTGACGCCCGTATAGCCGCCGCCGTTGGTGCCGGTCTGTTTGATTGCGACCTGGCTGGCCGCAGGACCCATTGGTACGAACTGCCCGGTGACGATCTGTGCATTCGAAACGATTTCGCCATCTACGGTGACGGTTTCGGTGTCTAAGTCAATTACCGCATCCTCAAGGATTTCGCCTTCTGCACTGACGGCAATCGGTTCTACAAGGGATACTGTTTCTGCACTTTTCAGGTTCTGAATCACGCCGCCGCCTACCAGCAACAGAGAAATGACCAGATTCAGCGGGAGCAGGATGTAAACCACAATGCGGGTCAAGTCCACCCAAAAGCTTCCCAACCCGGAGGATTTCACCTTGATAAAGCCACGGATCAACGCAAATAGAACGGCGATACCTGTAGCTGCGGAAACAAAGTTCTGAACAGTCAGACCTAAAGCCTGAGTGAGATAACTCAATGTGGATTCACCGGAATATGCCTGCCAGTTTGTATTGGTAATGAAACTTGCAGAAGTGTTAAATGCCAAATCCCATTTCACACCGGAAAGATGCTGCGGGTTTCCGGGAAGAACTCCCTGCAGAAGTTGAAGCAGGAACAGAAAAACAAGCCCGATACTGGAAAAAATCATTACACTTACCGCATATTTTTTCCATGTCATCTGTTCTTCTCTGTCTACACGCATAACCTTGTAAATCAGGTTTTCGCACGGTGTCAGAACTTTGGACAAAAAAGTTTTCTCGCCGCTCATGACGTTTTTTATGTATGCGCCCAGCGGAATTGCCAAAACAACCAGAATGGCAAGGTATAAAACATACTGAATCATGGTACTCATGCCTGATCATCTCCCTTCATTAAAATATAGACATACCACAGCAGCATTGCTGCCGCACATACACCTATGAGTGCAATTAGCATTTGCATAAGATTCATCCTCCTTTTTTGCTGTCCCCAATATCATAAAACCTTTCCTCTAAAAATGGCATTAGTCATCTTTTGTGCGTTTAAAGATGAAATAAAGATTACAACCAACCCAAAAGCCATGCCATAGGAAAGGCGATAACGATCGTACTGATACAGACACACGCCAAAACCAGTAATGGCATTCCAACAAAGATGGAGATGAAGCCAAGTAGCGGATGATGCCAAATAAAGCGCTCCGCTTTTGCGTCAAATCTCTGTTCAAATCTTCTCGCCGCATTTGTAATGCTCATAATTGTTCACCTCATTTCTTTCTTGCAAGGCCATAATACCGCTTAAAGTATTAAGTGGGGAAAAGGGTCCTGCAATCGAAACTAAGACTGTATAAGTCTTTAAGAAAAAAGAGTCAGACCCGGAAGAGGACTGACTCATTCATATAATGATTTTGAAATTTTTTTTTTGAAAAAATAAGACTGCCAGATATACCAAAAGATATACCCAGACATATTCCGATTCCAATTCCAGCCATGCTATTTAAGACATTTATAAAAACAACGCTCCAAAGTATTGCTGCGGTTATTCCGATAGTGACTCCTATAATTACCTTTTTGATTTTCATTAGTTTTATCCTTTAATTCCCGATTTTACTTGTTCCATATAACGATAATATGTAAACATTCCAATAAGCGTTGTCGTGATCAGCACAGCTACAACTGCGATGTATACCATGTTGTTTAATATCTTTTGTTTCATTTTCATGATTCGTTGCCTCCGATCCGGTAACCGATTCCTCTGACCGTCTCGATAAGCTTTCCACATTCTCCAAGCTTCTGCCTTAATGAACGAATATGAACATCGACAGTTCTTGTCTCACCATCAAAATCATATCCCCAGATATTTGTAAGCAGCTGATCTCTGTTTAATACATTTCCTTTACTCTCTACCAATAAACATAATAGTTTAAATTCCTTATTGGTTAATGTCACTTCATTCCCACAGGATTTTACTTTATGTTTATTTGGATAAATCTTTAATTGTCCAACAATGATCTCGTCTTTTTTTTCATTTCTGCTGGAACGTCTCAATACCGCTTTGACTCTGGATACAAGTTCCATCATTCCGAATGGTTTTGTAATATAATCATCTGCCCCACTATCAAGTCCGAGTACTTTATCATACTCTGTTCCCTTTG
>ERZ772902.2101-NODE-2101-length-12464-cov-8.594649_pt1 | contig 12464 bp, 9 predicted proteins | sample MGYA00511470_ERZ772902 | MGnify/ENA primary metagenome ERZ772902 (study PRJEB29015, sample SAMEA2737717) | human gut metagenome | biome: human gut; feature: human-associated habitat; material: faeces | place: China | collected 2012 ... | reverse complement strand
GGAATCGGAACACCCCTCCCTGCCTCTGGCCCAGCGGAGCGTCCCTGCACGCTTGAGCAAGTAGAAAGTTTCTCTGGCAGCAAAGCTGCAACTGCCGTTTGCCGTCACGCCCCATCAAAGCTGTCCCCATCGGCGGGCAGGGCAGCGGCTTGCGCGTCAGCGCTGCCGCTGTCTGCTGCCCGCGGAATGCCCTTGTACACCAGCGTCTGCTCCAGCACCTCGGCACAGACCGGTGCCGAGAGACTGCCGCCGGCGGTGGTCCAGCTGTGGGGCTCATCCAGACAGACCAGGCACAAAAACTGCGGGTCATCGATGGGCGCCACCGCCACAAAGCTGGCAATGCGGGCCTTCTCGTCGGCGCTGTCCAGCTTTTGGCTGGTGCCGCTTTTGCCGCCCACCCGGTAGCCCGCGATCTGCGCGTTGCGCCCGCCGCCGTACAGTACCACCGCCTCCATCATCTCCCGCATGGTGGCGGAAGTTGTGGGCTGGATCACCTGCCGTTTGCACACCGGGGCGTTGTGCTGCAAAATGCTGCCGTCCGGCGCAAGAATGTCTGAGACCAGATACGGCTGCATCAGCTTGCCGCCGTTCACCACCGCGCAGACGGCGGCAGCCATTTCCAGATACGAGATCTTGCTGCTCTGCCCAAAGGCGCAGGAAGCCAGTTCTACCGGCCCCATGCGGTCGGCGGTGTAGTACAGGCTCTTTTTCGGCTCGGCGGGCAGGTCGATGCCGGTGGGTTCCCGCAGACCAAAGGCGGCAAAATAATCGCAAAAGGTCTGCTTGCCCAGCCGCGCCCCGATCTGGATAAAGCTCTGGTTGCAGGAGTTTTCCAGCGCTTGGGTCACGGTCTGGCTGCCGTGGCGCTTGTGGTTGGCGCAGTGGAACCGCGTGCCTGCCACCGAGATGGAGTCCCCGCAGTAAAAGGTAGAGTGCCGGGTGATGGCACCGGCGTCCAGCGCCGCCGCGCAGGTGATGAGCTTGAACACACTGCCCGGCTCGTATAAGTCACTCACCGCCTTGTTGCGCCACTGGGTCTGCTGTGCCAGCTGTAAGGCGGCGGTGCGCTCTTTACCGGAAAGGGCATCTACGGCAGCGCGTGCGGCCTTGTCGGCAATCACCCGGGGCTGGTTGGGGTCGTAGGCCGGGGTGGTAGCCATGGCCAGAACTGCCCCGGTGTTCACCTCCATCACGATGCCTACGCTGCGGGCGGCTACATGATGCTCCTGCACCGCATAATTCAACGCATTTTCAAGATAATGTTGAATATTTGCATCGATGGTCAGCCGCAGCCCGCTGCCCTCCACCGGAGCAAGTTCGGTCTCGTAGCTTTGCGCCAGCGTGTAGCCCCAAGCGTTCACGGCGGTCAGTACCACGCCGTTCTGCCCGGTAAGGGTGTCGTTGTATTTCAGTTCCAGCCCACTGACCCCGGCGTTGTCTACGTTGGTGAATCCCAGCACCGAGGCCAGCAGCTCCCCCTGTGGGTACCAGCGCTTGGAATCCTGATTGATGCGCACGCCGGTAATGCCGTTCGCTGCGCAGAAATCCCGCACGGCATCGGCGGTTTCCCGCTCCACCCGGTAACGCAAAAGGCAGTCGTTGGAGCGCCGGTCGCTGAACTTTTCCAGCAGCTTTGCCTCGTCCAATTCCAGTATCTCCGCAAGCCCCTTGGCGGCAAGGGCAAGCTTATCCTCCGGCATCTCCCGGGGGCTGGCACGCAGGGTCCAGCAGCTGCTGTTGGCGGCAAGCAGCGCGCCGTCGGCGCTGTATATCTTGCCCCGGTCGGCGGGCACAACGGTGTCCCGCAGCTGCTGTCCCAGCGCCCGCTGGGAGTACCAGCCGCCGGTGCATAATTGCAGCCAGAACAACCGCCCGATGAGCCCTGCAAAGCAGACGGCGCACAGCCCCACTGCAATGAGCCGTGCCCGCAGACGAAACTCCCGCTCCGGCAAAGTGCGCAGAGCGTCCGTGGGTTTTGAGCCGCACATGGCAGCACCCCCTTTGCGGGCAGTTTATGCGCCCGGCGGCAGCTCGTATGACTAACCGCCCCCGCACCCGCGTACAATAACAGAAACGGAGGTGACCGGGATTGCACAGAACTGCTGCCCGCAAAGGGCTGCTGCGGCCGCTGCCGCCCATGGACTTGCCCTTTCTGGTGCTGGTGCTCACGCTGGTAGCCTTTGGGCTGGTGATGCTGTGCAGCGCCAGCAGCGCGGTGGCGCTGTACCGGCGGCAGGACGCCTTTGCCTATGTGCGGCCGCAGCTGCTGTACGCCGCCATGGGGCTGGTAGCCATGTGGACGGCCAGCCGGGTGGACTACCACATCTATCACAAGCTGGCGTGGCCGCTGCTGGCACTCTCGCTGGTGCTGCTGACGGCGGTGCTGTTCATGCCGGAATATAACGGCTGCAAGCGCTGGCTGGTGCTGCCGGGGCTGGGCACATTACAGCCCAGCGAGATCGCCAAGTTTGCAGTGGTGCTGGTGTTTGCCCACATCATCGCTTTGAACCACGACCGCATGGGCAGCTTTGCGGTGGGGGTAGTGCCCTTTGCGCTGGTGCTGGGGGTGGTGGCGGTACTCATGCTGCTGGAGCCCCACCTTTCCGGTACAGTGTTGATTTTAAGCATCGGCGCGGTGCTTATGTTTGTGGGCGGCACCGGGCTGCGGTGGTTTATGCTGGCAGGGGCGGGCGGCGCTGCCGCCATCGGCACGGCCATCGTGCTCATGCCGGAGCTGGTGCCCTACGCCGCCGACCGTCTTAATTCATGGCTGGACCCCTTTGCCGACCCGCTGGGTGACGGCCACCAGACCATCCAGAGCCTGTATGCCATCGGCTCTGGCGGGGCGGCAGGACTGGGGCTGGGCAACAGCCGCCAGAAGCATCTGTTTGTGCCGGAGCCGCAGAATGACTTCATCTTTTCCATCCTCTGCGAGGAACTGGGCTTTCTGGGCGCGTGTGCGGTGATATTGCTGTTCAGCGCGCTGCTGTGGCGGGGCATCACGCTGGCGGCGCACGCGCCGGACCGCTTTGGCGCACTGCTGGTGGTGGGCTTTGTGGTGCAGGTGGCATTGCAGGCGGTGCTGAACATCGCAGTGGTCACCAACACCATCCCCAACACCGGCATCAGTCTGCCCTTTTTCTCCTCCGGCGGCACCAGCCTGATGATGCTTCTGGGCGAGATGGGCATCGTGCTTTCCGTCTCTCGGGGCGAAAGCTGATAAAAGGCTGCATTTCCTGCCGCAATGGGGCAGCAGCGGCGCGGAAATACCGGAAAAACACGGACAAATGACCGGACAAACCCAGCAGACAGCGGGAAGGCCGTTTCCGGCGCATTTCTTTGACCAAAGACCCTCGTTTTGCATACCATGGGGTATCTTTTGCAGAACGGGGGTCTTGGCATGGCTGGGGATTGGATCATTACGGGCGGACGGCCTTTGCAGGGCAGGGTGGAAGTGCCTGCGGCCAAAAACAGTGTGCTGCCGTTGCTGGCAGCTGCGCTGCTGTGCAGCGGGCCGGTGCGGCTGCAAAATGTGCCGCGCCTGACCGATGTGGAGGACTGTCTTGCCCTGCTGCGGGGCGTGGGCTGCACGGCGGGCTGGCAGGGCGCAGAGCTGGTGGTGCAGGGGCAGCCCATGCGCACCGACCTTGCACCGGAGGCCGCAGGCAGGATGCGGGCGTCCATTCTGTTCTGCGCGCCGCTGCTGGCGCGGCTTGGGCGGGTGAGCACCGTGCTGCCCGGGGGCTGCCGCATCGGGGCAAGACCCATCGACCTGCATTTGCAGGGGCTGGCGCAGATGGGCGTGCGGCAGCTGCCCGCTGCGCCCGGACAGCTTACACTGTACGCCCCGGCGGGGCTGCGGGGCGCGGAGATCTGTCTTAGCTTTCCCAGCGTGGGCGCTACCGAGACGCTGCTGCTAGCCGCTGCTACGGCGCAGGGGCAGACCGTGCTGCATGGTGTCGCAAAAGAACCGGAGATCGTGGATCTTGCCGCCTTCCTCAACGTCTGCGGCGGCTGCGTGGAGGGCGCGGGCACCGACACCATCCGGGTGCAGGGAAAGCGCTGCCTTGCAGGCTGTACCTTTGCACCGGTGGCAGACCGTATCATCGCCTCTACGCTGGCCTGTGCGGCGGCGGCAGCCGGAGGGCGGGTGGAGCTGGCAGGCTGTGCGCCCGGGCTGTATGCGCCGCTGCTGGAAATTCTGGAACAAATGGGCTGCACTGTAGAGCGTGCGCGCGATGCTGCCGCCATTTCACGGTTCGGGGCGCTGCGCGGTGCGGGAAATGTGCACACCGCACCCTATCCAGGCCTTGCCACGGACGCCGCCCCGCTGCTGGCGGCGGTGATGCTCTGCGCACAGGGCGAAAGCAGCTTGCAGGACAGGGTGTTTGAACACCGTTTTGCCTGCGCCGATGGCTTTGCGGCGCTGGGGGCAAACGTCCGAGTGGCAGAGCGTACCTTGTATGTGCAGCCCGCCGGGGTGCTGCACGGGGCAAAGCTGATCGCACCGGACCTGCGAGGCGGGGCGGCGCTGGTGCTTGCGGCACTGGCTGCCCGGGGCAGCAGCCGCCTTGGCGGAACAGAATTTATCCGGCGCGGGTATGCAGACCTTGACCGGCTTTTGGCGGGGCTGGGCGCACAGATTTGGCAGGAAATACCCGCCCGGAGTGGGGTTATGAAAAAAACACCCACGAAAAAGCAATTTTGTCTTGCAATCGGAATGAAAAAATGATACGATACTGTTATATAAGTATTGTATGATAATATCTGTGCGGCTTTTGCGCAGTTCCACATAAAAATCCGATGGAGGACAAAGTTATGGCATTGATGCTCGATGAAGAACTGGACGAGAACGTTACGACGATCAAGGTGATCGGTGTGGGCGGCGGCGGCGGCAACGCCGTGAACCGCATGGTGAGCGATGGCCTGCAGGGCGTGGAGTTCATCGCAATGAATACTGACCAGCAGGCACTGGCTAAGAACCATGCCTCGGTCAAGGTGCAGCTGGGTTCCAAGCTGACCAAGGGTCGTGGTGCGGGTGCAGACCCGGAGATCGGCCAGCGCGCCGCAGAAGAAAGTAAGGACGAGATCGCCAATGCTCTCAAGGGCTCTCAGATGGTCTTTATCACCGCCGGTATGGGCGGCGGCACCGGCACCGGTGCGGCACCCGTTGTGGCCGAGGTGGCACACGACTTGGGCATTCTGACCGTTGGCATCGTTACCAAGCCCTTCTCCTTTGAGGGCAAGCGTAAGATGGGGCTGGCCGAGCAGGGCATTGCCAACCTGCTGATGCACGTTGACAGCCTGATCGTCATCCCCAACGAGCGCCTGAAGATGATCAGTCAGGAAAAAATCACCCTGATGAACGCCTTCCAGGCCGCCGATAACGTGCTGCGTCAGGGCGTGGAGTCCATCTCTGCCCTGATCAATGTGCCCGCCTTCATCAATCTGGACTTTGCCGATGTGCGCTCCATCATGAAGGATGCCGGCTACGCCCACATGGGCGTGGGCAGCGCCAAGGGTGCAGGCAAGGCCGAGAACGCCGCCAAGGCTGCAATCTCCAGCCCGCTGCTGGAGACCAGCATTGCCGGTGCGCACGGCGTTATCATCAACATCACCTCCAGCCCGGACATCGGTCTGGAGGACGTGGAGACCGCCGCAGGCCTCATTACCCAGAGCGCACATCCCGATGCAAACATTATCTGGGGTACTGCCTTTGATGAGAACCTGTCCGATGAGATGCGCGTGACCGTTGTGGCCACCGGCTTCGACAACAAGAGCGCCAGCGACCTGCGCAACAGCATCAACAACGCCATGGGCGGTGCACAGTCTGTGCCGTCTGCGGTGTTCAGCAGCGACACCGGCGCAGCCGCAGCCCCGGCATCTAATGCCGCCCCGGCTGCTGCTCCGGCTGAAAAGAAGGCTGTGGAAGAGGAAAGCAGCGACAATCGTTATTACGATGAGCTGCTGGCCATCCTGAACAAGCGGAAGTAATTACAGGCTACAATGGGGCTGGCAGCTGCGCCCATGCGGTCAGCGCAAGCCCCGTGCAAGGTGTGCATGGGAGGGCATTATGGTGCAGACAGAGCGGGAGACCGGTGCCCTGCGCGGACAATTTGCCCGGCAGGCCGCTGTACAGGCATCTGCTGCAGCACAGGCGGAAAGCGCCCGGGCGCAGGCAGAGCAGCTGAGCCGCAAGCTGGCTGCGGCACGCGCCGAGGTGCGCCGGTACCAGACCCGGATGTTCGCCTTTGAGCGCACCCTGCTTGCCCTCAAGCACGAGAATGCAGAATTGGAAACCGCCTGTGAGCAGGCGCGGGAGCAGCTGGAACAGGCCAATGCCCGGGCAGAACAGGCTGAGGCCGCCTGCCGCAGAGCGGAAGCTGCTCTTGCTGCCATGCAGCAGACTGCCCAGGAAGCACCCGTGCAGCCGGATACAGCCCCCGAGGTTGATCCGCAGTGCGAGGCTGCATCGGAACAGTCTGTACCGGAGACGGAAGAGACTCTCTGTGCCCCGGAACAGGCGCTGCCCCCGGAGCCCGCACAGCCTGCATGGCAGCCGGAGACCAGGCTGGAGCAGATGGCTGCGGAGCTGATGGGTTGGTTCGATGCCATGATGCCCCAAGAGTGAACCTAGAAAGGACTGCTGCGTGTTATGCGCAGCAGTCCTTTTTCTTTCAGAGTGGAACGATTTAAAATGGCCTCCGCTGCGCTCTGGCCATCATCAGAGGAAAGACTGTTTTTAATTTGCAATTCTGGAAAATCTGCGGATTTTCCAGAATTGCCCTTTCACCAGAAATAGGTTTCAGTACGGATTGGATTGCATTTATACGACCGGAAATGAGAACGCTTGCAGAAAATACCGGAAAAGGGCAGAAATGTTGCACGCAGCCTTGCATTTTGCTGTAAAATCCAGTAAAGTATAAATGAATGCAATAAATCGGATGCCGGGGAAAGCCCGCTGCATTCGGTTAGTTTGGACGGCACACCCGGAACAAAACCGGAGCAGAAGGATACGCCGCAAAAGGAGAAACATGGCCATGAACGAGAAACCGAAGATCCTGATCGCGGATGATTCCGAGATCAACCGTGCCCTGCTCAAGGAGATACTGGGCGATGGCTATGACTATCTGGAAGCAGAGGACGGCGCAGCGGCAGTGGAGCTGATGCGGCAGCGCACGGATATCTCTCTGTTTCTGCTGGACCTGATGATGCCCGGCATGGACGGCTTTGATGTGCTGCGGGTGATGAAGTATCACGCATGGCTGGACGAGATCCCGGTCATCGTCATCTCGGCGACAGAGGATACCGCCAACATCGAGCGCGCCTACGATCTGGGGGTAACGGACTATATCCGCCGTCCCTTCGAGCGGATCATGGTGCTGCGCCGGGTGAAGAATGTCCTCATGCTGTACGCCAAGCAAAAGCGGCTCACCCGCCTTGTCACCGATCAGGTGTACGAAAAAGAACACAACAGCGTGCTGATGATCAGCATCCTGAGCCATGTGGTGGAGTTCCGCAACAGCGAGAGCGGGCTGCATGTCCTGCACATCCGCACCCTGACCGACCTGCTTTTGCACCGGCTGGTACAAAAGACCGATCGTTATCAGCTGGACGAAAGCGATATCGCCCGCATCAGCACCGCCTCGGCGCTGCACGATATCGGCAAGATTGTCATCCCGGAGGAGATCCTGAACAAGCCCGGACGCCTGACAGCCGAAGAGTTTGCCATCATCAAGAACCATACCGTGGCGGGTGCGCAGATGCTGCAGGATCTGGGACAGTCCATTGCCCGGGACGAGCCGCTGTTGCAGGTGGCGCACGCCATCTGCCGCTGGCACCATGAGCGCTGGGACGGCAATGGCTACCCTGACCGGCTGAAAGGGGACGAGATCCCCATTGCGGCGCAGGTGGTGGCGCTGGCAGACGTGTACGACGCCCTGACCAGCGAGCGCTGCTATAAGCACGCCTACGACCACGACACCGCGCTGCGCATGATATTGAACGGCGAGTGCGGCGCTTTTAACCCGCTGTTGTTGGACTGCCTGCGGGAGTCCTCGGAGCAGCTGCGCACCGAGCTGACCCGCTCGGAGTGGGACAGGGGCTTCCGGCAGGAGACCCACCGCCTTTCGGAGGAGATTTTGCACCGGGAGGCGCTGCCCCGGGAGAACCACTCCCAGCTGCTGCTGGAACAGGAAAAGGAACGCACGGATTTCTACGCCGCCCAGTGCGGCGGCATCCGGTTCGACTACGACCTGCTGGCAGGCAGCGTGACCGTGTATGACTACCATGCCGAGCCCTTGCAGCAAAAAACGGTGACTGATTTTGCACAGGGCAGGGGACTTGGCTTTTTGAACGAGCAGGATCAGCGCAAGCTGTCCAAGGCTATCAGCCGCGCCACGCCGGAAGCGCCGGACGTGGTGCTGCCGGTCATGGTGGAGCGAGATGGGAAGCCGCACCTGCACCGGATGGCGCTGCATACCATCTGGAGCGGTGCCGGGGTGCGCCGCTGCGTGAACGTGCTGGGGCAGCTCACCGATGAACAGCACCGCGTGGAGCATCAGGCAGAGCTGCTGACTGCGACCGACCCGGAGGAAGATCCCGCCCGGTTCCTACGGCGGCTGCAGGGCATCTTTGATGTGGTGCGTCTGGTAGACCCGGAGCACCGCAAGGTGCTTGCGCTGGACAGTGACGGCATCCTGACCGAAAAGCCCGGCAACTGCCACATGGTATGGAACAAGGATACCCGGTGCGAAAACTGCATCTCGGCCAAAGCCTACGCCCGCAAGACCATCCTGAATAAGATCGAGTTCAAGGACGAGGAAGCCTACTTTGTCATCTCCAAGTACATCGAGGTAGGCGGCAGGGGCTGTATGCTGGAAATGGTCACCCGGCTGACGGATGGCCGCTGGCTGGATATGGGCGGCCACCGGCTGCTACTGGACCGCTGCGACGGAATGGAGCGCAGCGCCTTCGTAGACCCTCTGACCAGGGCCTACACCCGCCGCTATTTTGATAAGTTCCTTGCCGGGGGCGAGATGCACGGCGGCGTGGCGATGATCGATGTGGATCAGTTCAAGACGGTCAATGACAGCTTTGGGCATCTGGTGGGGGACGAGGCGCTGCAAACCGTGGCCACAGCCATGCAAAGCTGCCTGCGCCAGACCGATATCCTGATTCGCTACGGCGGCGATGAATTTTTGTTGCTGATGCCCCAGAACTGTCCTGACGGCGTAGAAAGCGTCATCCGGCGGGTGCAGAACGCTGTGCAGGCGGCACGGGTGCCCAGCCACCCGGAGCTCCGGCTTTCGGTAAGCATTGGCGGCGTGTGCAATGTGCAGCCCCTGACCGAGGCCATCCGGCAGGCCGATGCCCGGATGTACTGCAATAAAGAAAACGGTGAGCAGGTGTTATAACCGCAGCTGACAATAAAAAAAGAGACAGGCGACCCTTTCCGGGAAGCCTGTCTCCTCTTTTTTTAAAGAAATCTTTTATTTCCGCTGCCGGGCGGCGATCTGCGCAGCAGTGGGTGGGATATCGCCCTGCGCCGCTTTTTCCAGCTGGCTCAGGCGGCGGTCCAGATCGGTGAGCCGCTGCGAGACGATGTCCGGCAGATCCTGCTGGTCCAGATCGTCGGCGGGGTTCACGGCCTTGTTGTTGATGCGCACCACCTCGGCGGGCACGCCCACGGCGGTGCAGTTGGCGGGCAGGTTGCGCAGCACCACGCTGCCTGCGCCGATGCGGGCGTTATCCCCGATGAACACCGGGCCCAGCACCTTGGTGCCTGCGCCGATAAGCACATTGTTGCCCAAGGTGGGGTGGCGTTTGCCGGTATCTTTGCCGGTACCGCCCAGCGTTACTCCGTGGTAGATGGTGCAGTTATCCCCGATCTCGCAGGTCTCGCCGAACACGATGCCCATGCCATGGTCGATGAACAGACACTTGCCGATGGTGGCACCCGGGTGGATCTCGATGCCGGTGCGGTGGCGGCCATGTTGGCTGACCCATCGTGCCAGAAAAAAGTGCTTATGCTCGTACAGCCAGTGCGCAATGCGGTGGTACACCAGAATGTGGAATCCCGGGTACAGCAGCATTACCTCCAGCACGCTGCGTGCGGCGGGGTCCTTGCGCTGGATGTTCCGCGCGTCCTCAAGCAAACCCATGCGGAAAACCTCTCTTTCCCATAAACACCCGCCCACGCGGCGGGGCTCTCCCTTTTACCGTATTATAATAGCACAGCAGGAGACGAAAGTACAGTGCTGCGCTAGGGATTGTGGAACAAAATGGCATTTATTTTGCCGCATGGCCCGGGTTTTGGGTAGAGTATCCAAAATTCGGCGAGAGATACCAGAAACCTTTTAGCACCTGTTTTTGCGCGCAGCCATTGACATATTTTGCGGTTCTATGATAAAATAATACGAATGAAAACGCAACCATCATAAAAAGGAGAAACACCATGCTGTGCAGCGCCCAGAACCCGAAACTGAACAAGCAGTTCGCGTCCGGTTTTGCCGTGGCTTCGTTGTTTCCTTTTTTTGCGCAATGAGCTTTTCCCTTTGCGGGGAAAAGTTTTTTTTTGCCCGTTTTCGGGCGTTTGATACACAAAAATACCATTACAGGAGGGAACCGCGATGCTGCTGACAAACGCTGTGAACACCGAGGGACGGCCGCTCGAGATCTTTGTAAAGGATGGAAAGATCGCTGCCGTAGGGCAGGATCTTTCCGCCCTTGCCGCCGAGAACGAGACGGTGGTGGATGCCGGTGGGCTGACGGTGCTGCCCGCATTTGTGGACCTGCACTGCCACTGGCGCACCCCGGGCTTTGAGTACAAGGAGGACATCGAGACCGGCAGCCGCGCCGCAGCCGCCGGCGGTTACACCTTCGTGAACCTGATGCCCAACACAAAGCCGGTGTGCTCTTCTGCGGCACAGGCGTTCATGGTGGAGCAGAAGGCTGCCGAAGTAGGCCTGTGCGATGTGAACCAGACCGTCTCCATCACCGAGAACTTTGACGGTGTGAGCATCGACCACCTCAAGACTCTGCCCGCCAGCGTGAAGTTCATCACCGAGGACGGCCACGGCGTGCAGGACAACGCCACCATGGCGCGAGCATTTGCCATCTGCACCCAGAAGGACATCACGGTCATGAGCCACGCCGAGGATATGGAAATCAGCCCGTGGGACTACCGTCTGGCCGAGGACATCGAGACGGTGCGCAACTGCTGGCTGAGCGAGTACTACCAGACCCGGCTGCACATGTGCCATGTGTCCACCCGGGGCGCGCTGGATGCCATCCGTATGGCAAAGCTGCGGGGTGCACCCGTCACCTGTGAGGTGACCCCCCACCACCTGTGGTTCACCAACGACACCTGCGACTACCGGGTCAACCCGCCCATCCGCACCGCCGACGACGTGGAGGCGCTGGTGGAGGGCATCCGCACCGGCATCGTGGACGCCATTGCCACCGACCACGCACCCCACTCCGAAGAAGACAAGCTGAAGGGCATGGCCGGTATGGTGGGCAGCGAGACCGCCTTCGGCGTGTGCTACACAAAGCTGTGCAAGCAGGAGGGTCTGCCGCTGGAGCTGCTGGTGCACCTGATGAGCACCCGCCCCGCCGAGATCCTGGGTCTTGCCAAGGGTCAGCTGGAGCCGGGCTTCGATGCCGACTTTGTGCTGGTGGATCTGGACACCCCCTACACGGTGGAAAAGGAAAAGCTGCACTCCAAGAGCCACAACACTCCCTTTGACGGTGCACAGCTTTACGGCAAGGTGTTTGCAACCATCAAGGCCGGTAAGATCACCTATCAGGCCGAAGAGTAAAAAGAACGAAACCCTCTCAGGCAAAGCCGTCAGGCTTTGCCTGAGAGTACGGAAAGCAGTTCGCATATTACGAAAAGAAACAGTTGCCCTCAAGAGAAAAAGCTCCCCCCTTCGGGGGAGCTGGCGCGCAAGCGCCTGAGAGGGTTCTACAATACGACTTACAGGAGGACACCCAAATGACGAACATGGACAAACTGTACGAAGCTGTGGAAGCTCGCGGCCCGGTGTGCGTGGGTCTGGACACTGATTTCAGCTACCTGCCCGCCGATTTTGTGGACAGCACCCTGACCAAGGGTGAGAACATCGTGCGCTTCAACAAAAAGCTCATTGATGCCACCAAGGCTGTGGCAGGCTGCTACAAGGTGCAGATCGCTTACTATGAGTCTCTGGGCATGGAGGGCATGAAGGCCTACGCCGACACCCTGAAGGCTGTGCGCGAGGCCGGTGTGCCTGTGATCGCGGATATCAAGCGCGGCGATATCGCCAAGACCGCCGAGATGTACGCCATGGGTCACTTTACCGGCGATTTTGAGAGCGATTTCGTCACGCTGGCACCCTACATGGGTCTGGACTCCATCAGCCCCTATCTGCCCTACGCCGAAAAGCAGGGCAAGGGCATGTTCGTGCTCTGCCGCACCTCCA
>ERZ772902.2058-NODE-2058-length-12812-cov-2.902015_pt1 | contig 12812 bp, 15 predicted proteins | sample MGYA00511470_ERZ772902 | MGnify/ENA primary metagenome ERZ772902 (study PRJEB29015, sample SAMEA2737717) | human gut metagenome | biome: human gut; feature: human-associated habitat; material: faeces | place: China | collected 2012 ... | reverse complement strand
CATTGAGAATTTCTAACAATTCTTCTTTTGTATCTCGTGTATAATGAGCAACTTCTTTAATCGAAAAGTTTTCTATACCATATTTTTTAAAAGCTTTATACATAGGATTTGGACTCGTATTATCGGATTTGTGTTGTCCCCATCTATGCTCAATAGTGGTAGTAGTCTGACCTATATAACATTTTCCGTTAATCAAGTTTTCTATTTTATATATGTACCCAGTATAAGTACCATCTTTGTTTAATGACATATAAATACCTCAATACTAATATTCTCCAAAATAAAAGAGTAAAGATTAATGTTTTCTCAATCTCCACTCTTTAAGCAAATTATCTATTTTTTCACAACTTTCAAAAACCCAGTATTGTTTATGAGTTTTATCATGTGTTGCCTTTAACACATATCTCAAACCATTTTCTAAGAAATAATCTTTTAACGGTTTAGAGTAACAGTAAAAATATTTATTTTCCAAAATAAGAACTCCTTTTATTTATTTCCTTTATCTTCGTTTTTTCCTGATGATCTTGTTGCTTGTCCCTCGTCTGACAACTGTTCTTCTGGTATCTCAGGACGACCACCTTCACCGTTAGATGATTGGGTATATGAAGAATTAAAAGGAATAGCATATTGATTAACATTGAGTACCAATGCTTCAAAACGAAGTTTATTATATGCAACATAAGGATCATCACCTAATGCACACATATAATCCATTTTCCCAATACCAAACGCACTAGCGTCTTTCATTCTATTTATATAATCATCTCGATTGTATTGAGTCTGATCAAAAATCTGCAAATGAACTCCATCGGTAATGTGATTTTTAATCCAATAATTTAACCAAGATTCAATACGTCTAAGATATACTGACATCTTACCCAAATCATTAGCATTCGAATACTTTATACCGTTTGCATTACTTGAATCACCTGAACTTACAATAAGTCTGTTAATACCTGCATTTGCAAACAAATTGTTCATTGCTTTATTCAGGTTATCCGTGTCTGTGGCAGATGTTGACTTCTCAAAATCTATGACTTGAGAAGATTCGTAAGGTGTCGTTCCCCAACCAACTAGGTCTGGTAAAATCTCTTTAATTATTGCATCAAACTGATTTACCAATTCTAAGCTGATTGCAAAATCATCTACATTATCTGAATCCATAAGTGGGATTTTATTTAAGATTAACTTATAGTTCTGCAATTCCTCTTTTGCAGCAACGAGATTTTCTGTATCAAGAAGATTTAATAATGATTTGAATAAAGGCAAGAAGTAGGGCAGTGGTACATAAAACTCATCATCCGTACTTGCAATAAGTGTTAATGTATTTTCTGGTGGAAGTCGAAAATATTGATAATCTCTACCACTAGATTTATATTGATTGTAACCATCAATGAACACTTGATCCCATACACCAACTCCATCATTATTGACACCTGTGATAAAATCTTTATTATTTGATTTATCAAAAAACGAGGCATCAAAATATGTTATCCATTCTCCTTCTTGAGTCTTACCATAGATACGACAATACTGAACATCTAATGGCATAAGGAATATTCCATTTTCGTCATCACCACTCATCCAGCCAACATACATACCATCACGAATAGTATTAGAAACGACATTTTGTAATTCTTGTGCCATATTAAAATGATGGAATATTTTTAATACTTTTTCATAATTTTTAAGCTGCTTATCAGGATCAAAATCTTTTGTATAATCTGCAAGAACTGTAATATTATATGTATAGAGTGGCATAGTAGAGAAGTAAGATATCATCTGCTTATATAGCATTGATACTCTAGTTAAGAAACGAGATACTTCACGAATATTATCTATATTATTAAGAGGTGACTGTACGTACTGGTCTAGTAAGTCTCGTGTATACTGAGTGTAAGTTTTGGAAACTGTCTTAGAAACATTCCTCTGTAACAATTCCTGAAATTTAGCAAAATTTATTTTCTGCGCTCGTTTGCGTTCTACTTCATAACCAGACTCATCAGTTTTTGTATAAACCTTTTGTACTATAGGTTGCTTTGTATTTTTTGTATTACTCAAATTGTGTGATATACCTCCTTTCTTAAAATCTTGTCACTTTTTTTGGTGCTCTTATTGAGAAAAGCTTTGTTATATCGGATGGGGATTGGTTTTTTGGTTTTAATTTTATACTCAGATCTTGAGTGATTTTAAAATTATATTCTAATGCCGAGAAACGATCCTTACGCATACCAGGTTTTTCAATAATTTTAATATTTGTGCCTTTTATTTCATGGTCAAGATTAATCAATTCATTTACCATAAGTGAAGTTTGTAAATATGGTAATTTTAACATAGCTTGTTCTTTACTTGTCATTTTTGTATATCCACGAACTTTTTTTACTAATTCTTCAGCTTCAAACTCAGAAGTAAGTAAATTAATAGAACCATTTTGAAATCCTGCTCGCAAAGCAATTGCAGCTTTTGTATTAAAATCTGCTGTAGCTTTGATAGACCATATAGCTTTATTAGCATTTCTGATTTTACATCTATCAGCCATATTATCATCGTTAATACAAGTCATTGCATCATATGTAACACCATATTCAGCATCATATTGAGGTTTAATTATAAAATCATAAACTCCAATACCTTGACCATTAGTATCTAATACTAAATCAGTACAATTAAATTGATAAAATAATCTCATAACAAGAATACCTAGTTCATCTGTTGTCATTCCTTCATGAGTTTCTACATATACAATATTTGATATATAATCATTTTTTTCAGTTGGAATAGCTGAATTAATTATTAATGCAGCAGCATCATTATTATGCCGTTTGCTTGCAAGCAAAGCTACATCGACAGATAATATTCGTTTTTCATTTGGAACTAATTCTGGAATTTTAATTTGATGATTTTTATAAATTTCAAGAGGATAAAAAGAATTTCTGATTTTTCTTCTTGGAGATATATCATCGAATTTAAAGAAAGCACCATCAGTGTCACCGTACCATTCAGCACCCATTTCCATTTTAAATGCAGTAGGATCAAAGTCTGCTTCAGACATCTCATCCTCAACCTGTTCACGAGATAGTAAGCCTTCTCGTATAGCACATTGATATGGCAATCCAACACAGAAGTAACGTTTAGTATCATCAAGCATATTTGCATAGTAAGCTTTTAATTTCTCGAAGCTCCAATGAGATTTATACCACGCAGATGACATATACATTTCGATGTTACGCTCCTGAAGATGAGCATATTTTGGATTATTAAGATAACCAGGTGAACGTGGAGCTGTTAAGAATTTACGAAGGACTGTATTAATTGTGTTTAAATCAACCATCCTGAACTCATCCACAACTATAAGCGTTGCTCGGTTATGACGAGCTGAGTCATTTGAACTAACAATTTTTATCCAACTACCATTACGAAAATCAACATGAGCATTATTTATTGAAGTAGAAATTTCAGAAATTTCAGAACGAAGATTAGCTGAACCCCAACCATAATTTTTCATAAAGTCATCATTTATCTTTTGAATGACTTCTAGTGATTGAGATTTGTACCCAGAAGCAACACAGATTTTTGTCCCAGGATATAAGATACAACGCACAACACAGTACAAACTTGTCAGCCATGTCTTACCACTACCACGACTGGCAATATACATAAAATTCGTACTGACCATCATCATGTATATTAAAATCTTTTGAAATAGCTTTAATTTCACATTTAAATATTCGAGTACAAACCGCTGAGGATTTTTTCTATAGAATGAAGCCCAATAAGCAACCCCCTCTAAAACACGCTCAGATTTTTCTTGATATACTTCTTGTAATGACTTTTTCTTTTCTTTCTTTGCGGTAGCCATAATTACTCATCATCCTTGCTACCAAAAATCTTATCAAATAAAATTTCACTATCTGATTCCTCATCATAAGATGGTGGATTGACAGTATATTTTGCCATTACTCGTTCATATATATTTGAAAATCTATTTTTTAGACCAAGCATTTTAGATGCATGACCTCTATAGAAAGCATCTATATAAGTACCAATTTTATCAACGTCTGCAAGTTCTGGATCTATTTCAGGAAGAGGGCGTGTTTCCTCATACTTCTGAATTAAAGTGCCCATTGTTTGAGCATCTGAAAATGTATCAAGAGTATTTTGTTTTGGTTTTAAGTTACCTGTATCAAGCCATTGCTGATATGAGTAATCTAAATCTTTTGTAGAAGCTCCTTTTTTAATTGCATTTCGTTTCATGAGTTTTAGTATTGATAAATTTTGAAATGTTTCTTCTTGTGCCTTTTGAGAACAGTCATATCTCGAAATCCAGTCTTGATACTCATTCTCAAGGAACATCAGTTCTTCATTATTATAATCTGCGCCAAATCTCTTTTTAGCTGCACGTAATGTTTTTTGCACGATTTTTACATCTTCTTCTGGATTATTATCTATATCATCAATAGAAAATTCAGAGTCTTTATAAGAAGTATTATTGTATTGTGGAAGAGAAGCTACCATTACAATAAGATTTTGAACAGCCGTTCCACGAACCTTTTCTCCGACACCTTCATTAATAGCTTGTAACTGTGCATTATAATCACTTTCGCTAAATTTCCAATCAAGCTGTCTAAAAGTGTTAATTGTTTTTTCTCTATTATCTGTTCTAATGCCAGTTTTAGGATCTACATCAGTACACAAGTCTAAAATACAAGCCTTACATGCAAAGTGTTCAAAACCGCTTTTACTTTTACTTGACTTATAGAAATTTCCATTGCCTTTGGTCGATTTCCATTTTCCACAATGAGGACAATAGATGTAATCCAAATCTAGTAAATGGTTGTAGTCAATGGCTAAATCATGATATGCACCCTTCACATTATTTACTGTTAGCTTTTTGACCTCATCATCAGTTTTAGCTTGTCTTAAATTAGCCATTGTTTCACCTTCTTTCCTTTTATTCCAATATAAAAAGAAGAGTGGTTAAGCAACACACTCTTCTGATTTATATTTCCATATGTAGCCTTGTGATGTTTTTGTATGTCCAGAGCAATTACTTTGAATTGCTTTTAAATTAAAATTATTATTTATAATTTCATCATAAGTCCACTCTTTTAAATATTTCATTTCTTTTGAATATTGTAGAATAATTCTCTCTCTACTTTTTTTATCATTTAAAGCTTTTTCTTTACGTTTAGTTTTATTTTTATAATAAATTTCAGGATCATCTTTCCAAATCCAAATGTAACCTTTATATGTATCATACTTACCATTACAAGCTGCTGATACTGTTGCAGAATTAAATCCTTCTCTACTTGTTTCGTAAGCAGAAGCATATTCTTTGATTAGCTCCATATTTAAACTGTATTGTAATACTGATTTAGGAAGATTTTTGCTTTTTGACAAATAATAATCCCAATCTATGTTTCCAGATTTATAATCTTTTTCATAAATCCAAATATATCCATAGACTTTTTATATTTATCTTTTTCACAACACCTTTTGATTCCACTACTAGAATTTTTTCCTAAATAATCACTAGCTTCTCCTGCACTAACAAATGTTCGTATATAATGACCTTGTAAGTCAAACATAGCAATTGGCTCAGGATTTTGAATTAATCTCATTTTCATAATTTCTTCATCGGAATGTTTATATCCTTTACATCCTAATCCACCATCTGCAAAATTATATCCACTATTTTTAGAATCAAAATAATTTATCCAATATATTTCTCTTTCATTTAATTTTTCAAATGGACATTTTTCAATAATTTCAAATCGAAAATTGCTAGAACCATATTTATTCCATGCGTTTTGCAAATGTGCATTATGTTCTGAATTATGTTTTAAATAACTTCTATGTCGCATCCATCGGTATTTAAAATTATATGTTTGACCAATATATCTTTTCCCATTTAATATATTAGTAATAGAATAAATGCCACATTCTTCAGTATTTTTTTATTTTCTTCGTTTCGTTTGTAATTTCCCATTCATCTTTTCTCGCTTTCCACTCGCAAAACCAATTAAAATAGAGTGAGAGAGTAGTGCGAGTATCTACTATACTGAAGCTCATGACTTCTTCAGCTTCTCACTCCATAATCCAACCACCTGCCATCGAAACAGTAACAATCCTCTCATAGTTGGCTATATATTTATTCTCTTTTTAAATTCCATCACAACATAAAAAGAAGCCACTTCATACGAAATGACTTCTCAAAAAAAATTTCAATATTAAATTTCCAATGAAAGTGCAATTTACACACAAACTTGAATAGAGGAATCGAACCTCGCTTATTCCAACGCCTTACCTCATAAACTACTAAAAATCTGCACATTCATTTCTTTCAAATATAAGGTGTGTGGATTTGAACCACATATTCAAGAGCACTATCGTCATAGTGCTAACACGCCCTGTAGGAGTCGAACCCACATCTCTCAGATTTGGAGTCTGATATTCTAACCAATTAAACTAAAGACGTATACAATAAAAGAGCCACCTCATGAAGTGACTCTCTGTTACCATACAAAAAATGTATAGCCTCGCTGTCCATTTAAATATCAGCTACGTAATGATCTGTAGGAGATTCGGACTCCTGTTGCCGCCGTGAAAGGGCGATGTCCTAGACCGCTAGACGAACGTATCTCACCCACTGAGTCAGCATAAAGCACTAACTAGCTGATATTGGACTGTACACATCCAGTTTTTCAGAATTTAGTCGCTTATCAGCAACCCGATTCATGCTTCCACATTTTACTCACTCCTAACTCGTGTGTCTTACACGTCAAATGCATGATATGTATATGAGCAACCGTTTACTTTAATGGTTCTCATTAACGCAGAGAAGCACGATCATTTCTATGGTTGATATTGGGAAAAATGATATTAGACGAAAGCTTCATCGGGATTGCTCAAATACCTTCTTTTTCAGCTTCTTTCTGTAATTCTTGTTGTTTAAACTTTAGAATTTTTAATTTTTCCCTTAAATCAGCCTTAGAAGCAGGGCGTACATAGCTCTGTGAAGTTACTGAAGTTGATTTGTGGTTCGCCCATTGTGAAGCAAGATTTAAATCACCAGTATCTTCATATATTTTATTGATCGCTGTCTTCCTCATGCAATGACAATGAAAGTCCTCCAAGCCAATAACTTTACCAATTTTTCTCATTCGGTCATGAATCATGCCTTGTGTCCAAGGAATCCACTTGTCCTTATATTTATGAATAAATAGAGCATCGCATTCAAGATGGTCATAATCATTTGTTCTCATAGATAACCATGTTTCAAGCATATCTTTACATGTACTGTCAAAGGAGACTTCCACACGGTATCCTTCCTTCTCACGTATTGACTCAAATACCATATTATCTAAATCAAGAGAAGATACAGTAAGTTTTTCCAAAGCACCAATTCTATTAGCGGAGAAGAGTGCGATTTCAAATAATAACTGATCTTGTATTGTCCATTTGTTATTCTCTGTCTTATATAAATCTGCTCTAATAGCTGCAATCTGCTCATCATTTAAAAAGTAATGATTAAGAATCTGTTCTTCATTTGCTTTTTTCATTCTATCAAGCTTACCATCAAAAGGATGATATTTAACAAAACCACGCTTCATAGACCAAAGATAAAATGAACTTACAGCAGAAATTTTCATATTGATTATCTTCTTATGATTCATTAATGTTTCCTGACAGAAAAGCATATATGCTTCCATAATATCAACGGCATTTTCCATGAATTCATCAGAATATAAATCTAATTCACCATAATTTTCTCCAAGCCACATAAGGAAGTGTCGGAACAATCCTTTATATCTCTTGTATGTAGTATCTTTTACATCACGATTTTTGATAATGTTAGACTGTAAATATTTTTCATATTTTTTCCAGTTCTCTTCATAAATAAATTTCTCTTTATCAGGAGTGAAATATTTCACCCTTGTTATTTTCTCTTTTGACAATATTTCAGCCTCCTTTTTTGTAATATAAAAAAGAAGTAGGATAGTATTAACTATCCTAAATTCTCTTTATCAGATTATCCATCTGACCTATTTATAAATTTGTTTGCTTTTTTATCAGGTCAGGATACAAACACAGTTTACACTGCCAGCTTAATCTGTTTCCTTAGAGTGCCCCGCTATAAATGGACTTGATTGCTACCCCGATTCCACAATCATTATGAGCCAACCATTCGGTTGTAATTTCACCGCAAGTCAAGCTTGCATATATTTATATTCTCCATTTATCATAAGACAAACAGAAAATTAGTCCTCTCACTTGGTAACGCTCCAAGCCGATCCGAAGACGACAGTTTTACAGACTGCCCCACATCTTTAGTGGTCTATGAGAGGATACAAAAAGAGTGTGCAGCACAAACCACACACTCTAAAAATCAAATATTTACTTTACCAATTCAATAACTTGCGCCACTCATTCATCTCATCCTGAATCTCGCAATATTTCAGAAGCATATCTCGAATACCATCTAAATACTTTTCCTCAATATCTTCGATGGCTTTCTCATATTCATCCTTATCAACTTCCTTATCATTTAACTTATAAGTAGCAGAGCACTTGCATTCAGGACAAGTACATTCGTCATCACAGCCATCATCTTCCTGACCGAACAGAATAACTTCCTTATCCTCATTTACACAATAATCAATGATATTCTGCTCAATATCACCATCCATATCAATGTAGAAAATATCTGTTTTATCAAGAACGCCAAAGTCCTCAATAGGAATAACAGTTATTACGCCGCCATTATCAACAGATACAAGATATTCATTGACTTCCATATAATCAACAAGGTCAACTTCTTTAATGCTTGTTTCGTCAATTTTCACGAGTTCGTCAAGAATATATTCGGCAATTTCCTTATTGACAACTACACCAACGGTTTTGTCTGTATGATATAAGCGATTGATAAAAATATCAGTGATGTCTTCAGCCTTATTCTCAAGGTCAATCATTTCAATATCTTCGTATTTATTCTTATTCAAAGAGTTCACGACCTTTCAGATTAAGCAAAAATCTCTTTGAGAGCTTTAACAATTTTAACACAAGCCTCTTTGTGAGCTGGCTTAGTCCATGTGTCTCCCTTATTTGCACCCATCATTACTTTGCCAGTTCTCTCAGGAACATCCTTTGATTTTACCTTACAAATACCAGGGATAGTAACTTCATCACCTGCTTTAACTGCATCTGCAACGACCTTTGCCTGTGCATCTAAAATTTCAGCTACATCCTTCTGTGGTATATTAATAGATACCTCGTTCTGAATTCCTTTAATTAACTCTGATTTCGTCATTTTAATTTTCTCCTTTTTTCTCAATTATTTATTTTTTTAATACAAAAAGAGGGTAGCGTCTCATTTGAGTACACTCCCTCCGATACATACAATTGTGACAGCAACATCACAATTTCTATACAATCGGACTAATTAAAAGTAGAAAATTAGCCCAATTTTCATAGTTACTTATGCATAATATAAAAACCAAGTCACTCGTACTCGGTCTACTTTGTCATGAAATTAGTAATAATTCTTGTCTTGGAATCAATAATGTCACCATTTGAATCCAATGCAAGATACATAAACCCGTTCTGATTTGGAATTATAAGTTTACCGTTGTTATAATCTAACTTATCCAAATCACACACGCAACCTTGCTCATACATTTTTATTCCACCTTGAGTAAAACTTCCTACTTTGTGGGTATGAGCCATTACGATTCCAGTGAATGTGCGATCTAAACGCAAGAAATAATTGACTGCCTTTTCTGTTGTTTTTAACATACCAGATGAATAATTTAATGGGTGACAGAAAATTACATTACCTTCTTTTATCCACCATTCTTTATCATAAACAATTTCAATATTTGAATCTTCAAATACTTCACGAATAGAAGAGTATTGTGTCTGGGTTTTATTTCTTTCATCATTAACTTTGAATCCATTGTCTACAATCATTCCTAGCGGATCTGTTGGAATGATGCCAAGTAATTCATTTGATAATCTATCAGAACAGTATCTTTGCATACGGTATTCATGATTTCCCATCACAAACATTACCTTTTTAGGTGTAGTCAGATTGATTAAATCAATAATATACTGTCTTCCTAAAACAAGTTCTTCATCAAGATTTACTTTGAATTTTTTAGGAAATGCAGAACATGAAAAACAATCTAATAAATCACCATTTACTATTAAAGTGTCTACAATTCCTTTGTAGCTTGCAAAAATATCAATAGGTAAATTAAACGGAATATGAACATCTGACACACATAAAATTCTTTCAGATGCACCCTCGCAGTTGTGAATATAATTATCATATTCTTCATATCCGACTGCTTGTTTCCTAAGCTGGTCAGGTGTGATATTTAGTCCAAGCATATCTCGAATTTCAATCCAATCCATATCTGTCTCTTTACGTTTCTTTGCAAGGCAACATCTTAATTTCCATTCAAAATCTGTTTCATTTTCCAATCTATGTAAGTCTATTATAGTGTTCACCTACTCTCTATTCTTCATTAGATTCAGTAGGCTCATCGAGTTCATTTTCCTCTTTTACCTTCACATTTATTTCAACACCACCACCGTTAAATACCGATAGAAGAGTAGCAAGTTTCTTATCTTCGCCATCTACATTAATGGTCATATTATCTGTGTCAATGATACCTGCAATCTTCATAGAAGTCTGCTTAGTTTCCTTAAAAACAAAATTTGCCATTTTCCTTTTCCTCCATAAAATTAAAAATTCCCACCAGAACGTTTTCTGCCAGGATTAAAATACATTTGTTTCGTTTTATTCTGTTTTACTTCAATATACTCACGAATCTTTCTAATATAATTTTCATCATAACTTAAACGAATATGTGACTCCAAATAATAACATCCACAACGAGTGGGAATTTTATTAGATAGCACATTGTCTATAAGTCTATATGATGGATTGAGATTTTTTCATGTGAGTATGCTTTTCTGTATCTTCTTTTCTACAAATGCGATAGCCATTTTCTGTTCTGTCAATATAAAAACCTTTATATTCAATTCGATTTTTCATAGGCAGAACCTACTTAACATATTTATCTTCGATGTAACGTTTTCCACCACAAGTCTTGTAATATCCAATATGCTCGCCTCTGCGATCTACATATCCTCGTCTTGTGTTTCTAATTACACCTTCAGATAATAATTTTTCAATTTCATTTTTTGAAATGTACTTAATAATTTTCACTTCTTTCTTGATTTATTTCCTGCTGAATAGCAGAAGAGAGTGAGCGTGGAGGGATTTGAACCCATCGACAACTTGATTTTTAACCGAGTGCTCTGCCAAACTGAGCTACACACCCCAAAAGTAAAAAATCCCATACCTAAGTATGAGATTCTACTTAATATAGGCTGAGAAATTTGACCTAATACACTGGCATCTATTGTGGTTGGACACAATTTTTCACACTGTCGATTAGACAGTAGCCAGCAACAACACCAATTTTGTGAAAATTGGCAAACTCTTACCACAAAGCGTTATAGATTTCCTTTCATCACATCGTCCCTTGCGAGGTTCAGAGAGTGCAAATCTCTTACGGTTGCAATTACTTGTAATTTCTCATATAGTACCTTGCGAGTGCTATATGTCACTATATTGCAAGTGAATAAGTTGTTTTTCTCTTTGCGGTTGTACACACTTTTGCTTGTTAAATAAGTATTTTTGCCTTTTTCAATCAAAGCTTATGAGGCTTCGTATTCTTCAAAACTTATCAAAAGTATGTACCTAAAATGGATGACAGGGTGTACATCCGACCATTTCTACCTTTTGAGTAGAACCCAATCACCGCCATCCTGTATCTCTTGCTATTGAGCTACTTTATTATTCAACTCCTAGTTTTCACCTTGAGAAGTTTTATAATAATCCTACAAGCACTAACACTTGCGATGTTTGCACCTATAGTACAGTAATCATCCCCATGTTTCCATGTTAATACAGGGCGTTTTTCATCACCCCTACCAAGCCATGTCATTAGCAGTAGCCCTCTGATTTTAGGTTTGGCATAGATTATCTGTATTTTCCGTCAAGCTGTATTACTACAGTCGCAGTCTTGTAATACCCCAAGAACCACTTTATACGCATTGCTGCGTTTATTTAACGACACGAAATCTGCCGTTCTACCGAAATAGAAAACTCCCACAACAGGATTCGAACCTGTAACCTACGGATTAACAGTCCGTTGCTCTACCATTGAACTATATGGGAAGAGTATCAGTGATTACACCATTTTTTTTAAATAATGTAAACACCGATATAAGAAAGAGAGGTTAATTTATAAGTTAAACTTTTAATATTATGTAATGTCCCATAGGGCAGGATATTAAGGAAAGCTGATTTCATTATTTTAATCAAAATATCCATTTAGCTTTCTATTGTAATAACGAGTTATTTTTGGTTTTGTCCAAATTTTTGCCTCACATTTGATATTATCATATGTATGTATTTCTTTTTCTGGAATATACTTACATTCCAAACTTAATCCATCTAAAATTTTTACCACTGTATTATCAGTGGGAGTAGTAGAAGATAGGTAGGCGAATATACATTTCTCTGCCCTTTTGAATACTTTACGGACTGTCGCTACATTTATATCTTCCTTCTCTGCGATTTCTTTAATAATCTTTTCCTGTGTAATTGTCAAAAATAATCATTCCTCCCAACTGCACGAATTCGTTTATAGAAACATATCTTGATTTGTAAATTAGGCTTGTGTCTATATGATATGTTGTTCTCCATATAGGCACAAATGAAAGTCCATATTGAA
>ERZ772902.2050-NODE-2050-length-12883-cov-2.844247_pt1 | contig 12883 bp, 10 predicted proteins | sample MGYA00511470_ERZ772902 | MGnify/ENA primary metagenome ERZ772902 (study PRJEB29015, sample SAMEA2737717) | human gut metagenome | biome: human gut; feature: human-associated habitat; material: faeces | place: China | collected 2012 ... | reverse complement strand
GTATCATCATGTTCTAACGATGCAGAGGAGTTACAAGGTAAGCTCGTTATAACATTCGCCAAACCGACAAAGGGACTCAAAGTTGCTATTTGTTCGATGGAGAATACTAAGTACCCCATTTTAGTAGAATCCCCGAATGTTAATGGAGTATTGAAAGTATCGTTGAATATAGGGAATTATTATATAAAACCCTCTGATGATTCTTCTGATATGTATTCGGACATCGGAATACAGGTTAGACCGGATAAAACAACAACAGTGACATATGGCGAATCTCGTCAGGTCATTGGAAGAGAATGATTATAATATTTAAACCCAGAATGGTTTTGACAGATTCAGCTTGAACCTGTCAAAACCATCTTTTAATAAGGAAAGAAGATACCCCAGACCTTTAATATGAAGTGGTAATATGTTTCTGCGCTTTATTAAAAACATGAAATTTCTAACCAGCAATAAAAGTATAACTTCCTCTAATCTGCAAGGACGACTACAATACCGGAACATGATTATCTGGATATATTAGACTTACTGACATAGGGTCGTCATAGAAAGTGTGAGAGCAAATGTCAAAGTGCCAAAATGTCAAAATGATAATCCAATGGCTCTATATCCCGTTCTTTCGGGCACGTCTCTGATGAAGTTCGGAAAAACGGCTCACAGACGATTCCCCGATTATCATTTCAACAGGTCATTCAGCTGCTTCCTTATCAAATAGAAACAATAAAGGAGTATTATCCGCCGTAATCTCTTTGTTAGAGTAAAACACCATTCCTTTACACACTTCGGACAGGATACTTTCCTGCGAGCAACGGGAAGAAAATCCGTGCTCTTATCGCCCGATTTGCATAACAATATATGTAATCTGCCAAAACATTAGGAGATATTTAAAAAAGAAGTAAGCAAATTAGGAAAATGTAACCGTCTTTCAAGGCAAATGCTTACTTGTTTTGAGGTAAATGCTTACTTGTTTTCCGGAAAAGCAAGGCTCTACCGACTCAAAAGAGCGGTTCTTCGCCAAAGAAACCAGCCATTTCTCACTTCTACCGTCCTAGTTGATCCGGAGAAAGAAAAGTACGAGTCTGTAAAAAGAAGAATTTTATTGCTTTTTATCTGTATTACAGCAGAAACGATATAATTTTGATATTCCCCTTCTACATCATCAGATTTATATCTTTTCAGTAATAGTGTATACGTCTCTTACTTAAAAATAATTTCTCTAACCAGATTCAAACGAATACCGTTTTTCTGATAAAATGATGTCATTTTGTCCTTATAGCTGACCCTAAAGTTAGGATGCCTTTTATTACATACAAATGCACGCTTATATTTATATCTCGATAAATCGTGGTTAGCCTTGAAATGATCAATGGTAGTTTGTAATTGTTCGTCCACCGCATGAAAGATCCAATCGGCTGCTTGTACTTTCAGTTCAACGAAAACAATATTGTCATCATTGGTTAACATGGCATCACAACGAAAGTCCATTGTTCCGTCACTTCGATTCATCTCTACGCAATTATCGACTGCTGTAAAGTTGATAGATTGATTCGTTTGGTTCTTTACCACAGCAACCCATTTATCCGGTTGATTCCTATCTACATAAGCAGGGGTCTTTTTTTCTTCGTCTTCATCATCGCAAATGCCAAATTCCTTATCAACGATGTTCTCTGTCTGACACTTTGCTATAAAAAAATCAATGGACATAGTCACTTAGTTTTTATAATCAAACTCTTGTTCTATTTCAAGTAACTGATCGAACAATTCATTAGTCACTCCCAATTGGATATTCAAAAAGTTCTCGTCAGAAGGCAAGCCCTCGTAAGTACTTAACCTAAATACTCCTCCGTCTTTCAGTTCGTAAATCCGGAGTCGCGCCGGATCTATCGCACTGTCCGCAGGAACTACCTCTTTTATTCTCTCTTGCAAAGTTTCATTTGCAGATATTTTTTGAGTCAGCAAAAAAGCTTTTGCGGCTAAAGTGAGATAATTGATGACATAAGGACTATGCGTAGTAAGCACAAGGCGGTTCAACTCTATCTTATTGGCATAACTTAATAAATCGAAAAGTACACTTCGCTGTGACTCCGGATAGAGATTCAGTTCCATCTCTTCAACAATGTTCACAAAGCAGGAATATTTGAACCGGGACGAGATATTGCGCAACATAGCGAACTTTACCCCATCCGTAAGTGATTTATCATTCATAACTTTATTCACTTCCTTTTCAATCTGCTTCTTCTCTTTAATGCTCAGGTCCTCTTTATTGGCATTGTCCAGCACTAGGTCGGATAGGAATCTGGTAATTAAAGAAAGAGGTAAAACAGACTGATAACCACTGGAAGCTGCCGACAAACGAATCTTGTAATCGCTGCCTTTAATCCACGATATCTTATTGAGTGCGTCATATTCAAAATCAGTGTCATTGAATGGAAGCCGATATCCGGTTTTGAATGCCTCCTTAGCCTTATCAAACTCTTCAAGCAGGGTTTCTAAAGATTCCGGCAGACTTTTCAATCCATCCGTATCATCGGCTGTACTCAAAAAATTTCGTTCAGCTGGAACATACATTACCTTCGCTACCTTATAAGACTCCGGAAGTCCTTTGGCTTCGACATGAAACTTTTCATTTTCATAGAAGAAGTTATAATGTAATCCATAAAAATGGATAACCGTTTCTCTCTTAAAGTATGATTCCAAACGGTGATAGGCACAATATATTTTCTGGAATCGTGAATATTGGGTAATGTATTTTTCACTGGTGATACGGCGTGCCAGCCCCTTCTCCAACCACGTAAACATGGAGTATAATTTGGCAATGGTACTTTTTCCCGATCCCTGTTTTCCTATCAAAACCGTATATTTGTCGAACACGACATCCGCCTCGGATATAGGTCCAAACTGATATACAGTAAGATTAACTGTTTCATTCATAAATAAACCCCTATTGATATTTACATTCAAATATACTACAAAAATACATTATTAACCCGTTTTCTCACAAAAGTTAATAAAATAAGATCGGGCAGCCGCACAATCGTCGTTTGATCGAAGACCGGCAACGAAGGTAAATATGAATCAATAGCAGATATAACACACTCCAGAAAGCTCCTACCCTATAATAAAACTTTGCGTGCAAACTATTAACTGTTTATCGCTAAACCATTAACCGTTTGCACGCAAAGAGTCATTTTTGGGTAGTGGTCTTAATGCCCCTATTCTTTTTTTGATGTTCCTTTACTTTGTCCTCAGACATCAGATGCCTGTTCTTTTCATATTCTTCATGGATCTGCACTTCCCGGCTCTCCATGTCCTTCTTCAATTGCCTGTCTCTATTCATACTTTCTACGTTTTAAAGATTGGCAATATGACAAATCCGGAAGAAGAAAGTTTGAAGGTTTAAGGAAGTTTAGGAGTAGCCGGACTGCTTTTCATCGACCTTCCTTACTGAACCAGGCCGATCCGGACTTTATAATTTCCGGAAGTAAGTTCCGCTCCCGATTCCTGAAGGATGGAACGCGCTTCGGAAGTCATTGTTTCTCCATCGGCATTGGTGGCGGTAAGTGTATAACTTAAATGGGTTCCACCGGTCGGGACATTAAAATATAAAAGGTCTGTCACATTACCTGCCAGGCTTGCCTGACGTCCTGTAGGACTACTTACGGTAATGGAGAAGTCTGTAAAGTTTGCCATAAATTCATCCGAATACTCAACGCCAACCCCGATATTAACTTGCGGTGCTTTCACCGAAATCAGAGTAACATCCTCCGATACAATAGCGAAAGGATAGTAGACGCTGTAGATGGGTGTACCCGATTCATTGTCCGGCGCCTCGGTCTGATCGGGAGTAAAGGCCTTCAGGGTATATTCACCAACCGGAAGAACGATCCTTTTGGAAAGTTCCGCTGCTCCCGGATCATAACTACGTACACACTCAGAACCTTGCCAGATCTCAAGCTTAAGTCCGGCATCGACGGCACGAGTAATGGGCAGCGTTTCGGTATCACAACTGAGGATGATATTTTCTACACGAAGATAACCGACGGAATGATCGGGAGCAGTTTGCTCGCTACAGGAAGCCGTAGCAAGCAAGAGGAGAAAGAGGTATATATAGGTTTTCATATTTATTTGTCGTAATGTAAAGTGAATGAATCGAGCCAGAACTGTGAACCTATGATATAAGCATCACCATATGGCAATTTAGCATCTCTAAACTTATCTTCCAAGTGATCACGATCTTCTTTAGTACCGGCCTTGAATATAATCTTCACATGAGAGATCGGCAAGTTTCTATGTTCATTATTATACTCAAAATCCAAGGTTTGAGTTTGATAGGATGAATAAGCAGTACCGGATTTCAGATAAGCTTTGCCAATTATGGTTTCTACTTCTCCTGTAATATTTTCCAAATAGGCCTCAATCAAATACTCATCATCCTTATAGGGAGTAGCTTTGTACACAAAACTCATAGATGTCGGACGAATATAGGCTGCTTTAGCATTAACCACATCTCCAGCAGCCTTATAATCTCCTACACAAACGATACCCGCACTGATATGATTAATAACACTACCTGTTTTACGCCCAAAAGAGCAAGTGTTTCCTGCTCCCCACCCTAATGTCATCATATGAGCAACATTACGCTCACCATCAACTACCGGAAGCGTACTTGATTTAGATACATAGAATGCGTTAGCTCCATCAGTATGACAGGTCAAAGGATTTCGCGTACCAATCCAATCGCCTTTAAATGTGTATAATGGATTCTCACTCTTGGGATATGTAACATCATATCCAGCATTAAAATCAGAATTGGGTATGGATAGCGCCTCATACGTTTTCACCTCCACTTTCTCTCCCGGCACTTCTCCCCTATACTTCGCTCTCACATAATAAGAGGTTCCCGGACTCAGCCCTGCCTTTCGCAAATCTCCGGGCATCGCCTCCCAACTATTACCATCGGCACTAAATTCGTAAGCAATATCGGTAAACTTATCTAAATTGCCGGTTTTCACGCTATCGGCAGTGAGTGTGTTCAAAGTAAACTCTTTCGTCCAAACATTGCCCGGATAATAACCCACTTTAAAGACAGGTTTCACAGTCCGGATGGTATACATACCGGCATCACTCCAACGGTCATTTGCTTTTACCCGAACGGCTATTATATTATCCGTATCCTGTCCTCCATCGTGAGTCAGCATGCCGGAAGTTACTCCGGCAAAGTCGATAACTCCCTCAGTACTTCCTGCAGTCAGATCGGGCAAGACAATATTCACAGCAGCCAAAGCCCGCCGATCTTCTTCGGAAAGTTCCGACAGCAGATACGTCTTATTCAGATGTTCCAAATGCTTATCCGCAAAGTTAAAGGCAAACTCCACATCCTGAACCGGACGCAAAGCTGTATACGCAATGCCGGCTCTCGACAAAGCATCTGCCGTCTCGGTATAAGTCAACACATGATTTTCATCGAAATCCTCACTAAATACCTTAGCTTTCGGCAACCAGCTGTCGGGTACGGTTTCGTTGATAGTAATAGGTTCCTGTTGAGTTTCCGTAGTGACCTCTAGACTTACATTGGAAGCCTTCATGGAGAGCTTATAATTATACTTAACACCCGCTTTCACTGTCTCGATCGGATTCAAAGCATAACTTCCCTCCTGCCCTGTCTCTACAGAAGTACCGATCAATGCCATTGTCACCCGGCCTCCGGCTTTAAAGTAGGGATGTGTGGCGTCTCCCGGTTTCCAAGTAACCGACTCCCCCCCTGCGCTGACTTCCACATAATAATCTTTCAGACGTTTATCAAAGACCTCTTGATTCACAATTTCAAAAGTAGCCAGCGCATTGGCTACCTTACAGCCGACAGTAACCGTCGTTGCTTTACCCTTCTCGATGGCAATGTCTTGAACTTCTCCATAATAATAGGGTGCATCCAATGCCAGTGACGGATTCTCTCCAAGATAAGCCTTCAGTTGATAACTGCCTACCTTGAATACCCTTTGATCTCCGAAATCTCTCAATGCACCTTTGTATTCGGGCACGATTGTCCCTTCTCTGTCACGCAGCAACTCAATCGTGAACTGTTGCCGCAATTCATCTGACAAAGCCTCCGGCAAAGTCCGGGTAACCGCCGCTTCATCCGTCAATACGATATTCAAACTGCCGTTAGGCATCGTTTCTATTTCTTCCTGACACGACAGGAAAAAGAACAAACAACACACTAAAGATAAAACAGATTTATGCATAGCTCTCTTTCTTATTCATACAATAATTCAAATTCATCGACCCACAGTTCACTGCCTACACCTACCGAACCGGTCACCTTCATCCCGGTAAAGTCACCGCCATAATGGCTCGAAGTGGCAACAATCGTTATCTTGGCAGGCTTCGCCGTTTTATTGGTATAAGTCACATCGAACCGGAACTGAGTATATTGGGTCACCGTCTCTTTTCCGATGAACTCTCCGTAACCGATCTCGTTATCTTTATCGTCCCACAGACGGAGATAGATATGGCATTCATCATTTTTCAGATTATCCGGATTACCGACATAATCCACCGGTTTAGAAGTATATTTATACCACCCCTTCAATCCGGTGGGACGTGCCCCCGTAAACGAACGTCCAAACTTGGGGCTATCCTTGGGACTTTGGGCATTCGTTTTATAATCACCGATAAACAGATTGCCGGCAGCCACCCCTACCAGCGGCACACTACCTAAAGTGACCATATAAGCCGCCTTTCCGTTCACAACGCTCTTTTCTTCCGGGCGGGTACTCGAATCACGGCTGCCCGCCAGTGAAGAGGTCACTCCATCATTTCCGGTTGCCCAGAAAGAATTTGAGCCATCGGCATTAGGATACCAACTCTTCTTAAAGGTTCCTGTGGGATTCTGCGACCAGGTATCGAAGTTTAAGTTAGGTATTTCCTGTATCTTTTCGGTAGTAAATCCAGATTCCGTACTAGGAACTTCCTCGACCACTACCCGCCAAACGTAATCGGTACCATCTTGCAATCCGGTCAGTGTCGTACTGAAAGTTGTACCACTTTCCAGTTTCACATCTGTTTCGGGTACAACGGTCCAGGTATCTTCCGACTTCTTCCTGTATTCCACACGGGGAGTGGTTCCTTGCTTCATACCCCCGTTCAATGTGGCTCTTGTAGCCCACACATCGGCACTTCCCGTGGTACCTGTCGATGTGGTACGTACCACATCGACCGTCCATAGCTCTTCTTTATCGAAACGGTTGACAACAAACTCTTGCGGTCTCCTGAAATTGGTTACAGTGGACGGATCGGGAGTGATGGTAGCCTTACTGCCTCCCAGAATCATCTTTGTTATCTTGACAGCAGACAAATCCTGTTTCTGCGAGACATACACCAATACCGTGTGATTCTTATCATCGATGATGGCAGGTAAGGCCTGGTTCTCGACTTCGACTACTCTCTCGATTGTCTGCTTAACGGTTATCATCCACTGATAATCCTGATAAGTACGCAACAGAACAGGAACGGTCTTACTGAAATCGACCCGTGTATCTGCTCCTGCCGGCAAGTCGGCTAAAGCAGAAAAGCCGGCCGAAGGAAATTTATTGGGGCTGACGCAGTATTGTTCGTCTACGCTGTAAGTGGCCTCTTCGTTCACAACGAACCTGGTAATACGCAATTCTTCTATATCGACTTCATCACCCACTTCCACTACGATGGTGCGGCTGTTCTTGTTTATCTCGGCATCACCGGTCTGCCCTTCTACTTCGAAAGCTGTAATTTCGCCTTTGATGTAAGGGTAAGGAATGTCATTCTGTATGCAAGCACCCAGAGCAAAGACCGACAGAAACAGGAATAGATAAATTTGTAAACTCTTCATTTCTCAAAACACTGCTTAAGTTAGAAATACATCGTCATTCCGAGATTAATCGAGAATAAGTCTATCTTAAAATTACCACTTGCACTATGACGGGAAGCCTTGTTTACCTGATTGTGTATCTGATCGACCCATTTATAACTGAATCCCATCACTCCTACCGAAACTTCTACCGAAGCAAAATCGGATACGAATGCCGCCAATCCGGGAGCCGCACCGATCTCAAACGTGTGAGAACGCTGATAGTATCCCGTCAAGTCGTTACCCGTACCATTGGAATGTTTCCCCTGCCCGTAAGCATAAGTCAGACGCACTTCATTGAAGAAGCCGAACACTTTACTGCTGCCCAGCCCCATATAGGTACGCAGAAATCCGGATGCGGAGTAGTTATGCTCCAGATACATATCGTCTTTGATGTGGAACGAAAGATCATCGCCCAGATTAATGTCTACGTTTCCTATATTGAAGTAGGTACGGGAGTAGGTGAACCTGCCTCCCGCTGCCATATTATCAGCAAAAAAGTATCCTCCGAAAGGGCTCAAACGGAATGTATAACCTTTGGCATCGATGTTTGCCAATACCAAAAACTGATATTGATCAGCACTCTGCTCCGAATACGAAACTGTAGAACCCATAAACCATTGCCCTTTCGGGACAAACACACTCTTCACGATTCCACGGTCAAACTTCTTCTTTGCCTGGACCAGTACCGGACAAAGAAGAAGTAGAAATATGATTATTTTTTTCATTCGCTATGGATTAGTTGGCGGTAACAGGTGTACCGTACACCAATTCAAAATCATCAATCAACATGACACTGCTTTCACTGCCGGTAAAGAAGTCACCATATTTACTTGCAGAAGCAACGACGATAATATATTTGGGTTTACGGGTCAAATCACGGTATTTCAAATCAATCGTAAACTGCTTCCAGACTACATTTCCGCTTTCATCGAAAGAACCTTTAGACTCTTCATCGGTAATGGAACCGTAAGCTATAACATCTTTATTGGCTTCAGAAAGATCAACCGTATAACGCGTAGGACTGCCTTCTTTGTTATTGTTGACTTCATAAGCTGTCTTCACTCCATTATCATCAACCAAACCTTCATTGTCAGTCAAGGCAATATAGATAGCACATTTATCACCACCCGAGTTTTTCAATTCCTCCACATTATGATCTCCACGATCTATACTGGTTCCACGAGTGTATTTGTACCATCCCTTCAGCTGCGTAGGACGTGACGTAAACTCACGGCCGAAACGTATACGTGCTCCCATCGGGCTTGTATACGTTTCCATATAACGCCCGATATAGATGTTACCGGCAGCAAATTTTCCGATACCAAACATTCCCACAAATTGCGAAGACAATTTGGCCGATTTACCACCTACGGTATGTACATCGTTACTTTCTCCGATACTTGGATTTTTACTCATGGTAGCTGCTCCCACATTACCGGTATCCCAATACGAATTCTTTGCAGAAGCCTCAGCCGCAGTTCCCGGGAACCAAGTTTTTCCATTCTGATTCCATTCATCAAAACTTCCATTTTCCAGTTGTTTCTGGAGTTCGGTGGTCGCAGTCGTTATTTTTCCGTTTACTCCATTTATTGCAAAACAGAAATCATACTCCGTACCGGGAATCAGACCGGTTATGGTTGCAACAAGCTTTCCATCGGCCTGTTCAACATTGGACACCGTATTCCAATCTTCCGTTCCGGAAATGCGATACTTACACTCTTTGGTAACGACGCCGTCAGGAAGAGGAAGAGTTACGTCTGCAAAATCAGACCAGACATTTACACTCGGATTACTTTCTTTAGGAATGGCTATATTCACATTATACTCTTTGGTAGAAGGATCTAAGGTGACTGATACCCCACCAATAGCACCATTGGCCTTCATAGTATAGTTAATACGATAGTGCTGACGTTCTTTTACATCTGTAATCGGTTCGGATTCAAAAACAAAAGAACGCCCATCCGTATTTGTCAATGCCAACGAAATATTCAACTTATCCACCGCAAAATACCCGGAGCGTGTCTCGTCCTTACCAAAAACCAGCTTACCGGAAGAATTACCCACAGAACAGTTCAGTTTCGAAAAATACTTCTTCACATCAGCACTGTAATTGACTGTCACTTTCACATTGGCCAAACGGCACTCTATGTTAACACTCTGATTTACTTTCGGAACAACCGTTACTTCACTTTGCCCCCAGTAATAAGGCTCGTCAAATCCGGCTGTCCCTACATCAACCCCTTTTGAGAAAGCATTAATGGTATAGGAACCTAATGGCAATTCAAGAGGAGTAGATGTCCAGTTATGCCAATCATCAGTCTCCTTTACAACGGTCCCGGCTCTGTCAACTACCTGCAAGGCAATCGGCAACTCTTCTGCTCTTGTTGCCGGAACTAAAATCGTACTTGTATTCTTCTCCACGGAAAACTGGAGAAATCCGGTCTTACCATTGGAAGTCTCCTCTTGTTGGCATGATGCCATCACAAGAGTAAAGACAGAGACGAACAAATATATATATCTTTTCATTGAAAATTCAAATTAGTTTTTCACCACTTTTACTGTCAATTTCTTGGCTAACTCCTTACCATTATTATCAATCAGTTTAATAGTAAAATAGTGTTGCTGAAGCCCAAACGGCGATAACATAGGCATAAAACCGGATACATCAAAGATAAACTCTTTTTTATCTTTAATCGGATCATTCGGGTCAATCAGGCCTATACCGGATCCGTCTTCTAAACTACCTCCAAGTTTATCCTCCAAATCACCGGGATTAGCTAAGTCGAACGTTTCGCCCAACCCCATTTGAGAAATTAAACCTATAAACTCGTTGGAATCTGAAGTTATCGTCACAAGTAAATTCTGAATTCCAGCCGGAGCTTTCATTGTAACCTGAACTGTTGGAGGATTATTGGTATCCACTTCTACCACTTCATCCGCCCCGATAATCTCCGGTCCGTCTACTGTCGGCTGATCGGGATCTGTTGGTTGATCCGGTTCTTCCGGTTTCGATTCTTCAATCAGTTCAGTCGGTACTTTCACTGTAATGCCAGTTTCATCCATGGTCAACTGTATCCCCAACTTCGGATCAGAAGGAGTTACGTCGGGATTGTTCGGATCTTCACCTTCTTCTACCGGTTTCACCGTGACATTAAAAGAATCACCGCCTTGCAGACCTTCTGCATCGGGCTTCGTCACTGTATAAACAGTCTCAATGTCTCTACCACTGTCCTTCTCCGTTACTTTCGCTACAATTTTGATCGAAGTAGAGCCGTCAGGAATGCTGAGATAAATCGAACTTAAATCTTCCTTCTTTACATAAATGACTCCGCCGATTCCGTTTGAAACAGTGAACACGTAATCATCGGCAAACATATTGAGAAACTCTTCTGATATATTCAAACTAACCTTCACAGTTGCCGATTTACAAAGAACTTCTGCCTTAGACTCCATTCCTTGCTTCACTTCGATAGAAGAACTTCCTTCAAAATAGGGAGTACGCGAAGCATCTTGCAAAACACCGCTTTTAGCCACAATCTTATAGTTTCCTACCGGAACGACCAACGGCAAAGCTTCTTTCAACTTTGCATAGCTGGCAAATGAACGGACCACGGCTTCAGTGGCATTATCAACAATCTCCACTTTATAGGTATTCACATCCAGTTCATCAGTAAGTGATGTACTTTCAGCCTTTGTAGTAGGCGTAGCCTGAGTCTTGTTCACCAGATCCAATGTCAGAAGTCCCTCGTCATTCTTCAAATTATATTTGCCTTCCAATTCATTCTTCATCTCACAGGAACTCAAACAAAGTGCTATCAATGCCAGCACCGCATATATGTTTTTTATCGCATTCATATATACCAATCTTTTTATATTTACTTACTTGCATTACCCGGCCAATACTCTTCCGGAATCTCGATATTCACATCCTTATCTTCTGTACCGGTATCCACTGTTACGTCCAACGACGCCGTACCCGTGGAAATAGTAATAACTTCCGGATCGACTGTAATAGTAAGGTGTGTTTTGGGAGCCACTTTTTTCTCGGCAACCAAAGCTTCCATCACCACCTCATTGCCTTCTTTATCTCTGAAACCTCCTACCGTAATCGATACCTTCTCGCCATCGGCATTTGCTTTCAGATAAGCATCCTTGCCGGAATCTTTTTTCATATTCACTTCAAAAGGAGCAGTCAGGTGTGAAGTAGAGAGCGATACGGTACAATCCGAATAATATTTCAGAAAATCTTCGGTATAGACAACCGATACTTTGACATTAGCCGGTTTGCAGTACAAAATAACATTCTTTTGTTCGCCTTCACTGACCGTGAATTCCTGACTACCTTCCACATATAGCTTGTCGAAGCCTGCGTTCACATTCTCGCCATAGAAAGCTTTTACGGTATACCCCTTACCGGCAGTCAGATCAATGGACAAGGGCATGTCTTTGTACAAGCCATTGTATAAAGAGGCACCGTCGGCATCCTTGACCGTCACTTGATAATTATCGGCTTTTTTATATTCCGCTTCGTTGACGGAACGGGTTTTCGTGGAAAAAGAAGGATTGGCAGAGAGCCCGAGGCTCAATGTTCCTACACCGTATGAAACAGCATCACTGCCGGAATCACACGAGGCAACACATGAAATTAGCATCGCCATACTAACCATAAAAGAGAGTCTTTTCATAATGATAACTACTAATTATTACTCATAAGTTGTAAAAACCGAACGCAAAGTTATAGTTTTCCTTTATTATAATAAATGCACAACATGCGATTCCTTACAAAATCTGAAAAAAGAGCCACAAAAAGTTGTTTAATCATAAAAACAGACCACAAAAAGGAGGTAAAATAAGAAAGTCCTGCATTTCTTATGAAAAACAGGACTTTTTTTATACAACGTTATTCAATTATTTATCGGGCATAAGGACTACTCCAAGTTTCTTTTTGCCATCCATTTTCACAACAATCGGCCTTTCAAAGCGTACATGACGGAGATA
>ERZ772902.2037-NODE-2037-length-12938-cov-10.965070_pt1 | contig 12938 bp, 9 predicted proteins | sample MGYA00511470_ERZ772902 | MGnify/ENA primary metagenome ERZ772902 (study PRJEB29015, sample SAMEA2737717) | human gut metagenome | biome: human gut; feature: human-associated habitat; material: faeces | place: China | collected 2012 ... | reverse complement strand
ACCGCCCTGTGGCGTACCCTTTTCGGGAAAACCGATTCCAGCCACTTCTGCCTTTCGTCATTATCAAGACACAGAGCGATGTGGGTTATGTTCGGGTAGTATGTAAGAAACGCATCCAGTGCAGCGTAATCCGTACCGCCCAGTGCCAGATAGTGAACGCCGCGCCAGTTTCCGGTGTGCTGTATGATTTTGAGTGATGCGCCTGACATGGCATCTATGGGTGCTTCGTACACTTCCACCGTGTCGGCAGTGGCAGCAGCTTCGATGTAGAACGGATATATCTTTTTGCTGCCGGGAATATCGCGGCGGAACTGGATTTGCGAACAACCGCGCAAGCTGCCGCCCTTGGCCTCTCCATTTCCATCGCGCCCGACAAATACGCAATTCGGATGATCCTTGAAGCTCGTCTGATACAGGATTCTCTTTTGCTTGCAGACCGTCAGCACATTGGGGTGAATGCAGCGCTTGCGAAGATAGGCAGTAGCAGCGTAGTTGTTCTTATCTGGCTTCGGCAGCCTGAATTCCTTTGCCGGTTTCTTCTCGGCAGGGGGTGAGGGCGCTTTTACAGGTTGGAAAGAAGGACGGACACCGCCCTGTATCCGATTGATTTCCCGCACCGCTTCTACAAACGAAACACCTTCAACCGCTATGAGATAGTTCAGCGCTGTGCGGCCTGTAGCTTTCGTTTTGAAGTACGTCCACGAACCATCCTCTGCGAAGGTCAACGAGCTGTGCCCTTTGTGGCGGAACTGTCCGGGTCCTTCCGGTTTGAAGTTGTCCGGCTCGCACAGCTGCATATACTGGTACAGATTCATCTGCTTCGCTTGGGCGATTTCCTGCTCTGTTACACCGGGCATACTCTACCACCTATTCTGTTTTCCTAACTGTAATTTATATTCTCAGTATCACTATAATCAGTCTAATTATTATCAGTATTAGTTCCGTGTGATTTTCAAGAATCCAGAAGTGTGAAAATCACATATCAAGAATCACCTTTTTCACAGCTCTTGCTATTTATCGTTGCTGCGAAGTTTTTTACATAAATCAAATTCGGTCTACCAAGCCCCTGTCGCTTGCGCTCGATAAGCCCTGCCTGCTTTTCCAGTTCCACCATCAGGCGCGTGGCTTTCTGGTTGGCACAGTTCAGTGCATCCATGATTTCCTCCACGGTGAAGATAATGTAAACCTTGTTCTGTGCATCTAACCATTGATTTTTCAGCGACAAACTCATTCGATCCAGCAGAATCCCATACAGTACCTTGGCATCGGTGGACAGCTCCCTGAAGTTCGGCTCTGTAAATAGCGCTTTGGGTATGCGGTAAAAAGAGAACTGCTCGGCTTGAGCGCCGTAAAAATATTCGTATTGCATCTCACTTCTCCTGCCTAAAAATGGGTGCAGCTAAGAAAGCCCACAAAACTACATTTCGTAAGCTATTACATATTGTACTTTTCACTTATCTTTCCAGTTCCTCTTCGCGCTGTGGTCGCTGGCGGCTGGAGCGCTTGTGCTCCCAATTCCGCAGCAACGAAATGATGACATTCTGCATCTGCTGCGGTGTATAGCTGGATGGGAAGTACTGCTGCACATCAGACTGATTTAGGAAGAATTTCTGTCGCTGATTCGGCTTTTCTTCTGTCAGCAGGGTATGCAGGTAATTCTCCGTCAGCGTTCCATTTCGGCTCATATCCTTTAGCGTCCGAGACTGAACCAAAGACGGTGTAGCATCACACATATCCATTTCTTCTTTGAGCCATGTCTGGTGTTCCTCTGTCATATAGGAGATTTCGACCGCTGGGTTGAATGCGATGCGACCGTCATCGACCATTTGCAAGATGGATGGAATTAGATACGTCAAACGAATGTAACGATGTATTTGATTACGGCTTTCATCAACTTCTTTACCCATAGCATCAAGTGTTCTCAACTTTGTCCCAAGTTGGGACGAAGTTGCTTTTCCTTGATGTTTCATCGCTTCCATGCGCATTTTATAAGCAAACGCCTTCTCACTTGGCAACACATGCTCACGCTGGATATTGCTGTTGACCATCAGGATCGTGGCTTCGTCATCGTCTATGTATTCCACTCTAGCAGGGATGCTTTCGATGCCGAGTTCCTTACAAGCCTCCCACCGGCGATGTCCGCTTATCACTTCATAGCCGACACCAACCTTTGGTCTGACGATGATGGGCGTAATGATGCCGCTCTCTGAAATACTATCTACCAATTCACTGAATTCCAGATCATGTCGGATATGGAACGGATGATTGGAGAATGGATGCAACTTATTTATTGGAATAGTTTCCTCTTTGCTTGCTCTGTAAGCAGGCGATGTTTTCTTTGTCATGCTGCGTACTCCTGCGGTTTTTTGATAGCTCTTAAGTACCCCGATTTGACCCCAAAAATGTACCCAAAAATCGTATACTTTTTGCCGAAAATGTACCCAAAGGGCATTTTTGCATAAAAAAAGCCCCTAATCACTGTAGTACAGCGATTAGGGGCTTGCTATGATTTATAGAACGACCTTAACCGTCAGGTCTTTCCATTGCTTCGGCCAAAGCACGCAGCCACGCGAATTTAGATAAGAACGAGCCTTGTCGTAATCCACATTTAATTGTAAAAATCTACGTGATTCAAGAACGTGGATTTTTAATTGCTGCCTGAGCAGCGGCCAGACGTGCGATGGGAACGCGGTACGGAGAGCAGGAAACGTAATCCAGGCCAACGTTGTGGCAGAACTCAACGCTGGAGGGGTCGCCGCCGTGCTCGCCGCAGATGCCCAGACCCAAGTTGGGGTTGGTTGCGCGGCCGTCATGGGCAGCCATCTTAACCAGCTTGCCAACGCCGATCTGGTCCAGATGCTGGAACGGATCGCTCTCGTAGATCTTGGTATCATAGTAAGCGGTCAGGAACTTAGCTGCATCGTCACGGCTGAAGCCGAAGGTCATCTGGGTCAGGTCGTTGGTACCGAAGCTGAAGAAGTCAGCTTCCTTAGCGATCTCACCTGCGGTCAGAGCGGCACGCGGGATCTCGATCATGGTGCCAACTTGGTACTTCATGTCAACGCCAGCGTCAGCGATCAGCTTGTCAGCAGTCTTGACGATGACGTCCTTGACGTACTTCAGCTCCTTCACTTCGCCAACCAGGGGCACCATGATGTGCGGGGTGATCATCTTGCCGGTCTCAGCAGAAACCTTGATGGCAGCCTTGATCACAGCATTGGTCTGCATCTCGGCAATTTCCGGATAGGTAACGGCCAGACGGCAGCCGCGATGGCCCATCATGGGGTTGAACTCATGCAGGCTGACAACAACGTTGTTCAGCTCTTCGGTGGTCATGCCCATATCCTTTGCCAGGGCTTCGATATCCTCAGCCTTGGTGGGCAGGAACTCATGCAGAGGCGGGTCCAGATAACGGATGGTCATCGGACGATCGCCCATGATGCGGTACATAGCGGTAAAGTCAGCTTCCTGGAACGGCTCAACCTTAGCCAAGGCAACCTTGCGCTCTTCAACGGTACGTGCGCAGATCATCTCACGCACAGCAGCAATACGGTCCTCAGCGAAGAACATATGCTCGGTACGGCACAGGCCAATGCCTTCAGCGCCCATATCGACAGCGTTCTGTGCATCGCGCGGGTTATCGGCGTTGGTCATAACCTTCATCTGGCGTGCTTCGTCAGCCCAGCTCATAAAGCGCTTGAAGTTAGCGTTCTCGGTGGAAGCGACGGTAGCGATCTGGCCTTCGTAGATGTTGCCGGTAGAGCCATCAATGCTCATCCAGTCACCCTCATGGAAGGTGTGGCCGTTAATGGTGATAACCTTTGCATCGTAATCGATAGCAACATCGTTATCATTGCCGCAGCCGGAAACACAGCAGGTACCCATGCCACGTGCAACAACAGCTGCGTGGCTGGTCATGCCGCCGCGGACGGTCAGGATGCCCTGAGAAACCTGCATGCCGACGATATCTTCGGGGCTGGTTTCCAGACGGACCAGAACGACCTTCTTCCAAGCTTCGTCCTTGACCTTCTCTTCAGCATCTTCAGCGCTGAAGACAACGCGACCGCAGGCAGATCCCGGAGAAGCGGCCAGGCCCTTGCCGATTGCTTCAGCAGCCTTCAGGGCAGCAGCGTCAAACTGCGGGTGCAGCAGGGTATCCAGCTGCTTGGGCTCAACGCGCAGTACAGCGGTGCGCTGATCGATAACGCCCTCATCAACGAGGTCGCAGGCGATCTGCAGAGCAGCCTGTGCGGTGCGCTTGCCGTTACGGGTCTGCAGCATAAAGAGCTTGCCATCTTCGATGGTGAACTCCATGTCCTGCATATCCTTGTAGTAGTTTTCCAGGCGGGTTGCGATCTCAACGAACTGATCGTAAACCTCAGGCATTTCCTCGTGCAGCTTGCTGATCGGGGAAGGAGTACGGATGCCGGCAACGACATCTTCGCCCTGAGCATTGATCAGGTACTCGCCCATCAGCTTCTTTTCGCCGGTAGCGGGGTTACGGGTGAAAGCAACACCGGTGCCGGAACGCATGCCGGAGTTACCGAAAGCCATCTGCTGAACGTTGACAGCAGTGCCCCACTCGTAGGGGATTTCGTTCATCTTGCGGTAAACGTTGGCGCGCGGGTTATCCCAAGAACGGAAGACGGCCTTGACAGCGCCGATCAGCTGTTCTTTCGGATCCTGCGGGAACTCTTCGCCCTGCTTCTCCAGGTAGATGGCCTTGAACTCCTTGACGAGTTCCTTCAGGTCCTCAGCGTCCAGCTCGATATCCTGCTTAACGCCCTTGCGCTCCTTCATAGCGTCGATACGCTCTTCAAAGAAGCTCTTGCCCAGCTCCATGACGACGTCAGAGTACATCTGGATGAAGCGGCGGTAGCAGTCATATGCAAAACGGGGGTTAGAAGTCTTCTTTGCCAGACCTTCAACAGCCTGGTCGTTCAGGCCCAGGTTCAGGATGGTATCCATCATGCCGGGCATAGACTGACGTGCACCGGAACGAACGGAAACCAGCAGCGGGTTCTCGATATCGCCGAACTTCTTGCCAGTCTGCTCTTCCAGGATTCCCATGTACTTGAAGATGTCAGCCTTGATCTCATCGTTGATCTCACGGTTGTCAGCATAGTACTGGGTGCAGGCTTCGGTGGTGATGGTGAAGCCCTGAGGAACCGGCATGCCGGCATGGGTCATTTCTGCCAGACCAGCGCCCTTGCCGCCCAGAATGTTCTTCATGGTCGTCTGGTCGCCGCCAAATGCGTCATGGCCCTCTTTGAACAAATACAAAAACTTCTTGCTCATAGGTTACCTCCAACAAAATTACGGTTTCTTCCCGGTGTGCCGCGCACACCCGCAAAATAAGAATTTTCTCTCTTGCAAAGTCCATTATAACAGACTCAACCCGGAATTTCCAGTACATTGTTAAATAAATGGCGAATATTTTCGCCGAAAATCTCACAAAGTTTTGGGGTCAGGCTCTTGCAATTTGACCAAAAATGCGGTAAATTATAATGGGTGAGAAGTTGGGAAATATTATTTTATTACATCCTGCAACACTTTTTTCAATTCATCCCGCCCCGGCAGGCTTCAGCCCTGTTCCGGGGCTTTTTTGTAGGGCCGTATACTCTTTTGGCCCAAAACAGGAAGGGGTATTTTTATGTCCGAAGCGAAAGCCAAATACCTTGCCGCCAAAGCGGCCTTTGAAGAAACTTTTGAAAAGCACCTGCAGAACGGTGTGGAGTTCATCAGCGACCAGGTTTTTATTGACCCCGAAGTTGAGATTGCACCCGGCGCAGTGATCCTGCCGGGCTGCATCCTGCGCGGCAAAACCGTCATCGGGGCAAACTGCGTCATCGGCCCCAATACCTTATTGGAGAACACTATTGTTGAGGCCGGTTCCACCGTGAACGCCAGCCAGTGTTATGACAGCCATCTGGGCCCCAACAACAAGATTGGCCCCTTTACCCATGTGCGCACCGGCACCGTGACGGATGAGGGCGTGCACCTGGGCGCTTATGTGGAAACCAAGAACGCCAACTTTGCCGAGGGCAACACTGTCAGCCACCTGACTTACATTGGCGATGCCGATGTGGGCAAGTACTGCAACTTTGGCTGCGGCACCGTAACCTGCAACTATGACGGCGAGGGCAAGTACCGCACCACCATCGGCGATTATGCGTTCATCGGCTGCAACACCAACCTGGTGGCGCCGGTCAAGGTGGGCAGCCGCGCCTTTACCGCTGCCGGTTCCACCATCGGCCACGATGTGCCGGACGGTGCCCTGGGTATTGAGCGCGCCAAGCAGGCCGAAGTTGCCGCCTGGGGCGCCAAGAAGCTGGAAAAATACGTTGCCAAAAAACAGAAGCTGGAAGCCGAAAAGAAAAACGACTGATGCCCCCTGACCTGCTGCAAGGAGGATTGCTGCCATGGCCATTTTGGAACGCACCCTGACCGGGGATTTTACCACCATCCTGACCGAGCTGGACGCTGTTGTAAAACAAAGTGTTTCGGCCACGCTGGAAGGTTCCAGTGATTTCAACTTCAGCACCGGCCGCTGTGCCGTGCGGGTATACGAACGCTACAGTGCCATTGGCAATGGCCGTGTTACCATGAGCCTGACCCTGCTGGAAGCTGACGGGCAGATCCGGCTTTCCGCCATCACATCCGGCGGCAGCCAGGCTGTGTTTTTCAAGGTCAACACCTTAGGTGCAGAATCCTTCCTGGATACCATCCGGGACACAGTGGAACGCTTTGCCCCTGGCGCACACTAAAATCACAAAATTACTATAAGGATTTTTACTATGGGACTATTTGGAGGTGGTTCCGGGGCAGACTGGCTGATTGCCGGTCTGGGCAACCCGGAGCCGAAATATGACGGCACCCGCCACAACACCGGTTTTGCCGCGCTGGATGCGTTGGCCGAAGCCTGGGGGTGCGAGATCAACAAAAGCAAATGGCAGGGCCTTTACGGCATTGCCCAGGTGGACGGCCGCAAAGTGATGCTGCTAAAGCCGCTGACCTACATGAACCTGAGCGGCCAGAGCATCGCCCCCGCCGCGGCATTTTACAAGATCCCGCGCAACCACATTATTGTGTTGTGCGATGACATTGCACAGGAGCCGGGGCACATCCGCATCCGGCCCTCCGGTTCTGCTGGCGGGCACAACGGGCTAAAGAGCATTATCGCTTCCACCGGCGGCGAGGATTTTTACCGCATCCGCATTGGCGTTGGCGCCAAGCCGCGCCCGGATTATGATCTGGCTGACTGGGTGCTGGGCAAGTTCCCGCCCGATGACGCCAAGCTTGTGACCGGCCGCCACACCGACGTGGAAGCCGCCTGCCGCCTGTTGATGGGCGGCAAGCTGGGCGAAGCGCAGAATAAATTCAACCACTGAGCGCGGATAGGCGTTCCGTAGGGGCGCACACTGTGCGCCCATTCCTGTTTTCTGTGTAAGATGCCCGCAAAGGAAGTGTTCTCACTTCAAATTTGCAATCCATCATTACACGGGATGTAGTTTAATGGAACACCTGCAGGGGTGTGCGTACTGTGGAAAACTTTGCCGATGGTGATAAACGCTGCAAATGATTTGTAGGGGACGATGCTCGTCATCATCCCGCATGACGGGTCTTGCCACATATTCCACCCTGCATACGGCCAACGTCCGCGTGCGAACAATGTTCGTCCTCACATTCTCTACAAGATAAAAGCACAGCTTTTCCAATCATACAAATGCCAAAGCGGGCGGCCCATCTGGGCCGCCCGCCATTTGTCGTTCCATGCAACGCTTCTCTCAAAATTCACTTTGCCGTTTTGCTGCAAATATAGTACAATGGTTACGCAAAGCGCTGCTCATACCGGCGCACAAAAAGCGTATACAGCGCATAGCACACCATCAGGCAGACGGCATATACCCCGGCGAAGCACAGCCACGCGGCTGCGCCGCCCATCGCGGTGTTGGGCAGCAGCTCCAGCACCAGTGGGTGGGCCAGGTACAGCCAAAAGCTGCCCGCCCCCACAAATTCCACGGCCTGGGCGAACTTCTGATTTTCCGCCAGGCCAACGCCCTGCGGGTTCTGCACGGCCAATAGAACAAGCACCGTAAACACGCACTCGAACCCCGCCCGCTGGAAGTTGGTGAGCACTGCCAGCAGAATGCAGAATGCCCCGTATAAAAACTGCTTGTTCTCCCGCACTGCCGCAAACGCCGCCATGCCAAAGATAAAGCAGTACAGCGTCATGACCGGCGTTTTTGCGCTGAACTCGCTGATGTTGGCTTCTGCCGGGAAAGCCGCCAGACTGCTTTCAATTAAGCCGCCGATCCTGCCCTTCACCGCAAGGCAGACCACCAGCAACGCCAGCGCACCCCAAAAGCGTTTGCACAGCCGGTACAGCCACGGGGCCAGCAGATAAAAGAACGCAAAGGCGCTCATCGTCCACAGCACGTTGCGGTTGTTCCACAGCATCCAGTTATCACTGGGCAGCCACATCTGCAAAAATACAAAGTACCGCAGGTAACCCGGCCCGCACGGCCCGCCGGGGCCAAACAGCTGGGCTGCACTGGCGCCCGCCGCCAGATAGCGTACCGCATCGAACAGCCAGCGCAGCACCAGCACCAGCCAGTACAGCGGCAGGATCCGCCGGATGCGGCGCTGGTAATACGGCAGCGGCTCCGGGTGGCGGCTCAGGCTGGCCGCGGCCAGGTACCCGCTGAGCACAAAAAACAGTTGTACCCCCTGCGCGCCAACCGCAGCGGCATCCCCCAGGCCAACTTTCTGCCCGGTATGCACGCCCAGCACCATCAGCGCCGCCAGAATACGCAGCTCATCCAGCGCTACATTTTTATGTTTTGTCATCTTTCTATATTCTGCTCCTTATTGCAGCATTATTTGATTTCTTTATTCTGCCGAACTTTTTCGATTCCTTCTTTTCAAAGAAGGGGCAAAAACTCTCGTATTACTCGTATCCTCAAAATTATACATCACCCGCCCTATCATGCGCAAGCGCAGGAGGCACCATGTTTGACGCATTGTTTACCACCACAACCGAATACAAAAAACTGAGCCATGCGCTTTCCGGCAAAGGTGCATGCGCCCTGTTTGGGCTGCCCGCATCCGGCCGCGCACAGGTGTATGCCGCGCTGTGCCGCCAGTTGGACAAGCCGCTATGCATCGTGACCCCCGGCGAGGCCGAAGCCACCCGCTTTGCTGCTGACCTGAACACGCTGGGCATTCCCGCCGCCGTGTTCCCGGCGCGGGACTATGTGTTGCGCCCCATTGAGGGCACCGCCCGCGAATACGAGTACCGCCGCCTGGCTGTGCTGGGCGAGCTGGTAGGCGGGCGGCTGCGCGCCGTGGCTGTGCCCGCGGAAGCCCTGACCCAGTTCACCACCCCAAAAGAGGATTTCTGCGCCAACACCCGCACCCTCCATGCGGGGGATACTCTGCTGCGGGATGACCTGCTGGCCGCTTTGTTTGGTGCCGGCTACACCCGCCGGGCCCAGGTGGATGGCCCCGGCCAGTTCTCTGTGCGCGGCGATATTGTGGATATTTTTGCTCCCGACCAGAAAATGCCGGTTCGTATGGAATTTTGGGGTGATGAGATCGATACCCTGCACACCTTTGACCTGACCACCCAGCGCCGCGAGGATGCCATTGATAAGTTTTACCTGAGCCCCGCGCGGGAAGTTCTGTTCGGCAAGCCTGCCGATGCCGCCGAGCAGCTTCGGGCCTTTTTGGCCAAGCAGCGCGGCAAAAAGAAAACCGCCATGGCAGACTGTATGGCCGCCGATCTGGACCTGCTGGATGGCGGTGCCGTGCCGGTCAACATGGACAAATACCTGGCCGTGCGCTACCCCCATCCCGCCACCGTGCTGGATTATTTTGACGACCCGATCCTTGTGGCCGAAGAGCCTGCTTCCATCCGGGAAGCCGACCGCGCGACCGCCTACCGCCGGGGCGAGGAACTGAAATCCCTGATCCTGGACGGCGTCCTCTGCGCTGGGCTGGATAACCTGTACGCGGACCCAAGCTACCTGTGGTCCAAAACCGGACACTACCGCACCATCTGTGCCGAGAACTTTGCCCGCAGCATGCCGGATCAGCCGCTGAAAGATATCATCAACACCCCGGCTCACACCCTGCCTGCCTGGAATGGCGAAGTCGCCGGGCTGCTGGAGGATTTGAAACCGCTGTGCGATGCCGGTTATACCGTTACCCTGCTGGCCGGCACCGACCGTGCCGCAGCCGGTCTGGCACGCGACCTGCGCGATAAAGGCATTCTGGTTACCACCGATGCTGCAGCAGCCCCCGCTGCCGGGCTGGTGCAGGTTCTGGCGGGGCACCTTTCCGCTGGGTGCGAATTTCCGTTTGTCAAGTATGCTTTGCTGACAGGCCGTGCTTTTGGCGAAACCAGCTCCCAGAAGAAAAAGCGTAAAAAGGCCAAAGATGCCCTGAACAGCCTGACCGAGATCACGCCGGGCGATCTGGTGGTGCACCAGAACCACGGTATTGGCCGGTATGCGGGCATCCAGCGAATGGCGGTTCAGGGCGTTACCAAAGACTACCTGCGCATTGAGTACGATAAAAAAGATGTGCTGTATGTTCCCGTCACCCAGCTGGACCTGCTTTCCCGCTACACCGCGCCGGGGGATTCGGAGAATGTCAAGCTCAGCCGCCTGGGCGGGGCCGAGTGGACCAAGACCCGCAAGAAGGTGCGCGCCGCTACCGAGCAGATGGCCAAGGAACTGATTGAGCTGTACGCCCGCCGCAAAAGGGCGCACGGCCATGCCTTCCCGCCAGATGATACCTGGCAGGGAGATTTTGAGCAGCGCTTTGCCTATGATGAAACGCCGGACCAGCTTTCCAGCGCGGCGGAGATCAAACATGATATGGAGCAGCCCTGGCCGATGGACCGCCTGCTGTGCGGCGATGTCGGCGTGGGCAAGACTGAGGTTGCCCTGCGCGCCGCGTTCAAATGCGTGATGGGCGGCAAGCAGTGCGCCATCCTGGCCCCCACCACCATTCTGGCGTGGCAGCATTTCAACACGGCCATCGCCCGCATGGAGGCCTTTCCCATCCGCATTGGGCTGCTCAGCCGTTACCGCAGCGCCAAAGAGCAGAAAGAGACCATCCGCGGCCTGAAAGACGGCACAGTGGATATTGTGGTGGGCACCCACCGCCTGCTTTCGGACGATGTAAAGTTCAAAGACCTGGGCCTTGTCATCATTGACGAGGAGCAGCGCTTTGGCGTAAAACACAAGGAAAAGCTGAAAGAGAACTTTATCGGGGTGGACATGCTGACCCTTTCGGCCACGCCGATCCCCCGCACGCTGAACATGGCACTGTCCGGCATCCGGGACATGAGCACCATTGAACAGCCGCCCTTTGAGCGCCAGCCCATTGAGACCTATGTGCTGGAATATGACGATGCCATTATTGCCGAAGCCATCCGGCGTGAGCTGGCCCGCGGCGGGCAGGTGTATTACCTGTACAATCGAGTCGAAACCATTGAGCAGTGCGCCGCCAAGGTGCAAAAGCTGGTGCCGGGTGCGCGGGTCGGCATCGCCCATGGCAAAATGACGGAGGAGCAGATTTCCTCGGTTTGGCAGCAGCTGTTGGACAACGAGATCGACGTGCTGGTCTGCACCACCCTGATTGAAACCGGCGTAGATGTGCGCAACTGCAATACCCTGATTATTGAGAATGCGGACCGCATGGGGCTTTCACAGCTGTACCAGATTCGCGGCCGTGTGGGGCGCTCCAACCGCAAGGCGTATGCCTATTTCACCTTCCAGCGCGACAAAGTGTTGACGGAAATTGCCTCCAAGCGGCTTTCAGCCATTCGGGAGTTTACCTCTTTTGGTTCCGGGTTCCGCATTGCGATGCGCGATTTACAGATCCGCGGCGCGGGCAACCTGCTTGGACACAGCCAGCACGGCCACATGGAAGCGGTTGGTTACGAGCTGTATGTAAAAATGCTGAACCAGGCCATTGCAGCCGCCCGCGGCGAGCCTGCTGCGCCGGACAAGAGTGATTGCCTTGTTGACATTACGGTGGATGCCTATCTGCCGGAAAGCTACATTCCCGATGCCGCCGGGCGGATCGAAGCCTACAAGAAGATTGCGGCCATCACCACCCGTGACGATGCCACGGATGTACTGGATGAGTTGATTGACCGTTACGGCGACCCGCCGCGCAGTGTGCAGGGGTTGGTGGACATCAGCCTGGTGCGCGTGACAGCCGCCCGCGCAGGTATTGTGGAGATCGTGCAGCGCAACGACAATCTGATTTTGTACACCGATGTTGTGACCCCGGCGCAGATGGGGGCCATGATGGATGCCATGCCGCACCGCGTGATCTACAACGCCGTAGGCCGCCCCTACATCAGCCTGCATGTCCTGCGCGGCGAGGACCCTCTCACCATCCTGCGCGATGCCGTTGCCCTGCTGCCGGGTGCGTGAGTGTTTTACGGGAGTTTTTGTTCCTTCTTTGAAAAGAAAGAACCGAAGAAACTTTAATCGTAATATAACAAAATAAATAAAAAATCAGGCAGCGACCCTATTTTGTGGGCCGCTGCCTGTTGTCATGTGTTGCTTTCTATGTATTTTTGCTCTGTAGGGAACGGTCTTGACCGTTCCGAAACCCATGGACAATATTCCAACAAAAGGGAAATAAGGAAAACACCCGGAACGGTCAAGACCGTTCCCTACAAATCGTTTTAAATCGCGTTACAAACCTGTAAACTCTCGGTAGGGCGGGGTCACCCGACCCCGCCGGGGCCTAATCCGATTTTTCATTAAGAATGTATAACAAACCAACAAATATGTTGTAGGGGCGGCGTCCCCGACGCCCCGGACGGGCATAAATCTTAGGCAACACCGCACAATTTCCGCCTTGCGGCTTAAGCACCGCTCCGGCAGCTGCGGCACGGCATCTGCGTTGCC
>ERZ772902.2031-NODE-2031-length-12982-cov-7.494546_pt1 | contig 12982 bp, 7 predicted proteins | sample MGYA00511470_ERZ772902 | MGnify/ENA primary metagenome ERZ772902 (study PRJEB29015, sample SAMEA2737717) | human gut metagenome | biome: human gut; feature: human-associated habitat; material: faeces | place: China | collected 2012 ... | reverse complement strand
TGTAACTTTGAAACGTTTTGCAGCTGCTCTGCTTGTTTTCATTTTTGGCATGATAGATTCCTCCTTAAAATAATTATTTCTTTTCTGCCAACACCATGCTGATACTTCTTCCTTCAACCTTTGGTGCTTTTTCCACTACTGCTGTGTCAGATAAGCTTTCTGCGAAATCGTCGAGAATGTGTTTGCTTGCATTCATATGAGCCATTTCACGTCCGCGGAATCTCAAAGTGATCTTCACTTTATCTCCCTTGGATAAAAACTTCTTTGCAGCGTTCATTTTGGTATTCAGATCATTTAAATCAATATTCGGTGACAAGCGAATCTCTTTCAGCTCAACCACTTTCTGTTTCTTTTTGGCTTCTTTTTCTTTTCTTGCCAGTTCATAACGATACTTACCGTAATCGATAATCTTGCAGACAGGTGGTTTTGCAGTTGGAGCGATTTTAACTAAGTCAAGTTCTGCTTCCTCAGCAAGCTTCATAGCTTCTCTCGCTGACATAATGCCAAGCTGTTCTCCGTTTTCTCCGATCAGACGAATTTCTTTGTCTCTGATCTGTTCATTAATCATTAACTCGCTAATGGTATTGCACCTCCAAAATAATTTTTCATGCTTCCACATAAAAAAAGTGGATAGGCAGACTATCCACAATCAATCAAATACGCATATGCGACGTTTGAGGTATTAAACCATGAGACACTGTAAATTTGTGCTCCGGTGAGAGTGGATACTCTACTTTGTTTTCAACAACTCTGATAATATAACATACACACACTCATTTCGTCAAGTATATTTTTTGCATTTTATAAATTTTCTTGAATGAAATTTTATAAATTTAGCATCAGTATTTGCATTTTGCGTTGCCATTTAGTACACTCTTCTTAATATTATAATAAAATTTTTTAAAATACAAGAACCATGAAAGGTATTGACAAATAAACTATGGATCACAGAATTATCGACTTACACGTACATTCCACCGAATCAGACGGAACTCTCACACCCGAAGATCTGGTGGCTGAGGCAAAGAAAGCCGAGCTTGCGGCATTTGCACTGACAGACCATGACACCTGCCAGGGTGTGGGCAAAGCAATGCCCCTCGCAGCTTCTGCCGGAATTGAACTGATACCGGGCATCGAACTCTCCACAGATTATCACGGAAAAGAAGTCCATATCGTGGGGTTATATATTGATATCGAAAATGAGCAGCTTCTGAAAAAGACAGCCGAATACCGGAAATGCCGCAGTGAACGCAATGCACTTATGGTGGAGGCACTTCAGAAGGAAGGGCTTTCCATTACGATGGAAGAACTGGTGGCTGAAAATCCGGACTGCGTTATTACACGCGCCAACATTGCACGTTTTCTGTATGAACATGGCCAGATCAAGAGTGTCCGCGAAGCCTTTGACCGCTATATCGGCGACCACTGCAAATGCTATGTCGGCAGATTGAAAGTCGCTTCCACCGATGCCGTGCGTCTCATCAAAGAAGCCGGAGGAACGGCCATTTTAGCTCACCCTCTGCTCTACGGTCTGAGTAACACCAATCTCCAGAAAATGATCGACGAGCTGAAACCGGCGGGACTTGACGGGTTAGAAGCAATCTACTCCACCTACACCACCGGAGAAGAACAGCAGATGAAACGTCTTGCAAGGGAAAACGGACTGCTTATCAGCGGCGGCTCTGATTTCCACGGCTCAAACAAACCGGATATCGCTCTTGGCAGAGGACGGGGACATCTGTATATTCCTTACTCTGTTTTAGAAACGATAAAAGCCGGCAGATAAAAAAAGGAAGCTTACATATCAACGGTAAGCTTCTCTTTTTTTATAAAATAAACTTCTCGATCACTTCCGCGATTGCATCATGATTATTATCATTTTCCGTAACATAATCAGCGGCTTTCTTGATATCATCGATCCCGTTCTTCATAGCAATGCCAATATGTGCGGATTGGATCATCGGAATGTCGTTCTGCTCATCTCCAATCGCAACCGTGCTGGTATGTGGAATATTTAACAATTTCACCAGATACTGTGCGCCGGTTCCTTTGTCCGTGTCGACCGGACAATACTCCAGATACTCTTTACAGGAGAAAAAGGAGTTGCATTTTCCTTTCGCCCAGACAGCATTTGCTTTCTGGAAACGTTTTAATTTTTCATCATCCTCCAGATGGATCAGAATGACTTTCTGAGGTTCCGAATCCAGACAATCCGAAATTCTTCTTGTGAGTTTGTAGGTCATATGAGAACGCTCCACATAATAATCCAATTCTTTTGTGTGTCGTTTTGTCACAATGTCTACGGTATTGTAGGTCTGCGCATAGATGCCGGCTTTATGCGCCCGGTCAAAAATCTCCTGCGCAACCTCAATTGGAAGTGCACTTTTATAAAGCACACGGTCTGCCGCACAGTCATAGATCACTGCCCCGTTAAAGGCGATCATATAGCATCCCGGACTGGTCAGTCCAAGATCCTTTGCAACAATCCTGCCCGACTCTACCGGTCTTCCGGTTGCAAGAACAAAATAGTGTCCACGCTCTAACATTTTCTGTATTGCAGCCCGGTTCTTTTCAGAAATCGACTTATCATCACACAATAATGTATGATCCAGATCTGCAAATAAAATTTTATTATTCATAGCCATCCTCCCTCACACAATAACTGCTCTTTCCGTACTGCTATTTATTCTACAGGTTCTGCCGGGATAAACACTCTTCCCTGATATCCATGAGATGGTTTTGAAACATTTTCCATTGCCTCCCTGCAGAAAACATCCTGAGATGACAACGCAATCTTTCCGCGTCTGTCTACCTTCTCGTAATTGCCGTCAGCATGCAGCACATGTGCCTTTAAAGTGTCTGCCAGTTCCACATCCAGAATATGTCTGACACGTTTTTTCAGTTCATCATCTAATACCGGGAATAAAATCTCCACTCGTCTGTCTAAGTTACGCGGCATCCAGTCGGCACTTCCCATGTAAAGTTCTTCTTCTCCATCATTGAAGAAATAGAAGATCCGGCTGTGCTCTAAGAAATTTCCAACGATCGAACGGACTTCAATATTCTCGCTCACCCCTGGGATCCCGACTTTTAAGCAGCAGATTCCACGGACGATCAGCTGGATCTTAACGCCTGCTGCAGACGCTTCATAAAGGGATTCAATGATTCCCGGATCACAGAGCGAATTCATTTTTGCAATGATCTTTGCAGGTTTTCCCTCTTTTGCATGCTTCGTCTCACGGCGGATCAGCTTTGTGAACTTCGTGCGAAGCCAGATCGGTGCAACCGCAAGTTCATTCCATGACAATGGTTCGGAGTAGCCGGACAACATATTGAATACGGCAGTTGCATCCTCTCCGATCGCACCGTCACAGGTAAAAATACCACAGTCTGTATATAACTTTGCTGTGGAGTCGTTGTAGTTACCGGTTCCAAGATGCACATAACGACGGATACCATCTTCCTCCCTCCGGACAACCAGCGCTATTTTGCTGTGGGTTTTCAGTCCAACCAGACCATAGATAACATGGCAGCCAGCCTGCTCTAATTTTTTTGCCCAGACAATGTTATTTTCCTCATCAAACCGGGCCTTTAACTCCACTAAAACAGAAACCTGCTTGCCGTTTTCAGCCGCCTGTGCCAATGAAGCAATAATTGGTGAATTGCCGCTGACACGGTAAAGCGTCTGTTTGATGGCAAGTACATCCGGATCCACAGATGCCTGACGTATAAAATCAACCACCGGATCAAACGTCTGGTATGGATGATGCAAAAGGATATCTCCTTTTCGGATCTCATCAAAAATATTTTCCCCCGGTACGATCTCCGGCACGCGCTGTGGCGTGTAAGGCTCATTCCGCAGATCGTCACAGCCTTCTAATCCATACATTTTCATCAGGAATGTGAAATCAATTGGTCCGTTGATCTGGAAAATATCCTGTTCTGCCACTTTTAATTCATCTTTTAAGAAGTTTAACAGCTTTTTGTCAATACCGTCCTCCACTTCCAGACGGATCACCTCTCCCCACTGACGCATTTTTAACTGTTTCTGAATCTCTTTTAACAGGTCAGCCGCCTCATCTTCATCGATCGACAGGTCGGCATTCCGCATGACACGGTAAGGATATGCACAGAGTACATCATAGTTTAAAAACAATTTATCAATATTCCGCTCAATGACCTGCTCCAATAAAATGAAGGTCTTTTCATTTCCATCTTCCGAAGGGATATGTACCAGGCGTGACAACACGCTTGGAACCTGAACGGTTGCAAATTCAATTTCCTCTTTTTCTGCTTTTCCTTTTTTCTTGGAAAGAAGTGCTGCAATGTTCAATGTCTTGTTCCGAATCAGTGGAAATGGTCTTGAGGCATCCACCGCCATCGGGGTGAGTACCGGATATACATTGTCTTCAAAATAGCGGTCCACAAATGCAGCCTGCGCCTCACTCAGATCTTCGAATGCATCCATCACAACGATCCCATGCTGGTGCATAAGCGGCACAAGAGAACGGTTATAGGTATTGTACTGAAGCGTGACAAGCTCTCTCGTGCGCTCATTGATCTTCTCTAACTGTTCCGATGCCGTCATTCCGGCAATGTCTTTTTTCTTATAATTGGCGTGTACCATATCCTTCAGGGATGCGACACGCACCATGAAAAATTCGTCCAGATTGGACGAAGTGATACTGACAAACTTTAATCGTTCCAGAAGCGGAATGGATTTATCTCTCGCCTCGTTTAATACACGGTGATTAAATTTCAGCCAGCTCAATTCCCTGTTTTCATAATATTCCGGTTTTTTAAAATCCTGTTCTTTCTCCATAAGATAAACCTAGCCTTTCCATTGGTTGACTGTCAGCCGTAGACTCTCTTCTCTTTGATCACCGGCTTTATGCTGAATATATTTTCAAAATATGACGTTTTGGCATCAAACAGTGCTTTTTCCAAAGCAATATCATCCATTGTCTCAATTGTGATCACAAGCTCTCTTCCCTTGACCGCCGCCTTCACATTCTTAAACTTCTGCTTGTGGCTCCGGTCCATTGCATTGGATACACGAAGGATTGCAGAAAGTTTTGCAACGGACAGATAACTGTCATGATCCAGTTTATCTGCGAGATCTTCATAGTCAGGAAGCGGCCATGTATTATATAATACTGTGTTTGCAATGATCTCACGCTCTTTGTGTGTCAGTCCGATGATCTCGGAAGCCATAATAATATCATAGGAGCAGGACGGACCGTTGGCAAAACTGATATATTTTCCGCAGTCATGTAAAATGGCAGCCACCTGCAAAAGCAGCCGTTCTCTTCTGCCAAGTCCATGTACTTTTTTCATCGTATCAAAAATAAGGGTTGCCATCTGCGTCAGTGCATCAATATGTGGGGTGTAACTCATGTAACGCTCGGAAAGATTTCTTGCGGCAGATAAGACATCCGCCTCAAAATCATGTTCCACCCGGATCATATTATTCTTCTGTGCATAGTGGAATGCGATACCATCGCTGACATTCGTTCCCGGTGCCCAGAGACTCTCCGCGCCGATGCTCTCCGCCATGCATTTAAAGATCATCATATATGGAATGACAAGCGCATCACTCTCATTCGAAAGGTTCAATTCCTCTGAGATTTCCTCTAATGTCTTCTCATCCAGCTTTCTGATGTACTTTAAGAACTTTGCTGCCTCTATGGTATTGTCTTCCTTGTTTTTTTCTACTTTTCTGCTGATCTCTGATATATAATCACCGATGATGATCAGGTATTTGATCTTCGTCTCCTGAAGATACATAGCTTTAAAAACTTCAAGTTCCTTGTCAACAAGTTCTTCTACCTGAAGTTCATACTGTGCCAGATTATTACTTTTTCTTGCAAGCTGCTCCCGCATACGCATGGTGCCGAGTGCCAGATGCTGTGTTGTGACTACTTTTCCCTTTGAGAATACCGTGATCTGCATACCGCCGCCTCCGGCATCCACAACTGCTGCACCTTTCTGGATCATACGCTCAAAATCTTCCCGCATGGCAACCGATTTATAACTGATAAAGCGATGCTCAGAGTTACTTAAAACTTTTACGAGAAGTCCTGTCCGGATGCGGATCTGGTCTAAGATAAAAAGTTCATTTTCAGCGTTTCTCAAGGCTGCGGCAGCATACGCTTCGTAACTGTCCACCCGGTAGCCGTCCATGATCTTTTTGTACTCGGCAAGCGTATCACACAGCGCCTCCACAAGTTCATATCCGATACTTCCCTTGGAATATGCATCTCTTCCGAGCTCGATCCTGCTCCGGATATAATCGATGTCACGGATTTTCTTCTTTCCTGAAACCTCAAATATTTTAATACTTACTTCATAAGAACCGATATAAATTGCTGCGAATGTATGGATCACCAGATGTCTGCCTCCTCATTTCTTTTGTATATCTCTATTATACCAATTTTTTATTCTTTTCCAAGTAAATAGTTGATAAATTGCTGTGCCGTCCTGCCGGATAATCCGCCGTGGGAAAGCTCCCATTTATTGGCCTCAGCAAGCAAAGTGTCCTCATCCATGGAAACCTGATATTTTTCTGCAAGTACTTTGACAATATTCTGGAATTCCTTCTTATTCGGTGCGCCAAAGTAGATGGAAACACCAAATCTTGCATACAGGGATAATTTTTCCTGTACAGTATCGGAAGTATGCATATCCTCACGCACTTCCTCTTTATCCGAAAATGTTTCACGGATCAGGTGGCGTCTGTTGGAGGTTGCATAGATCAGTACGTTGTCCGGTTTTTTCTCAAGACCGCCCTCGATCACTGCCTTCAGATATTTATATTCGATCTCAAACTCTTCAAAAGAGAGATCGTCCATGTAAATAATGAACTTGTAATTGCGGTTTTTGATCTGTGCGATGACATCATTCAGATCACAGAACTGGTGCTTGTACACTTCGATCAGACGTAAGCCTCTGTCATAGTACTGGTTTGCAATGGCTTTGATACTGGTGGATTTTCCGGTTCCGGCATCCCCATATAACAGGCAGTTATTTGCCTGCTTTCCGTTGACAAATGCTTCCGTATTGTCGATGAGTTTCTGTTTTGCAAGCTCATAGCCGACCAGATCGTCTAATTTCACATGGGCAATATTTGTGATCGGCACGATCTCCACCTCTTCCTTTTCCCTGTGCTGAATGCGGAATGCCTTGTGAAGTCCGAGTTTACCAACGCCAAAATCTTTATAAAATGCCGTCACTGCATCTTTAAATCCGGACACATCTGTGGAAGCTTCCAGCTTTAACTTCAACTCATTGATGCGCTCCTTGATCCTCTTGTTAAAAATCTTTCCGCTCCCTGTCATGCTCTGATAATCAGTGATGGCATCCATACAGTCCATCTCAAAATAAGAGGCAAGTTTTCCAAAATCAAAATCAAACAGCGATTTGATGATCTCAAAGTCATGCAATACGATCTGATTGACAGAGCCCTCCACTTCGCCGCGGATCTCACAAGTTTTGCTGTAAGCATTCTCATTATTTACAAGAAGAAATGCCAGAAAACTGTGCCACAGATTCCCCTCAAAGCCATGACTCACTGCCAGTTCCATTAACTGGTTCAAACTCTCATACAAAAGAGACTCCACATCCTCTTTATTATAATATTCATTTTCATAATTCTCCATGATCCAGGTCATGTTGTAAAATAAGTTACCATTTTCAAAATCTTTATATAAGATCAAATTCTTTGGACTTTTCATCAGTTTATTCATTCCCTTCTGCACTCACATAATTGCCAAGTATTTTCAAACGGATCGTCTCCTCTGTCAGCCCCCGCAGCGCATTCTGTACGGCTGCATCATTGAGGTTTCCCTCAATGTCAACAAAGAAGCGGTACTCCCACGCTTTTCCCTGCACCGGTCTGGACTCGATCTTATTCATGTTGATTCCGTTGTAGATAAAATGGGACAGCTTATGGTACAGCGAACCGCTCTCATGCGGAACTTCAAAAGAGATACTGATCTTATTGGCTCTCGATTCAAAAATCTTCTTGTTTGCCACAATGATAAACTTTGTATAATTATTTTTATTGTTCTGGATTGCCTCATCCAGCACTTTCAAACCGTAAATATCCGCAGTCAGGGTGCTTGCGATCGCTGCCTTGTTCTTTTTTCCATCTTCTTTGATCTTCTGGGCGGACATCGCAGTATTTTTCAGACTGTGCTTTTCCCAGTCTCTGTGGCTCTCAAGGTATTTCGAGCACTGCATCAGCGCCTGTGGGTGGGAATAAATGTCGGTGATATCGTCCATGTCTGCTTCCGGCAGGCCCAAAAGTGCATGGTCGATACGGATGATCTGCTCGCCCACGATATAATTATTGTATTCCACCATAAGATCATAGTTCTCGGAAACGATTCCGGCAGATGAATTCTCAATTGGGAATACAGCGTAATCGGCCTCTCCGTTTTGGATGGCTTCCATCGCATCCCGCCACGTATCCACATGATAACTGTCTGCATTCTCCCCGAAATACTCATTCAGCGCAAGCTGTGAATATGCGCCTTCCGTTCCCTGAAATACGATTTTAGCATTTTTGTAATTCAGATGATCTACTTCTTTAAAATCGGTTTTTTCCGTCTGACCATGTTCTGTCAGTAGCTGATACTGACGCTTCCGGCTCATGGACATGATCTGCTCGAACAGTTCACGGATACCATGTTTTAAAAATGGCGTAGTTCCTTTTCTGCTCAATGTTTCCAACTTGGAAACCTCACGCTGCTTGTCAAATACTTTCTTTCCCACAGCAATTTTATATTCAGCAACTTCCTCTGAAATTGCCATTCTGCGTTCATACAGATCCACGATCTGACTGTCGATCTGATCGATCTCATCTCTTAGTTCCAATAAATCTCTCATAAAAAATCCAAGCCTTTCCATTTATTATTTATAATATATTACATTCACAGTTTGCTTGCAAGAGAACACTTGCGTCATGGTATACAGAAATGCTATACTTTTTATAGATAAAGATTATAAATCAAAGAGGTGATTTACTTATGAAAAAAATTTGGAAATGGCTGCTTTTTGTGTTGGTGATCCTTCTTGCTGCCGGGTGTGTTTTCCTCTACCGGTACATAAACCGCATTCGGTATAATGACGGTTATGTCAACGGCAACACTGCGGGAAATCTGTATAACGAAGGATATTTCTGTGAAAAAGATGGTATTGTCTACTTTGCCAACCCTGCCGACAACTACTGTCTGTACTCCATGAACCCGGACGGCACAAACATCAAAAAGTTAGAGGATCAGAGTGTCAGCTACATCAACGTGGATGACCACTACATTTATTACTGTAAACTTAAGGGAAAAAGCGCTGATTCGTTTTCCTTCCTCCCGGTCAATACCAACAGCTTATGCCGGCTGGACATTGACGGAAAAGGAAAACCTGAAATTTTAGATGATGATCCGTGTATGTATGCTTCCCTGGTTGGAAATTATCTGTACTATCTGCATTATGATACCACTGATGCAACCACGCTGTACAAAGTCAAAATTGATGGCAAGGAAAAAGAGCAGGTAGAAAAACAGTCCTACTTTACCGCAAGTACCGATGGACAATATATTTATTATAACGGACTGACAGACAATCATAATATCTATGAGATGGACACTTCCAATGACCACGCAAAAGTCATCTATGAGGGGAACTGCTGGATGCCGGTGAAAGACGGAAACAATCTTTATTTTATGGACTGTGAAAACGATTACCGCATTGCCAAAGTCGATCTGACAAATGGTGAAAAAACGCTGGTCACGGACTGCCGTGTCGACTGCTATAATGTCACAGGCGATAAAATCTTTTTTCAGAAAAATGATAAGACAAATCCGGCCATCTGTTGTATTAATACAGATGGAAGCAATTATCAGGAATTAAAAGAAGGCAACTACACTGCCATTAATGTAACTTCCACTTATGTCTATTTTAAAGATTTTACAACAGAAACCCCTTATTATACATCTGTGGCTGCTCCGGGCAATGTACAGATCTTTAATCCATAAGCAGATTCTATCACAAAACAATTTTTCGCAATATAAGGGAACAGAAAGCGCCAGGAAAATTCATACTTTTCCTGGCGCTTTCTTTATCTGGCAAAACAAATGTTTATGCAAAATCAAATAACGACAACTGATTGGACTCCGGCATATCACCGAGCAGTCCAAGATCTGCCATAAGATCGATGGTAGATTTCGTTACTTTGGTTCTCTGACGGAAATCATCTTTGGATAAGAACTTTCCGTCTTTTGCTGCTTCCGCAACCGCGATTGCAGCATTGTCGCCCATACCCTCGATCGTATTTAACGCCGGCATAAGTTTTCCATCGATGATCTGGAAACGATCCGGCAGTGCACGGTAAATATCAATTGGCGTGAAATCAAAGCCTCTCGCATACATCTCCTGCACAATTCGCATATCACGGTAGACATCCTGCTCTTTTTTGGAAAGAGAATCTTTTCTTCTTGTGTAATCCTTATAAAAATATTCCAGACGCTCTTTTCCCTGACACATGATCTCATAGTTGAAACCGGTCGCACGAATGGAAAAATATGCTGCATAATAGGCGAGTGGATAAAAAACTTTACAGTATGCAATACGCCACGCCATCATAACGTAGGCAGCCGCATGTGCTTTCGGGAACATATACTTGATCTTTAAACACGAATCAATATACCATTCCGGTACATTATGTGCCCGCATCTCTTCCTTCCATTCTTCCTTTAATCCCTTACCTTTTCGAACAGACTCCATAATGGTAAAGGACTGCTCACTGTCAAGTCCCATACTGATCAGATAAATCATAATATCATCACGGGTACAGATTGCAGTAGAAATCGTTGCAATCCCCTGCTCAATTAAAGTCTGTGCATTTCCCAACCACACATCCGTACCATGCGAAAGTCCTGAAATTCGGATCAGATCCGAAAATTCGGTCGGTTTCGCATCAATAACCATCTGCATCGCAAAATCTGTTCCAAACTCCGGGATTCCTAAACATCCCAGGGGAATACCGTTGATGTCTTCCGGTTCTACTCCCAATGCAGAGGTATTCATAAACAGCGACATGACTGTCTGATCGTCCAAAGGGATCGTCTGTGGATCAAGTCCTGTCAAGTCCTGTAACATACGGATCATGGTCGGATCATCGTGTCCGAGAATGTCCAGTTTTAATAAGTTATGGTCGATGGAATGGTAATCAAAATGAGTCGTAACCGTTGCAGTCGTCATATCGTTTGCCGGATGCTGTACCGGAGTAAACGTATTAATCTCCTCGCCCACCGGAAGAACAACGATACCTCCCGGATGCTGTCCGGTCGTTCTCCGGACGCCGACACATCCCTGTACAATACGGTCAATCTCACAGTTTCTCTTGTGAATTCCACGCTCTTCATAATAATTTTTGATATATCCAAATGCAGTCTTATCCGCAAGTGTACCAATCGTTCCGGCACGGAATGTCTGTCCGTAACCGAAAATAACCTCACAGTAAGCATGGGCTTTACTCTGATACTCACCGGAAAAGTTTAAGTCGATATCCGGCTCTTTATTTCCCTTGAATCCAAGGAAGGTCTCAAATGGAATATCAAATCCATCTTTTACCAGCTTTTTGCCACACACCGGACAAATCTTATCCGGCATATCACAACCACTTCTTCCGGAAAATGCCTTGACTTCCGGTGAATCAAAATCGCTGTATTTGCAATATTCGCAACGGTAATGCGCCTGCAATGGATTTACCTCCGTGATACCGGACATGGTCGCTGCAAAAGAGGAACCTACCGAACCACGGGAACCTACAAGGTAACCATCCTCGTTCGACTTCCATACAAGCTTCTGTGCGATAATATACATTACCGCATATCCATTGGAAATAATCGAATTTAATTCTCGGTCAAGCCGCTCCTTTACGATCGGAGGCAGTTCTTCACCATACATGCTGTGCGCCTTGTTATAGCAGATATCACGGAGCATCTGATCCGAATTCTCGATAAACGGCGGACACTTATCCGGTCTTACCGGTGCAATCTTCTCACACATATCCGCAATTTTGTTTGGATTTGTAATGACGACCTCTTCTGCCTTGGCACTTCCAAGATATTCGAATTCCTTTAGCATTTCTTCGGTTGTTCGAAGATATAACGGTGCCTGCTCGTCAGCATCCTTAAATCCCTTTCCTGCCATAATAATACGGCGGTAGATTTCATCTTCGGGATTTAAAAAATGCACGTCACACGTTGCCACAACCGGCTTGTGAAATTTCGAGCCGAGTGCCACGACCCTGCGGTTTAAATCACGCAGGTCTTCTTCATTCTGCACATAGCAGTCTTCTTTTTCTATCATAAAGTGGTTGTTGCCAATCGGCTGAACCTCCAGATAGTCATAGAAGTTTACGATTCTTGCAATTTCCGCATCGGAACGGCCGCTTAACATCGCACGGAATAACTCTCCGGCTTCACACGCACTTCCGACAATCAGCCCGTCACGGTATTGGTTGACAAGACTTTTCGGAATTTTCGGAAAACGGCTGAAATAGGTCAGGTGGGACGCTGAAATCAGACGGTACAGATTGATTCTGCCCGTTTCATTTGCCGCCAAAATAATACAGTGGTACTGATGCAGCTTGCGGATGGAATCCACATCGAGCTTACCCTTTTCATTGAGCATTTCCAAATCAAAAATGTCCCGCTCCTTTAACATTTCAACCAGTTTGATAAAGGCATCTGCCGTTGCGCCCGCATCATCGACCGCCCTGTGGTGGTTTTCCAGGGATACACCCAGATGCTTGCAGAGCGTATCCAGCTTATAATTGTGCAGGTTCGGTATGACAAACTGTGCCAGAAGTACCGTATCCAGAATTGTATTGTTTACGGTAATCCCCTGTTTCTGCGCCTTGTTGGCAATAAAGCTGGTATCAAATTCCGCGTTGTGCGCTACCAGTACGGCATCGCCG
>ERZ772902.2027-NODE-2027-length-13026-cov-3.492098_pt1 | contig 13026 bp, 10 predicted proteins | sample MGYA00511470_ERZ772902 | MGnify/ENA primary metagenome ERZ772902 (study PRJEB29015, sample SAMEA2737717) | human gut metagenome | biome: human gut; feature: human-associated habitat; material: faeces | place: China | collected 2012 ... | reverse complement strand
TCATACAATCGATCAGAACCGGTTTTCCACATGTCAATGCTTTCGCAAAGCACTCTTTAAACTCCTTCTGTGTTGTAGCTCGAAGTCCTACTGCTCCCATCGCTTCTGCAAGCTTCACATAGTCAACTGCATCACGGAGAACTGTCGCAGAATATCTTTCATCATAGAAAAGATCCTGCCATTGACGAACCATACCGAGTACATGGTTATTAACTACAACCTGGATAATCGGAACATCATGTCTTACAGCTGTTGCGATCTCATTCATATTCATACGGAAACATCCGTCTCCGGCAATATTTACAACAATTTTATCCGGACATCCTGTCTTCGCACCGATTGCTGCTCCAAGACCATATCCCATTGTTCCAAGACCACCTGATGTTAAAAGTGTTCTTGGTTTCGTATATTTATAATACTGTGCTGCCCACATCTGATGCTGTCCTACTTCTGTAGAAATAATTGCATCTCCATTGGTCAGCTCATACAGCTTCTCAATGATATATGGTCCCGTCAGACGATCCTTGTTGTAGGTAAGCGGAAGCGTTCTCTTACGCTCCATCACCTTCTCCATCCACTCCGGATGAGAAAGCTGCTCCAGACGGGAATTAAAGATATCCAGAACGGACTTCACATCTCCGATCACACTGACATCAACGATCACGTTCTTGTTGATCTCTGCCGGATCTACATCCACCTGAATGATCTTTGCCTTCTTGGCGAAATTCTTTGTCACACCGGTGACACGGTCGGAAAATCTGGACCCCAGCACAACGAGCACATCGGCCTCACCAATGCTTAAGTCTGCTGTCTTTGTTCCGTGCATTCCGAGCATTCCGACATAATTATCATCGGTTCCCGGATAAGCCCCCTTACCCATCAGGCTGTCGGCAACCGGTGCATCTAACTTCTTTGCAAACTCCAAAAGCTCCTTCTCAGCTCCTGAGATCACGGCACCGCCGCCCACAAAGATCATCGGGCGTTTTGCCTTGCGCATCAGCTTCAATGCCTTCTCAACGGATGCTGCCTCTACCTGCTCTGTTGAGCGCGGAATAATCTTAGGCACCTCAGGCTTAAACTCTGTCTTATTGGCGGTGACATCCTTTGCAATGTCGATAAGAACCGGACCAGGACGACCTGTCTGGGCAATCTTAAATGCACGGCGGAGTGCTCCTGCCAGATCCTTTACATCCTTTACAAGAAAGCTGTACTTGGTGATCGGCATTGTCACACCGGCAATATCTACCTCCTGGAAGGAATCTTTTCCAAGAAGCGGAACACCAACATTACATGTAATTGCAACCAATGGAACCGAATCCATATGTGCCGTGGCAATTCCGGTAACGAGGTTGGTCGCTCCCGGTCCGCTGGTTGCCATACATACACCCACACGTCCTGTCGAACGTGCATAACCGTCTGCCGCATGACTTGCTCCCTGCTCATGGGACGTCAGTATGTGGCGGATCTCATCCTGATGACGATAAAGCTCGTCATATATATTTAAAATGGCTCCTCCCGGATAACCAAATACGGTATCAACTCCCTGTTCCTTCAGACATTCAATTACAATCTGAGAACCTGTCAACTGCATTGTAATCCTCCTTTGTTCTCTCTCATTCTTCCTCTTACAGACCGGACTTTAAAATTGCACCCTTGTCTGCGGATGTAACCATAGATGCATATCTTGCAAGGTAACCTGTCTTAACCTTCGGCTCTCTCGGTGCCCACTTCTCACGGCGGGCTGCCAGTTCTTCATCCGATACTTTTACGTTGATCGTGTTGGCAGGGATATCGATCGCAATGATATCACCCTCCTCGATCAATGCAATCGGACCGCCTACTGCAGCCTCCGGAGAAATATGTCCGATGGATGCTCCTCTGGAAGCTCCCGAGAAACGTCCGTCTGTAATCAGGGCTACGCTTGAGCCCAGGCCCATTCCTGCAATTGCAGAAGTAGGATTTAACATCTCTCTCATACCAGGACCACCCTTTGGTCCCTCATAACGGATCACAACAACATCACCCTCAACGATCTTGCCACCGCGGATGGCTGCGATCGCATCCTCCTCACATTCAAATACGCGGGCAGGTCCCTCATGTACCAGCATTTCCGGTACAACTGCGGAACGCTTTACAACACCGCTGTCCGGTGCGATATTACCGCGGAGAACGGCGATTCCACCGGTCTCACTGTATGGATTATCGATTGGACGGATAACTTCCGGATCTCTGTTCTCACAGCCGGCAATGTTCTCGCCTACCGTCTTACCGGTTGCTGTGATCAGATCTGTATGCAGAAGTCCCTTTTTGTTTAATTCGTTCATAACGGCATAGATGCCGCCGGCTTCGTTAAGCTGTTCCATATATGTATGACCAGCCGGTGCAAGGTGACACAGATTTGGTGTCTTTGCGCTGATCGCATTTGCCATATCCAGATTTAACTCAACGCCTGCCTCATGTGCGATTGCAGGAAGATGAAGCATGGTGTTGGTAGAGCAGCCGAGTGCCATATCAACGGTCAGAGCATTTTCAAATGCCTCCGGCGTCAGAATGTCACGCGGACAGATGTTTTTCTCGTAAAGCTCCATAACCTTCATACCGGCGTGTTTTGCAAGCTTGATACGGTCAGAATATACAGCAGGGATCGTGCCGTTGCCCTGAAGACCCATACCAATCGCCTCTGTCAGACAGTTCATACTGTTGGCTGTGTACATACCGGAGCAGGATCCGCAAGTCGGACATGCATGGCATACATAGTCATCTACCTGCTCCTCTGTCATCGTACCAGCCGCATAAGAACCAACTGCCTCAAACATAGAGGAAAGACTTGTTCTCTGCCCATTGACATGACCGGCTAACATCGGACCACCGCTGACAAATACGGTCGGAATATTCAGACGTGCTGCCGCCATCAAAAGACCCGGCACGTTCTTATCACAGTTTGGCACCATAACAAGAGCGTCAAACTGATGTGCCAGAGCCATACACTCTGTCGAATCACAGATCAGATCTCTTGTCACAAGGGAATACTTCATACCTGTATGTCCCATTGCAATTCCGTCGCAGACTGCGATCGCCGGAAAGACGATCGGAGTACCGCCTGCCATTGCAACACCCATCTTTACTGCATCTACGATCTTATCAATATTCATATGACCCGGAACGATCTCATTGTAAGAGCTTACGATACCAACCAACGGCTTCTCCAGCTCTTCCTTTGTAATTCCGAGTGCATTAAACAACGAACGCTGTGGCGCTGTTGCCATTCCCTTTTTTACTGCATCACTTCTCATCTCTTGTCACCATGCCTTTCATATATACATATCCCAATTCGTAACCGTACAAATTGTTACTTATATTCTATGATCTATCCGATACGTTCTGCGATCAGATCACCCATCTTCGTTGTTCCAACCCGGGTTTTGCCCTCGTCCATGATGTCAACGGTACGATAGCCCTCTGCCAGAACCTTCTTCACTGCATCCTCAACAGCGTCTGCTTCCTTCTCCAGATCAAAGGAATAACGAAGCATCATTGCTGCGGAAAGAATCGTTGCGATCGGATTGGCGATATCCTGTCCTGCAATATCCGGTGCTGATCCGTGGCTCGGCTCATACAGACCAAGCTTTGTTGCGCCAAGACTTGCAGAGGAAAGCATACCGATCGATCCGGTCACCATACTTGCCTCGTCAGACAGAATATCTCCGAACATATTCTCTGTCAGGATGACATCAAACTGCTTCGGATCTCTGACTAACTGCATTGCGCAGTTATCTACGAGCATGTTGGTCAGCTCTACCTCCGGATAGTCCCTGGCAACCTCAGCCACCACGCTTCTCCAGAGTCTGGAAGAATCCAGAACGTTTGCCTTATCGACGCTGCAGACCTTTTTGTTTCTCTTCATGGCAACATCAAAGCCCCACTTTGCAATACGGCGGATCTCGTTCTCGTCATATGTAAGTGTATCAATGGCTTTCTTAACGCCGTTCTCCTCGACCGTCTTGCGGTCACCAAAGTACAGGCCACCCGTCAGCTCACGCATAACCACGAAATCAAAGCCTCCCTCTGTCAGCTCCTCCTTCAGTGGACATGCTCCGGACAATTCATCAAAAAGAATCGCCGGACGGATATTTGCATAAAGCTCCAGGCCCTTGCGGATCTTCAAAAGACCGGCCTCCGGTCTCTTGGATGGCTCGATCTGATACCAGTTGGACTGACCGACATTGCCGCCGACTGCTCCGAGCAGAACGGAATCACAGGCTTTCGCCTTCTCAAGTGTCTCATCGGTGAGTGACTCTCCGTACACATCGATCGAGCATCCTCCCATCAATAAATCTTCGTACTCAAAAGTGTGTCCATAGACCTCTCCTACCTTTGCCAGTACCTTTCTCGCCTCTCTCACGATCTCCGGACCAATACCGTCGCCGGGGATTGATGCAATCCTGTACTTCATATATTTATTCGCTTCCTTTCTGTCTGTTTCAAAATGCACTAATTTATATAGTACCCATAAACTCTTTTAGTGTCAACTTTATTTATCCCAGATCATAATGGTCTTACCCATGTTCTTCTGGTTATCTAACTCAAAGGCGCGGTTCATATCCTTGATATCACGGATCGGAATCTGTGCTCCGACAATATTGCTCAGATAATTGATGATCTCCGGATTGCTCTTATAAAGCGCAACCGTTCTCTCAAAGTCCTCTCTGCCGCTTCGGCTGCTTCCAAACATGCGCAGTCCCTTTTCCAGGATCATACGTGTGTTGATCGGCACCGGATACTCGGATACACCGAGAATGGACATGGTTCCCTCCGGCTGGATATAATCGATCATCTGATTGATCGCACTCTGGGAGGCTGCTCCCCCCACGCACTCAAAGGCATGGTCTACGAGCATGTCCTTCGGAATGTCATTGACATTGAAGGTTGCATCCGCAAATGTAAAGGAGGACATCTTCTCCTCACTTACGCCGAAAATATAAAGCTTTGTATCCGGAAAGGTTGCCTTAAATAACACAGATGTGATATAGCCAAGGTTACCGTCGCCCCAGATACCGACTATGTTACGGCGCTTATGTGCGAAACGATCAAAACGGAGTACCGCATGCATGCTGACGGATACCAGCTCTGTAAATGCGGCGATCACCTTGTCGATCGACGGATCGAGTGCCACAACCCTGTCGTGTGTCAGAACGACATGCTCCTGCATAAAGCCATCGAAGCCACTGGCACGGAACTTGCTGGAACGCAGATAATTCTCTGCGATCACGTCATCCTTCTCTACCGGTGTGTTGGGGATCATGATCACGCTGTCCCCCGGCTTAAAGATCCCCTGCGGGTCGTATACAACATCTCCGATTCCTTCATGGATCAAAGCCATCGGAAGCTTCTTAGCGAGTACCTCTGCCGGTCTTGCGCCCTGATAATAGCGCTGATCTGCATGACAGATCGACAAATGTGTCGGTCTGACGATCACTTCATCTCCCTGCAGACTGATATCCTGAAATGCAATCTCAAATCTACGTGGTGCCACTAAACGATATATCGTATTTAACATAAAAATCCTTTCTGCCCTTCGGCACAAACTATTTCCTGTTCATTTACTTTCCGTTCTTCGGATCATTCAGCAATGATTCTGCAACTCTCAGATCATATGGATATGTGATCTTGGTATTATATACCTCTCCCTCGACAAGATAAACCTGCTCTCCCTTGATCACAAAGATCTTGGACGCGTCGGTAAGGATCTCCTTCTCCTCCTCGGTCAGTGACAGATATAACTCCTTGAGCTTCTTGGCGCCAAAAGTCTGTGGAGTCTGTCCCTGATACATCTTGGAACGATCCGGAACAGAGGTGATCACCTTTCCGTCCTCGCTGTGTACAATCGTATCAGTTGCCGGGATTACCGTATCACAGGCACCGTACTGAAGACCATACTTGATATTCTCCTCGATGATACGATATGTCAGGAACGGACGAACCGAATCGTGTGTTACGATCAGTGTATCATCATCCAGTCCATAGTTTTCCTCAATATAAGCAATGGAATTCATGATCGTCTCATTACGTGTAGAACCTCCCCGTAACACCTTGACAGCTGCTCCTGCTTCTCCAAGATACTTTTTCAGAAGGTTCTTGGTATGCTCGATCCACTCCATCGGAGTCAGAACAATCAGCTCCTGAAACGAATCATGCATCAAAAATTTTTCTACCGTGTGAATGAGGATCGGCTTTCCTCCAATCTTCAAAAACTGCTTCGGCTTCTCAACATTTCCCATGCGGCTGCCGACACCGCCGGCAAGAATCACTCCAAATACCATGTTTACTCTCCTTATCCCAGATTACTCTGTATAATTGCTGTTGATATAATTCACTAATCCCTCTGCCTTGATGATCTTCTGCATGAACGGAGGGAATGCCTGACCCTGATACTGTGTTCCTTTTGTCTTGTCCACGATCACACCGCTGTCAAAATCGATCTCAACCGTATCTCCTGCCTCGATCTCCTTCGCCGCCTCCGGACACTCGATGATCGGAAGTCCGATGTTAATGGCATTTCTGTAAAAGATACGCGCAAATGTCTCTGCAATAACGCAGCTGATCCCGGAAGCCTTGATCGCGATCGGTGCATGCTCTCTGGATGAACCGCATCCAAAGTTCTTGTTGGCTACCATGATATCCCCCTTCTTTACTCTGTTAACGAAGTCCGGATCGATATCCTCCATACAGCTTTTGGCTAACTCTGCCGGATCTGATGAATTCAGATAACGTGCAGGAATGATTACGTCTGTATCTACATTATCTCCATATTTATGAACTGTACCACATGCTTTCATAGTTAATCCTCCATTCTCTATTCTACAGACCCAGATCCGATGGCTGGGAAATTTTACCGGTAACTGCACTTGCCGCAGCAACTGCCGGGCTTGCAAGGTATACCTCAGACTCTACATGTCCCATACGTCCCACAAAGTTACGGTTCGTCGTGGAAACAGCGCGCTCGCCCTTTGCCAGACAGCCCATGTGACCGCCGAGACAAGGTCCGCATGTCGGTGTACTTACCACTGCTCCAGCCTCGATAAATGTCTGTACAAGACCTTCCTCGATTGCCTGCATATAAATGCTCTGTGTTGCCGGGATCACGATCGCACGGATACCGTCTGCCACCTTGTGTCCCTTTAATACGCTTGCAGCCTCTCTCAGATCTGAAATACGTCCGTTTGTACAGGAACCGATGACAACCTGATCGATCGTAACGTCTCCTGCCTCATCAACCGTCTTGGTATTCTCCGGAAGATGCGGAAATGCAACCGTTGGCTTTAAGGTGCTTAAGTCGATCTTGATCACCTCATCGTACTCGGCATCCTCATCTGCCTCAAATACTTTATATTCCTTTGTAGAATGCTCCTTCATATAAGCGATAGTCTGCTCATCTACCGGGAAAATACCATTCTTGGCACCTGCCTCGATCGCCATATTGGCAATAGAGAAACGGTCATCCATGGAAAGGCTTGCAACACCGTCTCCCGCAAACTCCATAGAACGGTACAGTGCACCATCCACACCGATCATACCGATGATGTGAAGGATCACGTCCTTACCGCTGACCCACTTGGAAAGCTTACCGGTCAGCTCGATTCTGATTGCAGAAGGAACCTTGAACCATGCCTGTCCGGTGATCATACCACAGCCCATATCTGTACTTCCTACACCTGTAGAGAATGCACCCAGTGCCCCGTATGTACATGTGTGGGAATCTGCACCGATGCAGACATCTCCCGCTACGATCAGTCCTTTCTCCGGAACAAGCGCATGCTCGATACCCATCTGTCCTACCTCAAAATAATTCGTAATATCATGCGCCTTGGCATATTCACGGACACACTTGCAGTGCTCCGCAGACTTGATATCTTTATTTGGTGTAAAGTGATCCGGAACAAGGGCAATTTTATCTTTATCAAATACTGTCTTCTTGTTGAGCTTTTCAACCTCGTGAATCGCTACCGGACCGGTAATATCGTTAGCAAGAACGAGATCAAGATCTGCCATGATAAGCTGTCCCGCCTGAACAGACTCCAATCCTGCATGTGCCGCTAAAATCTTCTGCGTCATTGTCATTCCCATAATTTAATTGCCTCCATTCTCTTAATACAACCAGGTCAAACCTGACAAAACTCTTTTAATCATATCACAAAAGCTGATTTCTGTAAATCTTTGAAGTTTTTTTCCCGAAATGAAATTTTCTATGCAGTACGGTCCACACAGATCACAAGCTCCACGCCCGGATGATTCTCCTTCACATGCCTTTGAAGCCGCTCAATCAACTCCTTCTCGTCAATCCGGCAGGAGTACGGCTCCTGAATATCAAAAAACAGTCTTATATGTCCGGTACACCGCACCATTCTGAAATCATGCAGCGAAAGTCCCGGATCCATCAGCTTTAAATCTTCCTCCATCTCCTTTTTCATGGTTAGAGACTCCTCATCACTCGCCCAGATCGGATCCATATGGATCACAGCAGAACAGCCCAGCTGATCCGAAAGCTGATGCTCCACCTCATCGACCACCTCATGCAGCTCGGCAAGACTTCCGTCCACCGGCACCTCCGCATGCAGGGAAAGCATGATACGCCCCGGTCCGTAATTATGTACCACCAGATCATGCATTCCAAGGATCTCCTTGTGCGAAAGAACAATCTCATGCACCTTCTCCACAAAGCACTCCTCTGCCGGTTGTCCCAAAAGCGGATTGATCGTATCCTTTGCCGCACTGATCCCCGCATAGAGAATAAACAGCCCAACCAAAAGACCACAGCAGCCATCGATCTGAAGACCTGTAAAATGAGAAATAATGGTGGATAGCAGTACCACAAAGGTTGCCACTGCATCGCTGATGCTGTCCAATGCCGTTGCTCTCATCGCGGCACTTGCGATCTTATTGCCAATGGTGCGGTTATAAAGAAACATATACATTTTCACAAGGATTGAAACGATCAGCACCACAAGTGTCCATACATGCCATGAAACCTCCTCCGGATGCAGGATCTTGCCGGCCGAGGTACGCATCAGCTCCACCGCCATCAGTATAATGATCATAGAAACGATCAGTCCTGCCACATATTCCAGTCTGCCGTGCCCGAAGGGATGCTCCGAATCCGGCTTCTGTCCCGCAAGCCGGAACCCAAACAAAAGGATCAGGGACGAGCCCGCATCCGACAAGTTGTTAAACGCATCAGCCGTAATTGCAATCGACTGACTCAGCCATCCTGCTAAGAGCTTCCACGCAAACAGACAGATGTTCAGACAGATCCCGACAATGCCGCACAAAATACCATACTTCTGCCGTACGACCCTGTCCTGATATTCTTTGTAGTTGACGATCCAGTGCTTTGCGATCAAGTTAATCATATCTAACCCCCAATAAAATGCGAATAGTTGTTCCACCGCGCCTTCGCACAGCAAAACAACTATCCTTATCGTTCTATTCGCCTTCCGATGACAGCTTTTTTTATTCGTATGCTTCTACCTTTGCATTGATGTCATCAAACAGCTTCTGTTTCAGACGAAGCACTGCATCGAATGCCTCCTCAACCGGAACCATCTCCTTGTAAGACTTATCTCTTGTTGCAAGCTCAATGCAGGACTCCTTTAAGTTTCTCGGGCTGACAACAACACGGATCGGTGCACCGATCAGATCGGCATCGGAGAACATTGCGCCCGGACGTACATCACGGTCATCGTAGATCACATCCACACCTGCGTCTGTCAACTTCTGATACATTTCATCAGAAACCTTCTTCGTCTCCTCATCATCCACACGAAGACAACATACCTCCACTTCCCATGGAGCAATAGAGATCGGCCAGATCGGACCGTAATCGTCATGCTTTGCCTCACAAATGGATGCTGCCAGACGACCGACACCGATACCATAGCAGCCCATGATCGGATACTGAAGTTCACCATTCTCGTCTGTATACTGCATATTCATAGACTTAGTATACTTTGTACCAAGCTGGAAAATATTACCAACCTCAATACCACGCTTGATCGTGATCGAAGACTTTCCACAGCAAGGACAGATACCACCCTCACGGATCTTGGAAATATCATGGTATGTTACCTCTCCAAGCTCACGCGCAAGGTTTAAACCTTTATAATGATAGCCCTCCTTATTGGCACCGGCAATCATGGACTCAATGCCCTTTAAGGACACATCGATATATACCTCTGCCTTGTCTGTGATCTGATATGGTCCGATATAACCGGCAACCAGTCCACAGTCGTCTGTGATATCTGCCGCATGGATCTCCTCACCGACAAGGTTACGAAGCTTTGTCTCGTTGATCTCATAATCTCCTCTGACAAATGCAACCACATAGGTATCGTCAGAGTTCTTCTGATATACAACTGCCTTGCAGGATGTCTCCACATCACTCTTTAAGAATGCACATACATCCTCGATCGTCTTGCAGTCCGGTGTCTCGATGCATTCAAGCTCCTCTGCCTGCCCCGGCTTATTCTCAACGATCGTCTTGGCGGCCTCCATATTTGCACGGTAATCACACTCGGTACAAAGTACGATGGAATCCTCTCCAACCGGTGTCAGAAGCATATACTCATGAGAAAGACTTCCTCCCATCATGCCGGAATCGGATGCCACAGTAACAACCTCAGGGATACCGGCTTTCTGGAAGATACGGTTATATGCCTTATAAGCGATATCATAGTAACGCTCCAGATCCTCCTGTGATGTATGGAATGAATAAGCATCCTTCATAGTAAACTCACGTACGCGAATCATTCCGGCACGAGGTCTTGCCTCATCACGAAACTTTCTCTGGAACTGATAGATCATAAACGGATACTTTGTATAAGTCTGCGCATATTCGCGAACCAGATGAACAGCTGCCTCCTCATGTGTCATACCGAGGACATGCTTTGCATTGTTGCGGTCCGTAAAACGAAGAAGCTCACTTCCTACGCTCTCATATCTTCCGGACTCCTCCCACAGATCAGCAGGAAGAACAACCGGGAATAAAACCTCCTGTCCGTCGATCGCATCCATCTCGCTCCGGATGATATTCTCAATCTTTGCGGTAATCCTTCTCAGTGTCGGAAACTCTGAAAAAATACCATTCCCCACATACTTCATATAACCGCCGCGCACCATCAGTGCATGGCTGTCGATCACACAATCCGCCGGTCTTTCTTTAAACCGTGAACCTACCAACTTAGATACTTTCATTTCTGCCTCCATTAAAAGACACTTGTCAGTGCCGTATTTTATTGTAAGGGATCCATCCCCTTATCTACATCACATAACCACTCTACTGCGCAATGTCACTCTGCACCGGAGCATGCCGCGGATGATCCCGAACCATCTCCGCATAGCGGGCAATCTCCGCCAGAAGCTTGATACGCTCTGTGCTGCTCATGCTTCCCACCTTCGACATGATCGCCCCCTTCTCGGTGTTGACATACTTCGGTGGCACATTATTCAGCGCAAGCGTCATCAGATCACGTCTGCACAGGGGACACGGACAGATTCCAAGACTTTCGATGTTCTCTTCAATCTCGATCCTTACAAGATCCTCCATCACATTGTGAATGCTTCTGGAATCGGCGATATCAAACATGTTATTCACACGTTTCTTCACGATGTCCGCCTCCAGCGGTTTCACGATAACATCGTCCGCACCAAGCATAAACGCCTTCCTGATATCCTCCTGACGATCCGATGAGGCGATGACTAAAATCGGGATATTCTTATTGAGAGGATGCTCCTGTGCACGCCGGATCAGTTCAAAGCCATCCATCACCAGCATGACCAGATCCATCACGATCAAATCGATCTGTCCCGGGTTTCTCTCAAGATAGGAAAATCCCTCCACTCCATTCTGTGTGGGAATGCAGTCACAGTCGTACTGCATAAACTCCTCGATCAATTCGCGCGCCACCTGATCATCATCCACCAACAGCAGTCTCTTTTTCTCCATCGTATACCCTTCCTCACCCAACAGAACCTGTCATCCTGCTTTCTTTTGTAAAAAACTATGTGAAATTATAGTACATTTCGATTTGATTGTCAAAATATGACGCAGGCGGCATTCTTACTACTCATCCTGCTCAATGGAAATGCCCGGGATCATGTTTTTAATGTCACTCAGATAATCCTCATTGTACTCCTCAGAATCCTCGTCATCCTCATCGACTTCGACCTCAAATCCTTCAATTGCGCCGCTCTTTATGATCTGGCGGCATGCATCTGTAGCAAGCTCCAACTCCTCCTCGTCCTCGATGGATGACATGGCTGCTTCTCCGTTCTCATCCTCCTCATACTTCAGGATCTGAACCTCACCGGTCATCGTCTGCTCATCATCCTCCAATTCAACTGCAATGATATACTCTGTTCCAAGCTCCTCAATCTCAAAGCTTGCAAGCGGAGTCACCTTGATCTCAGTGCCATCCTCCACCTCAAGTGTAAGGATAACATCCTGCTCATCACCAAAGAATAATTCTGTATTTTCCTGATTCATTATCAACCTCACTTCCTGCCGGTATCTGCCCCGGCGCTTTTATTATTTCTGCAAAAACCTGACCGGATCAGCTTATACTCCTGACTGCTCACGGTCTGCTTTGAAAAGCCGGCTTTTTCCAAAATAGAAACAGCCTTTTCCAATCTTACCACATCCGCCTGCCAATATCCATGCCTGACAAGCCAATTTAACTGATCTTTATAATTTTTATTTTCTGTTAAGGAAGGATGCCTTGCGGCAATATGCTTCAACCTCCTCTGATAAACAAGGATCAGCCTGTCATTCCGGTCACTCCGCCAGAAGTGCCACAACCATACCACATGCTTTCCACAGATCATCACCGGAAATGCTGTGACAAGCACTGCCGCCACAACCACGGAAATGTATATGCTTGTCCTCTTCATTTGCTGCACGATCGGTGAAGTGTAATTACCGGATGCCTTGCCTCCGGTATCATCCTGCAAATTTCCGCCGGCTCCCAGGAAATT
>ERZ772902.2021-NODE-2021-length-13046-cov-25.698945_pt1 | contig 13046 bp, 10 predicted proteins | sample MGYA00511470_ERZ772902 | MGnify/ENA primary metagenome ERZ772902 (study PRJEB29015, sample SAMEA2737717) | human gut metagenome | biome: human gut; feature: human-associated habitat; material: faeces | place: China | collected 2012 ... | reverse complement strand
GTATTTGAAAAGAGAATGACAAATTTTAAGCCGCCACGGCAAGGCGGAGAATGGGTGTTCCGCTGTGGAACAGCCGCAGATAGACTGCTGTACACTTGCTCAGCTGGTCAAAATGCTTCTGCGCTGCATCCGGGTCGCCGTAGGACTTCCAGTAGCCGCAGCAGGTAAAGTTCTTGCCACGGTTCTCGATAAAGCCCACAACATCGCCCAGCGGATAGCCGAGGAACACCCCGATCTCATGCGGAAATTCTGCCGAACAGCATAGCTTGCGGGAAAGCTGAGTGAGCATATTACCCACATCCGGTGCTTCGCCCGCTTCCGGCAGGCGGTAGCCCTCCTGCCGCAGAAAGCTCTGCACCTTTTCATCTGCCAGCACGGCAGTCAGCCTGCTTTCGCGGTAGACATACACAAGATACCGGTGGTTGAGCACGCAGCCCTTGAGCACCCGCACACGCAGGCCCTTGGGGTTCAGCTGAGTGTTCCAGTTTTTCACCCGGCGTGCAAGGTCGGCGCAGTCGCGGGTCTCATAGCGGAACAGGCCTGCCGGTTTCAGGCTTGCCAGCACCGGGGCACACTGTTCGATCATGACCGTTTCAAAATTACGCTCCATGTCTGCGCCCTCCCGCCTTGTTTCTCCGGGCTATTGTTCCCCGGATGCGCCGTGGTTATAAGTTAGATATTTCTAACCCTGATTCCAAAAAAGAAGCAGCTTTGCGCGGAGCATTCAAGGCTTCGGCCTGCCGATCTGTTTCTTGTGGTTAGTTATTTCTAACGTGACTGTATCTTACCACAGCGGTGGGCCGTTGTCAACACTTTTCTCGAAAAAAGTTATTCGTGGCAAACCACGGTTTTCTTCACCTCGCTTTTTGTGCATTCTACCGTTTTGAGATACGGTATGGTATAATAAGGAAAACCCTCTCAGGCGCTAACGCGCCAGCTCCCCCGAAGGGGGAGCTCTTTATAGAGTCAGCGCATTCAAAAGCTCTCTCCTTCGGGAGAGCTGGCATTGCGCAGCAATGACTGAGAGGGTTCTATCTTATAAAAGGAGCACGCATCCATGCCACAGAACATTGCACCGCCGGGCCTGATCTCCCTTCTTGCCGCCGCACTGGCACAGCAGCCCACAAAGCCGCTGGTGCTGGCGCTGGATGGCCGCTGCGGCAGCGGCAAGACCACCCTTGCAAATACGCTGGCCCGGCAGTTTCCGGCCAGCATCACCCTGCACACCGATGATTTTTACCTGCCGCCTGCACAGCGCATCCGCGGCTGGGAGAAAACGCCCTGCGCCAATATGGACCTTGACCGCCTGCGGGACGAAGCCCTGCGCCCAGCCTACGAGGGCCAGCTGGTGCAGTACCGTGCCTATTCCTGCCGCGAGGGTGCGTACCTGCCCGCGCGGGAGCTGGCCGCGCAGCCGCTGGTGATTTTGGAGGGCAGCTACAGCCACCACCCGCTGCTGACCGGCTGCGAAACGCTGCGGGTGTTCCTGACCTGCGCAAAAGAAGAGCAGACCCGCCGCCTGCAGGCGCGGGAGGGGGAGCGATATGCCAATTTTGCCGCCCGGTGGGTGCCGCTGGAGGAGGGCTATTTTGCCCAGTACCACATTGCGGAGACGGCGGATTTTGTGGTAGACACCACCCAAGGCGGAACGATTTGAAATGGCTTCCGCGCCGCTCTAGCCATTATCAGCGGAAGAATTATTTTTATTTGTAGTTCCGAAACGCCTGCGGGCGTTTCGGAACTACTTTTTCACGGGGAGGGGGCTCCCTTTTTGCGCACCTTGCCCAAAAAGGCGGGAAATATTTTTCTCTTCCTGCGTGAATGGGGGGGGTATTTTGCATCAAGTCGCACTTGCGGGGAGGGGTAGCATCTGTTAAACTTATAGTCACGAAGAAAGCAACGCCACGCTACAACAAAGAACGGAGGATGCCCCTTATGAAAAAACTGGCAAGACTGACCGCCCTTTTGCTCACCGGTGCGCTGCTGCTGGCGCTGACCGCCTGCGGGGCTGCGCCGCTTGCGCCGGAGCAGCAGGCAAAGCAGCGGCTGCTGGGCGAGATCAACAGCTACCGCGCGACCCTTGAGTTTGCTGCGCCGCTTGAGGAAGTAAAACAGCTCTCCGATGCCGAGCAGATCTGGGTAGAGCAGTTCCGCGCCGCCGGCAAGACCGAGCTGCCAGAGAGCACAACGAACGAAACCCATCAGAAATGGGCAAGCATGACCGGGAACTGGATGCGTTGTGATACTTTCGGCTTGGGTGTGAAGAAAGATGCGAGTGGCGAGTTGATCGACATTCTGCTTGCCAAGGTTCCAGCCAATACCCCGGAGGGCAAGGCAGAGCTGTCGGAAGCCTTGAAGCATCCTGCCTTTAATCGCAGCGCTTGCACGAGAATCGGCATTGCCGTTGTGACCATTGATGGACAGATGTACTGGACCTGCAGCGTGTATTCCTGATTTTCCCTTCCCTGCATAGAAGAGCACCCCTTGAACCGAACAAAGCCGGACAGCTTGCGGGCTGTCCGGCTTTTGGTTTTGCTTGGTTTACAGGCTGTTACTTATTCTTGTACATATCCTGATAGTAGTTCTGGTAATCACCGCTGGTGACATGGTCCATCCACTCCTGATGGTTCAGGTACCAGTCGATGGTCAGCACGATGCCCTTTTCAAAGGGGGTCTCGGGGTACCAGCCCAGATCGTTCTTGATCTTGGTGGGGTCGATGCCGTAGCGGCGGTCGTGGCCCAGACGGTCGGCAACGTGCTTGATGAGGTCCTCGCTGATGCCCTCGTCCTGCAGACGGTCGTGGAGCTGGTTGATGATGGTCTTGACGATGAAGATGTTGGGGCGCTCGTTGTGGCCGCCCACGTTGTACACCTCACCGATCTTGCCGCCGTTGGCTACCATGTCGATGGCCTTGCAGTGATCTTCCACATACAGCCAGTCGCGGATCTGCATACCGTCGCCGTAGACGGGCAGCTGCTTGTGGTGCTTGACGTTGTTGATCATCAGGGGGATCAGCTTCTCCGGGAACTGGTAGGGGCCGTAGTTGTTGGAGCAGCGGGTGATGTTCACGGGCATGCCGTAGGTATCGTGGAATGCCATAACGAACATATCGGCGCTGGCCTTGGAGGAAGAATAGGGGCTGTGGGGGCACAGGGGGGTGGTCTCCATAAAGTAGCCGTCCGCACCCAGTGCGCCGTACACCTCATCGGTGGACACCTGCAGGTACTTCTTGCCCTCTTTCCAAGTCTTGGCATCGGCATCATACCATGCTTCCTTGGCGCGCTGCAGCAGGTTGACGGTGCCCATCACGTTGCTCTGCACAAAAATTTCGGGGTTCTTGATGGAGCGGTCCACGTGGCTCTCGGCGGCAAAGTTGATGACGTAATCGAAATCGTACTTCCGGAACAGGCCTTCCACCAGCTCCTTGTCGCAGATATCGCCCTGCACGAACACATGGCGGGGGTCGCCCTCCACATCCTTCAGGTTTTCCAGATTGCCGGCGTAGGTCAGCTTATCCAGATTGACCAGCAGGATCTCCGGGTATTTCTTGAGCATATAATGCACAAAGTTGGAGCCAATAAAACCGGCGCAGCCGGTGATCAGATAGGTTTTCATAGGTTCAATTTCCTCTTTTCAGTCTTTCATCCCGTTGTCGCCGTCCCAGTGGGCGAAGAAGCAGGCCAGAGCGTCTCTCCAGTCGCGCACATCGTTGCCCACGGTGCAGCGCAGCATCCGGTTGTCCAGTGCGCTCCACTTGGGGCGGTCGGCGCTTTCCGGGTGCTTTGCCTTGTATTCCTCGCTGGTGCAGGGTGCCACAGCGGCATCCACGCCGGACAGGCGGATGATCTCGGACGCAAAATCATACCACGAGCAGATGCCCTCGCCGGTGCAGTGATACAGGCCGTACTCGTGGGTCACGCACAGCTGCAGGATCTCGTGGGCCAGATCCACCGCGTTGGTGGGGTTGCCGCACTGGTCATTGACCACTTCCAGCTTGCCAAACTTCTTGCCTGCGTTCACGATGGTCTTGACGAAGTTTTTGCCGTAGTAGCTGTAGAGCCACGCAGTGCGCACGATGAAGTGACGGTGGCAGAACTGTTCCACGTACTTTTCACCCATGAGCTTGGTAGAGCCATAGGCGCTGATGGGGCCGGGAATGGTGGCTTCGTCCTGTGCAACGCCGCCGTTCTCACGGCCGGAGAACACATAATCGGTGGAGACGTGTACCAGTCGTGCACCGGTCTTTTCCGCTGCCTGTGCCAGATTGCGGGGGCCGAGGGCGTTTGCCTTGAAGGCGGCATCATGGTTCACTTCGCAGCCGTCCACATTGGTGTAGGCAGCGCAGTTGATGATGACATCCGGGCGGTTGCGGCGGATGAACTCGTCCACCATTTTGTAGTTGGAGATATCCAGATCCGGCAGGTCCACGGCGATCACCGTGGCATTGAGCAGCTTTTCGGGGATGGGGCCGATCTCGCTGCGGCCTTCGCGCAGCTGCTTGAGGATCTCGGTGCCCAGCTGACCCTTGCAGCCGGTAACAATGATTTTCATATGGGTATGCCTCTCTTTTGCTTAATAGCGCAGCTTGCCGTCTGCAACGTTCTTCAGGTGCTGGCCGTAAGGACTCTTGCCGTAGCGCTCAGCGCTTTCCAGCAGGGTGTCGCGGTCGATCCAGCCGTACTTGAAGGCGATCTCTTCCGGCGCACTGATCTTGATGCCCTGGCGCTTCTCGATCATGCGCACAAAATCGGCTGCTTCCACCAGACTGTCCATGGTGCCGGTGTCCAGCCATGCAAAACCGCGGCCCAGCAGCTGAACATCCAGCTCGTCCTTCTTCAGATACATGTCGTTCAGGGTGGTGATCTCCAGCTCGCCGCGGGCAGAGGGCTTGACCTGCTTTGCCATCTTCACGACCTCTTTGTTATAGAAGTACAGGCCGGTGATGGCGTAGTTGGACTTGGGATGCTGAGGCTTTTCCTCCACGCTGAGCACCTTGCCGTCCTTGTCGAACTCCACGATGCCAAAGCGCTCCGGGTCCTGCACATAGTAGCCGAACACGGTGCAGCGGCCTTTGTTTTCCGCATTGGCGGCGGCGGTCTTGAGGATCTTGGAGAAGCCGTTGCCGTAGAAGATGTTATCGCCCAGGATCATGGCGCAGCAGTCGTCGCCAATGAACTCTTCGCCCAGAATGAAGGCCTGTGCCAGACCGTCCGGAGAGGGCTGAACTTTATACTGCAGATGGATGCCGTACTGGCTGCCATCACCCAGCAGCGCCTCAAAGCGAGGCGTATCGGTCGGGGTGGAGATGACCAGGATATCCTGAATGCCTGCCAGCATCAGCGTGGACAGAGGATAATAGATCATCGGCTTGTCGTAGACCGGCAGCAGCTGCTTGCTGGTGACCATGGTCAGCGGGTAAAGCCGGGTGCCGGCACCGCCGGCAAGAATGATACCTTTCATATTTGTGCACTCCTTTAAAATAGATTGAAAAGTTGTGCAGCTGTACGCCGCCCAGATGGGAGACCGCCCGGATGACGTATGGATTCAAAGCGGAGCTGCGTCCGCTGTAAACAAATTCAGGAGCCGCTCCCCCCTGCCCAAAATGGCAAAATGGGAATAGCAGTTCACTTTATTTTACTATCAAATCACACAAAAAGCAAGAAAGAACGGCTTTCCCGAAAAATTTTCCGGAAAAGCCGTTCTGAAACTCCTTCAGTCTCGCATTTGTTCCGCCCAAAAGGCCCCCTCGGAGAGGGGGGTGGCAATGCCGCAGGCATTGACTGGGGGAGTTACCACGCAAAGCCCCACTTGGAGAAATAGCGCAGCAGGCTGCGCAGCTGCCACAAAAAGGGCTTCAGGCTGCGGTGCGCGGCGCGGTGCCATGCATGGATGGCGGTGTACTGGGGCACCAGATACGCTTTGCCCCGGGTGCGCATCTTCTGGGTGAGGTCGGCATCCTCCACGTACATGAAGTAGTCCTCGTCAAAGCCGCCCACGGCCTTGAAGGCTGCAGTATCCACTGCCGAGAAGCTGCCGGTGCAGAACTCGATCTCGGTGGGTTTTGTCAGGTCTTTGTCCGCCATAAGATAGCGCTCGTTGTACTTTGCCCAGAATTTCAGGCAGGGCAGCTGGCGGTATACCATGGCCCGCACACTGCACCGGCGCAGCGGCAGGCGCTGGGGCCGCCCGTCCGGGAAGGTGAGCGCGGGCCGCGCCATCACCACGCCGGGGTGCTGTGCCATCCAGTCCGCAAGGTCACTCAGCGTATCCGCAGTGAGCTGGATATCCGGGTTCAGGATAAAGTGCACCCGGCTTTGCAGCAGGCTGAGCACCGTGTTGTGGCCGGTGCCAAAGCCGCCGTTCTCTGTGCGGCAGAGCACCTCCACCTTCTGGTCCTTGCGGATGTGCAGGGTGCCGTCCTTCGCGGCCTTGGCAAGGCACTGGCCGCTGCCGTCCGGGCTGGCGTTGTCCACCAGATACAGTGTCAGCGGGTAGCGGCGGGTGCAGTCCAGCACGGTCTGTGCCGCCCTGAGCGCTTCATCCGCGCCGTTATAAACTACAATACAAGCAGAAAGTTCCATGTCGTTCACTCCAGCGGTTTGATGTCAAAGCTGAAGTCCTCTTTCATCAGGTCAAAGTTCGGGTTCATGCAGGGGTCGCCTGCGGCCAGCTGCTTTGCCCACCGCTTCTGGAAGCGCTCCACCTCCGAGATGAAGCGCTTGCGCTTGACCGGGTTCTCGTCCAGACCACGGCTCTTGCTCTCGTAGTGGTACAGCTGTGCAAACGGGGTGAACACGTTGGTATAGCCCGCTTCACGCACGCGCACGCAGAAGTCCACATCGTTGAAGGCCACAGCAAAGCTCTCGTCCAGACCGTTCACCTGCTCATAGACGCTCCTGCGCACCATCAGGCAGGCGGCAGTGACCGCATATACATCCTGTGCATAGACCAGACGGCCCATATAGCCGGGGTGGCCCACCGGGAAGTTCTTGTGCATGTGGGCCGCAAGGGTCAAAAAGCCGAAGCCGATGCCCGCGTGCTGGATGGTGTTGTCCGGATAAAGCAGCTTTGCGCCCACGCAGCCCACACGGTCCTGCTGGGCGTACATGAGCATTTCTTCGATCCAGCGCGGAGAAATGACCTCGGTATCGTTGTTGAGCAGCAGCAGGTATTCGCCGGTGGCTTCCTTTGCGCCAAAGTTGTTCAGGGCGCTGTAGTTGAAGCCGGTGCCCTGCCATGTGATCACCTTCAGGTTCTTGTGCTCCTTCTGCAGCTTTTCATAGCAGCGGAAGGTGGCAGGCTCCCTGCTGTTGTTCTCGATGACGATGATCTCAAGATCCTCATAGGTGCTCCTGCGGTAGATGGACTCCACGCAGGTGCGCAGGTCGGAAGAATGGTCGCAGCTGGGGATCAGGATGCTGACACGGCCCGGCTTTGTGATGGTATAGTCCGTCTTATAGAAGCCCGGCGTACCCGGGATCATGGAAACTTCATCCACCGGCACACCCACACGCTCGTAGTGAGCATACAGGGCCTTGACCGCAGCTTCCAGACAGTAGGTCTTGGCCGAAATGTTGCTTGCCACGCTGGTGGGGCTGGAGCGCCAGTAGTACAGCAGGTGCGGGATATGCACGATCTTGTGCGCCTTTTCGGTCAGGCGCAGGTAGAGGTCATAGTCCTGACTGCCGTTGTAGGCTGCACGCTCATCGCCGCCCACAGCGGCCAGCAGCTTTGCGCTGAACACGCTCAGGTGGCAGATATAGTTGTTGGAGCGCAGATTATCCAGCATATAATCCGGCTTGAAATGGTAAACAGTCAGATGGTCGATGTCGCCCTCAAAGGTCACTTCATCCGTATACACAAAGTCTGCGCCCTGTTCGGCAATGGCCTGTGCCACGTACCACAGAGCACAGGGGTGCAGGATATCATCGTGGTCCAGCAGGGCGATGAACTCGCCCGTTGCCAGCGCAAAGCCCTGATTGGTGTTGCCCGCAATGCCCTCGTTCTTTTCCAGCTTCTGGTAACGGATGCGGGGATCTTCCGCAGCACGGGCTGCTACGGTCTGGCCCACCGTCTCGTCCTGTCCGGCATCCACAAGGCACAGCTCCCAGTTCTGATAGGTCTGGTTCTGCACCGAGTCCAGCAGCTCCACCAGAAACTGCTGCGGCGTATTGTACAGCGGCACCACGATGCTGATGCGCGGCGCGGCGGGCTGGTCGGCCGCCTGCCTTACCAGCAGCTCTGCGCTGGCAAAACGGTCGGCGCGCATGGTCCTGCCCGGGAACAGCTTCGCATATTCCTTTTTGGCCTTTGCCTGCGCACGCACGCCGGAAATGCCCACCCGGCGCAGCTGGCCCAGAAAGACGAACGGCGGGAAGGTGTGTGCCAGCTGACGGCCCTTGCTGACAAAGTAGCGCAGCGGCCAGCTCATCTTCCAGAAAGTAGAGCTGGTCACATTGTTCAGTGTCTTTTCCAGATCCTGCTCATGGCTGCGGCTCAGCGAAAGATCACTGCGCAGGCGTTCCAGCTGAGCCGTCTGCTCTTCGCCGGTGCGCTCGGCCTGCTGCATCCGCTCCCGCAGATCGTCCAGCGTCATCTCGTAGCCTGCCAGCAGCTGCTGTGCATCCTGCACAGCGGCGCTGCGGCAGAACAGCGCGGTCTGCTGGGCTTTGCCGCGGTTCTTCCACTCAAAATCCCGGTACAGGCCCTGTGCGGCCAGCTGCTTTGCACAGTCAGCCATGGCCGATGCATCGGTGCATACCAGCAGCACCTGTGCACACTGCAGTGCGGGCAGATCCACCCATTCCGGGTCCTCCACCACCAGCAGGGCAGCGGTGCCCTGCTCTGCATTCTCCGGCAGCAGCTGTGCGCCGGCCTTTTCCAGTGCTTCGGCCAGTGCGCCGCTGCCGCCCAGCACCTGAATGCTGGCAGGGGTCAGCTCCCGCACGATGCGCTGCGCCAGTGCACGGCAGCGCTCGGCCTGTCGTTTGGTTTCTTTTTCCTGATCCATTCCGATCTCCGCTCCTATGGAACTTTTTTATCTTAAAATGATCTCTCAAAAAATCACACGTTTTATAGTATACCAAATCCGGCATGATTTGAGAAGGTTTTGCGCGCATTTCTTTGCAGTTTTCCACTGCTTACCAGTGGAACAGGCTGTGCAGCCAGCCAAAGAACCCACCGCCGGAGCTGCCGGAAGTGGAAATGCTCACACCCGTGTAGTAGTGGCTCAGGATCTCCCGGTAGCCCATGCCCTGCTCCTGTGCGTAACCCACAGCACCGCACTGGCTCATGCCCACGCCATGACCAAAGCCGTAATAGGTCATGCAGGGAGTGCCGCTTTCGTCCGCGCCAAAGTCGAAGCAGTAGCGGGAGGAAACGAACTGGCCGATATAGCGGTAGCTGCGGCCATTGGAAACAAAGGTGTTGTACTGCACAAAGCCGCCCAGATCCTTGTGGGTGGTGTCGGCGCTGACGTAGGGCTCGCCGGTGCGGCTGTCGTTATACTCTTTATAGGTATAGTCTTTTCCGATGACCCGGCGCAGCTTGTTGTGGTACTGCTCCTCGTAGGGGCTCTCCACGCTCTGCAGATAGGGCACATCGGTGCCCCATGCGTCCCGGCTGGAGCAGGTGCCGTACACGCCGGTCTGGGTGTTATAGCCCGCACTGGCCGACCACACGGCGTCGCAGACGCTGCCGCTGTAGGTAAGGATCTCATTTTTCACCGGTTCCACCGCCCTGCGGATGGCTTCCCGTGCCGAGGACGGGATCTGATCCACCGGAGTGTAGATGAGCGCATTGGAAGAGGAGCCGTACTGCTTGTGGTATTCCAGATAGGAATGGATGGCCACCGCCTGTGCCTTCCACGCCTGCTGGGCGGCGCTGGCGCTGACATAGCTGCCAATGGAGCCAAGCTCCGTGTAGGTAATGCCCACAAGGCAGTCCACAAGGTTCAGCGTGACATTGCGCTGCAGGCCTTTTCCCTTGATGTTGAGGTAAGGCATGGTGATGGTATCACTGGTGCCAAAGAGCCATGCAAGGCAGTTTTCCTCCTCGGCAGGGATCAGGGTCGTGTCCGCGCCGCCCATAGTGGTGGCTGCCGAAGCCGCCGGGGCCAGCACGCAAACGCACAGCGCTGCTGCCAGCACAAACGCCGCCGCGCGGCGCGCAAACCGATGCAGATGTTTCAAAAGTGATCTCCTCCTGTTTTTTGCAGATTTCTGACTGTATTTTTTACAGTGTAACACAGCCTGCGCCTGCGGGCAAGGACTGGACTTTCGTTTTCACATCTGGACAAAGAAGAAACCGGAGGGCCTTTCCCGTTCGGGCTGCTCTCCGGTCTGATTTATAAGGTCTCCGACCGACGACGCATGGCATCGTCGATCTCGTTCTCGATCTCCCGCAGGCAGTCCAGCAGCACCGGATTGAACGCCCCGGCCTCGCCGGTGCAAAGCATCTGCACTGCAGCCGCGCAGGGTACCGGCGGCTGGCTTCCGCTGCCAGTGGTCAGCGTTTCGTAGGCATCCGCAAGGCCGACCACCTGTGCCGCAATGGGGATCTGTTCGCCAACCAGCTGGTCCGGGTAGCCGCTGCCGTCGTACCGCTCGTGGTGCCAGCGGCAGATCTGATAGGCTACCCGCACAAAATCTTCGTCGCGGTAGGCATCCAGCTCTTCCAGCATCCGTGCACCCAGCAGGGTATGCTGGCGCATGGTTTCTTCATCCTCCGGCGTGCGCGGCTCCGGGCTGTTCAGGACCTGCTCCCCGATCTCCATTTTGCCAATGTCGTGCAGCACCGAGGCCATGCTGATGGTACGGCGCATCTCCTGCGTCAGGGGGTAAGTCTCGGTCTTTTGCACCAGATGGTCCAGCAGCATTCCGGTCAGGGTGCTGATGTGCTGCACATGGGTGCGGCTCTCGCCGTTGCGGCGCTCCACCACCCGGCTCAGAATGCCGATCATCATTTGGCTGCGCTTTTCCTTTTGCGACACCTGATCCGCCACCATGGCGCTCAGGCGGCGCTGCTTTGCATACATGCGGATGGTGTTGGTAATGCGCTGATACACCACCCTTGCATCAAAGGGGCGGCTGATATAATCGGACGCACCCAGATCAAAGGCGCGGCGCACCGTGTCCACATTGTCCTCGCTGGAGATCATGATGACCGGGATCTCTTCCAGCATTCCGCGCTGGCTCATGGCTTCCAGCACGGTAAAGCCGTCAATGCCGGTCATGTGGACATCCAGCAGCACAACGGAGATGCCGGTGGGGTTCTGTTCCAGCAGGCGCAGGCAGTCCTCGCCGGAAGCCGCTTCGGCAGTGTCGAACTGGCTGTTCAGCATCTGGCTGAGCAGCATCCGGTTCATGGCCGAGTCGTCCACGATGAGCACACTCTGGCGGCTGTGGGTGGGCTGCAGGGCGTGCGGCTCCGGCTGACGCTCGGTGATTACGGTGTTTTTCTGGATGCGTGCATAGTGCATCAGCCGTTCCGCGTGCTGCACCGCATCGTCCACATTTTCGTCGTCGATCCACACACCGCCAATGCTGGCCGACATGCGGATGCGGGAGTAGCCCGGCACGCTGGCCGCCTGCAGCTGCAGACGGATCTGTTCCAGACGCGGGCTGAGCTGTTCCTGCCGGATGTCCGGCAGCAGCAAAAGCAGCCTGCCGCCGTCGTAGCGGATCAGGCGGTCTTTTTCCGAAAGGCCGCGCCGGATGGTGCTTACCGCCGTTTCCAGCACGCTGTTGCCTGCACCGGAGCCGTAAACATCGTTGGAGAACTTCAGATCGTCCATATCCAGCATCGCCACACCAGCGGTAATACTGCGGTAGCGGTAGTTCTCATCATAATAGGTGCGGTTGTAGGCACCGGTCAGCGGGTCGCGGTAGCGCTTTTCCCGCTCGTCGGTAATGCTGTTGAGCAGCCGCTCACCGTTTTCCGGGTCCAACAGAACGCTGCGGTCGATCTTGCGGGTCAGCTCCAGCACACAGAGTTGGCCATCCACCTGCACACAGCTGGCCGTGATCTCGTACAGCTCCTGCCCAAAGTATTCCAGCCTTGTTTTCCGGGTGTTCTTTTCCAGCGCCTGCCTTGCCACGCAGTTTTCACACGGACGGCTGCGCCGCCACTGGGCATAGCAGGGCGCGCTGCCCTTTTTGCCGCCCTGCACCTCGTCCGCCTTCATCAGGCGCACCGTCATGAACACCTTGCGGAGCTGGCGCATTTCCTCTTCCATCTGCTGGCGTGTTCTGTTTTTCTTGCTCATCATCGCATATCCCCCGCTGCAAAACCGCGCGTTTTGGGCCGCACGGCATTCCTTCACGAATAACATTATACTATTTTTTACCAGAATACGTCAATCTTCACCCCTTGCAGCCCGCGGTGCGGAATGTGTCGTTTTGATCCTGTAAAATCAACGTAAACTCTTTATTTTTGTCAAATTTCCTCATCAGACACCGTACTGTGCCGCACAAAGCGACGCAAATTGGGGAGTGCAGTTTTCCGGCCGTCTGCTGCCCGCTCTGCCCGGGAACAGTCCACGTGTTTCCGCCGGAAACTCAGTCTTGATTTTGTGCGCAGAATCCGCTATAATAGTAACGTTCTTTTGAATTGCATATCAGCCGGTGTGTCGGAATGGCAGACGAGGGGGACTCAAAATCCGCTTCGTGATTTTTCTTGTCTGTGCAAGAAATTCACGATTGTGCGTTGAATTTTGAAGGTTTGTCGAAGCAGAATTTCTTACATCCCTCCTGAACATCCCTCCAATCTTCAGAAACCGGTACTAATGTCCCAAAATTGAATATAAGCCGATGTGGCGGAATGGCAGACGCAAACGACTCAAAATCCCCTTCGTGATTTTCCGTGTCTGTGCGAGAAATTCACGAGTGTACGTTGGGTTCTGAGGGTTTGTCGGAGCGAGATTTCTTACATCCCTCCTGAACATCCCTCCAATCTCCAGAAACCGGTACTAATGTCCCAAAATTGAATATAAGCCGATGTGGCGGAATGGCAGACGCAAACGACTCAAAATCGTTCGGGAAACCAT
>ERZ772902.2013-NODE-2013-length-13092-cov-13.865000_pt1 | contig 13092 bp, 8 predicted proteins | sample MGYA00511470_ERZ772902 | MGnify/ENA primary metagenome ERZ772902 (study PRJEB29015, sample SAMEA2737717) | human gut metagenome | biome: human gut; feature: human-associated habitat; material: faeces | place: China | collected 2012 ... | reverse complement strand
TCTGCCGCACCTCGCTCGCCGTATCGGCACTTAGAATTATGCGGTATTGCCTTAGAATGTGAGCTAAGGAAACTTAAAGCAGAAATAGTATCAGATTACGTTGTGGTCCATCCACTTGTTGCTGACAAAGCGGATCATGAAGAACACGCTGCGGCAGATCCAGTCAATGAACATACCGAACCACACGCCGGTCAGCCCCATGTTGAGCTTGAGCACAAAGATGTAGCTCAAAATTACGCGGAACAGCCACATGCTGAAAATGCTCACCGTCATGGTGTAGCGGGCATCGCCGCCGCTGCGCAGGGCGTTGGGCAGCGTAAAACTGGTAGCCCAGCAGACAACGCTGAACAAAGAGAACCAGTGCATAACGGTAACGCACATGTTGAGCGCAGTATCCGAAAGGCTGAACAGCCGTGCAATGTAAGGAATCGTAAAAAACAGGCAGGCGTTGGTGCAGAACAAACCGAGCATTGCCATCAGGATAAACATCTTGGCGTAATGCTTGGCCTGTTTTTTGTCTCCTGCGCCAAGGCAGCGGCTGACGACAGGGATCATGGCAAGGCCCATGGTGCTGCCGGGAATGTTGGCGATGCCGCTGATGGTGTTGGCCACCGCGTTGGCCGCAATGGCGGAGGTGCCCAGGGTGGAAGTCAAGCTGCTGACGCACAGCTTGCCAATCTGGAACATGCCATTCTCCAAACCGGAGGGAATGCCAATGCCAAGGATGCGGCGGATCAGGTCGCCGTCCGGCTTCATATCCGCAATATGGCGGATGCAGAGCGGGTTTTCAATTTGCTGCTGCTGCCAGAACACCCACGCCGCGGCAAACACGCGCCCCAGCAGGGTGGCCAGCGCAGCGCCCAGTACCCCCATGCCCAGCCCATAAATGAACAGGGCGTTGAAGCAGATATTGATGATGTTCATGACCAGGCTGGCCAGCATGGAAATGCGGCTGTTGCCCTGCGCACGGAACAAAGCGGCCCCGGCGTTGTAAAACCCGATAAAGGGGTAGGAGATGGCGCTGATCAAAAAGTAGGTCTGCGAAAAGCTCATCACATCGTCATCAATGCGGCCGAAAACAATGCGCAGGATGGGGCGGCTGAGCACCAGAATGACCAGCATGACAGCGATGGTGCTGACCGCAAGAACGGTGTACAGCTGGGCGGCGCTTTTGGCGGCTTTTTCACCATCGCGCCGGCCAAGGTACTGGCTGCTGATGACCGCGCCGCCGGTTGCCAGGGCGGACAGGATCTGGATGATCAAAATATTCAGGCTGTCCACCAGGCTCACGCTGGACACAGCGGCTTCGCCCACGCCGGATACCATAAGGGTATCCGCCATGCCCATGGATACCGACAAAAACTGCTCCGCCAGCAGCGGCAAAATCAGCCGAACCAAGGCCTGGCGGTTAAAAATCGGCTCCGACAGGGTGGATTCGGCGCTTTTTGTGTTGCTCATTCGTTCCCGATACTCCTTATTCGCTTTACGAAGAATTTACATGTTTATCATTATAAGACGAGAAAAGCAGAAAAACAATATCTGTGCGAATCGAAACGATATTGTCCTTGCAAATGAGCAATTTCGTTTTCGAAAAGCAAAAAAAGAATGGATTTTGCACGGGTATCTGAAACGAAAAGCAACGATGAAAACAGCGCTTGAGCGAAATTTGTTTTGAAAGAAAAGGGAAAAGATAAAAACAAATATCGACTAATGGCAAAATCCAGCGTTAAACACCGGGCAATTTCAGTGCGGCAAGGAAACAATCTTGCAATACTGGCGCACAAAACCGGGATAAACCGCCCCGCCAGGACATACGCTTGTGTGTGGAAGAAAATACAGGGGGGAGGCAGACCGCCATGAAACAGACCCACCGCCCGCCGCGCAGCATTTACCCTGCGCAGAACCGCCACATGCGGCGGCGCACCCGTGTGCTGGCCGGGCTGGTGGCGGTTTTGTGCTTTGGCGGGCTGCTGGCCCGGTTGTTTACCCTGCAAATACTGGACCCCAGCGGTTACGCTAACCGTGCCGCGGCCCAGCAGCTGCGGGATACCACGCTGCCCGCCGCCCGCGGCGAAATTTATTCCGCCGATGGCGTTACCCTGGCCGCCAGCAAAACCTGCTGGACCATCCGGGCCTCCCCGCGGGAACTGGCGGATGAGCTGGTGCAGCCCGCCGCCAAAGCGCTGAGCGAAATTTTGAATATTGATTATGACGCTACCCTGCAAAAGCTGAGCAAGCGCACCAGCAACGACTGCCTGCTCCGCCGCCGGGTGGACGCCGATTTGGCGGACGCCGTGCGGGCCTGGTGCACGCAGAACAACGCGCTTGGTATCCAGATTTTGCAGGATACCAAGCGCGTTTACCCGCAGGGCAACTTTATGGGCTGCCTGCTGGGCTTTACCGATGTGGATAATCAGGGCCTTTGGGGGTTGGAACTGCAATATGACGCCCAGTTGACCGGCCGGAACGGAACCATCCTGACTGCAAAAAATGCCTGGGGGTATGATATGCCCACCCATTACAGTACCCTGCAGGATGCCGTGCCGGGAAATGATATCACCCTGACCATCCGGGCGGACATCCAGCACTATCTGGAAAGTGCACTCAGTGCCGCCGTGGCGGAGCATCATGTGGCGGCCCGTGCGGTGGGCATTGTGATGGAGGTCGATACCGGCGCGATCCTTGCCATGTCCACCAAGCCGGATTACGACCCCAACGATCCGCGCACCATTGTGGATGAAACCATCCGCCAGCAGGTGAACGCCCTGAGCGGGGAAGAACGCAGCAAAGCCTTGCAGACCGCCCAGCAGGCCCAGTGGCGCAACAAGGCAATTTCCGATTTGTATGAACCCGGCAGTGTGTTCAAGCTCATCACCTGCGCTGCGGCACTGGATACCGGTGCCGTCACGCGGAACAGCCGCTTTGTCTGCGCGGGCAAGATCAATGTGGCGGGCACAAATTTCCGCTGCGCAAACGGGCATATCCATGGCAGCGAAACCCTGGCCCAGGGGCTGGCGGTATCCTGCAACCCCTGCTTTATCCAGGTGGGGGCGCGGCTGGGCAAACAGAACTTTTGCGATTACTTTGCCGCCTTTGGCCTGCGCGCCGCAACCGGTATCGACCTGCCCGGCGAGATCAAGCGCAGCGAATACTATACCGCCGACCGCATGGGCCCGGTGGAGCTGGCTTCCTGCTCCTTCGGGCAAAGCAGCAAGGTGAGCTACCTGCAAATGATCACAGCCGTCTGCGCGGTGGTCAACGGCGGCAAGCTGATGCAGCCCCATGTGGTGCAGTCCATCCACGATACCGAGCGCAATACCGTGCAGCAGGTGGAGCCCACCGTAAAAGCGCAGGTCATCCGGCCCGAAACCAGCGCCGTCATGCGCGAATTGATGGAGGGTGTTGTGACCACCGGCACCGGCAAAAACGGTGCCGTGGCGGGCTACCGTGTGGGCGGCAAAACCGGCACCAGCCAAAAGCTGGACAGCGAGAATGAGCGCGCCCGCATTGCCAGCTTTGTGGCAGTGGCGCCGATCGAAAACCCAAAAATCGCAGTCCTCATCTGCCTGGATGAACCCCACAGCTGGACCACCAGCGGCGGCGCGCTTTCCGGCCCCGTGGCGGCGGAGGTGCTGCAAAAAAGCCTGCCGCGCTTAGGCATCCAGCCCAGCTATACCGAAGCAGAACAGGCAAAATATTTTACCACCGTGCCTGATGTGACCGGCTGGAAAGCCCCAGCCGCGGCCCAAAAATTGAACGAGTATACCCTGACTGCGGATGTGCTGGGGCAGGGGGAGAGGGTCGTCAGCCAGTACCCGCGGGCAGGCACCACCGTGCGGCGCGGCTCCGCCATCCAGCTGGACACCACCGGCCAGCTGGACCCCGCAGCGGACGAAGGATAACGCCGAGTGGTTGCACCCCCGCCCCATTTGCGATACAATAATATAGACAATACCGCATAATTCTAAGTGCCGATACGGCGAGCGAGGTGCGGCAGATGCTAAGCCAAAAGCGCAGATAATACTGGATGTCTTATCGAGCATTTTGGCAACGCAGATGCCGTGCCGTAGCCGCCGAAGCGGTGCTTAAGCCGCAAGGCGGGAATTGTGCGGTGTTGCCTATAAAGTTTATCCCAAAAAGGGGAGGGGAGCCGCTTGCCAAAGCTGCAAACAAACGGCGCAAAACAAAAACAAACCACCTATATGATACTGCTGCTCTGGGCGGCGGTCTGCTTTGCCCTGCTGGTGGTGGACTGGTGCTGCTGGGCACCCAACCGGCTGGACGCCGACATGGCGTCCGAACAACTGCTTGCCAACCTGCTGGCGCAGGAGGGCGGCGTGATGAGCACCAACTGGTACTATTCCACCGAGCTGCGGGTGCTCAACACCCAGCTGGTCATGGCACCGCTGTTCCGGCTGTTCACCAGCTGGCATACTGTGCGCGTGGTGGGCAGCGTGGTGCTGATCCTTTTGTATCTCGCGGCGTGGTTCTGGTTCGGGCGCAGTGCAAAGCTCAAGTACAGCGGCCTGCTGGGGGCCGGGCTGCTGGTGCTGCCCTATGGCGCGCTGTACCGCCAGTATGTGCTGGAAGGCCTTTACTATATTCCGCACATTGCCATCAGCTTTGTGGTGCTGGGGTGTGCGGTGCGCATTCTGCGCGGCGGGCGGCGGCTGGCCCCGGCGGCGGGCATGGTGCTGTTCAGCTTTGCTGCAGCGCTGGGCGGGCCGCGGCAGCTGTTCATCTTGAACATTCCGCTTACCGTGGCGGCAGCGCTGCTCTGCTGGCTGGATGCTCCGCCTGCGGATACCCTGCGCCAAAAGCTGACCAATGCCTGGCGCACCCCCGGCGGGGCGCTGCTGGTGCCCACCCTTGCGGCGGATGCTGCCGCGCTGGCAGGGTACCTGGTCAACGCAAAGGTGCTGGCGGAAAAATATCACTTCCAGGACCAGGGGTATGTAGCATTTACCGGGCTGAACCTGGACCGCCTGCAATGGTTTGTCAACGCGCTGCTGGCTTCCTTTGGCTGGCAGGAGGGCAAAGTGTTTTCTCTGGCCGCGCTGTTTAACCTTGCGGCTGCGGCGCTGATCCTTTTCTGCTTTGTGTTTTCTGTTTGGCTGGTGCGCGGCAAAGCACGCTACCCGCTGGGGCACCGGCTGGTGGGGGCGTTTTTCCTGGCCGGGGCCGTCTGCTTTGCACTGCTGTACGGCCTGACCAACAGCGGCCATTCGGACCGCTACCTGCTGCCGCTGGCAATTTTATTTGTACCGCTGCTGGAAATCATGCCGGCGGACTGCACCCCCCTGCACCGCCCGGATGCCCGTGGTCTGACGGTCCTGCTGGCGGCGATATTGCTGTTGCGCGCCGGAACAGACTACCGCGCAGCGGCAGTGGCAGCCAACCCCAACCAAGGGGCGGCACAGTTCCTGGTGCAGAATGGCTACCGGGACGGGTACGCTTCTTTTTGGGACGGTAATGTGATGACCGAGTTGACGGACGGCACCCTGAACGTGTGGACCCTGACCCCAAACAGTGTGCCGGAGCTGCGCCCTTGGCTGCAGGTCACCAGCCATCTGCAAACCCCTCCGCAGGGTAAAATTTTCTTTGTTATCTCCAAATGGGAAGCATACGGCGAGCGCCAGCCCACTACCCAGGCCCTTGCCGATGCCATGCCGGAGGATGCGCTGATCTATGAGGATGAAACCGTAAAGATTTACGGTTTCGCCAGCGATGAAGCCATGCGCCAGGCGTGCGGATTTGCGGCATTCCCATAAAGAAATAAGCCGTCACAAACTTTTAAGGCAACACCGCACAATTCCCGCCTTGCGGCTTAAGCACCGCTCCGACGGCTGCGGCACGGCATCTGCGTTGCCAAAATGCTCGATAAGACATCCAGTATTATCTGCGCTTTTGGCCTAGCAGCTGCCGCACCTCGCTCGCCGTATCGGCACTTAGAATTATGCGGTATTGCCTTAACAATTTTCTTTGAAAATAATTACATCCCGCTGGTTGACAAACCGGCGGGATGTGTTTATAATCGTACTGTTGCAAATCAAACTGTTTCAATTCAAACAATTAACAATCAAACGAATTGGAAAGTGAGGTGATCCAAACGCAGAACCGCAACCAACAGGATGACCACGGCTTTGTGCATGTAGGCCGCACCTTAAACTATGCCGCGCGGGAAATTTCCTGCGCGCTGGATGCGTACATCAGCACCAGGGTCAGCCCGGAGCTGACCGGTATGCGCGGCATGGTGCTGGGGTTTTTGATGCAGGAAACGGAAAGCGGCAAGCAAATCTACCAGCGTGATCTGGAAGCCCGGTTCCACACCAACCGTTCCAGCATTACCACCATGCTGCAGGGCATGGAGCAGTCCGGCTTTATCACGCGGGAAGTTGTCGCCAAAGACGCCCGGCTCAAAAGCCTGGTTCCGACTGAGAAAGGCCGCCAATGCGCCGCCGCCATCCACCAGTGCATTTCGGATTTTGAGCATGACCTGCAAAACGGGGTCAGCGCGCAGGAACTGGAAGCTATCCAGGGCACCCTGCACAAGCTGATTGAAAATGCAAAAGCCATCCGCGGCAAAAATTAAGGCGTATCTGAAAAGTCAAAAATTTGGTCTATTTCTATAAGCGCAGCGGGATTTTGCGTTAAAAAGCCTTGGGATCCATAAAGAATTCCTGCGGCTCCTTGCCTTACATCCTGCTTGTGTTTGCGAAATATCCGTTATTTTCTTTGTTTTCAGGCACACCCCAAAGTGTTCCGCAATGCTTTGGCTTAAGAAGTTCAGGCGCTGCCCCCGGGCAGCCAAACAGGAGATACCATATGTTTAAGTCACTTTACAAAGAAACAGAGGGGTTCCGGCTGGTTTCCATCCTGACCCCTTTGTGCATGATCGGCGAAGTGGTGATGGAAATGATCATCCCCAAGCTGATGTCCTCCATCATTGATGATGGCGTTACCGCCGGCAATCTTTCCCACATTTACCGCATTGGCGGCTGGATGATCGTGGCAGCGGCCTTTGGCCTGCTGTTCGGCGTGCTGGGCGGTGTGTTTGGTGCGCGTGCTTCCACCGGTTACGCCCGCAATCTGCGCCGCTCCATGTACCGCAATATCCAAACATTCAGCTTTGCCAATATCGATAAATATTCCACCGCCGGTCTGGTCACCCGTATGACCACCGACGTGACCAACATCCAGAACGCTTACCAGATGATTTTGCGTATGGCCATCCGTGCGCCGTCCAGCATGGTCATTGCCATGATCATGGCGTTCACCATCAACGCCAAGCTGGCTTCCATCTATCTGGTGGCGGTCATCATTCTGGGCGGCTGCCTGGTGCTCATCATGTCCCGCGCCAGCAACTACTTCTCCGCCGCATTCAAAAAGTACGATGACCTGAATGAGAGCGTGCAGGAAAATGTTTCCGCCATCCGCGTGGTCAAAGCGTATGTGCGCGAAGATTACGAGAGTGAAAAGTTCAAAAAGGCATCCGGCAATGTGCAGAATCTGCTGCTGCGTGCTGAAAAAGTTCTTTCCTTCAACTCTCCGCTGATGATGGCCACCGTTTACACCTGCATCCTGCTGATTTCCTGGCTGGGTGCCCGCATGATCGTGCTGTCCGGTGCTACCAGCTTTACCACCGGCGAGCTGATGAGCATGCTGACCTACTGCACCAACATCCTGACCAGCCTGATGATGCTGTCCATGGTGTTCGTCATGATCTCCATGTCCGCCGCTTCCGCCAAGCGTGTGGCTGAAGTGCTGGAAGAAGAAAGCACCCTGTCCAACGGCGAAAACCCGGTTATGAAAGTCAAGAACGGCGCTGTCCGCTTTGATCATGTCTGCTTCCGCTATAAGGCCGATGGCCGCGATGTGCTGTCTGATATCAACCTGAACATCCGTTCCGGCGAGACCATCGGCATCATCGGCGGCACCGGCAGCGCAAAAACCAGCCTGGTGCAGCTGCTGCCCCGCCTGTATGATACCACCGCCGGTCATGTGTACATTGGCGGCGTGGATGTACGCGATTACGACCTGGAGATCCTGCGCAACAGCGTTGCCATGGTGCTGCAGAAAAACGAACTGTTCAGCGGCACCATTGCCGAAAACCTGCGCTGGGGCAATAAGGATGCCACCGATGCCGAGATCGAGGAGGCATGCAAGCAGGCCTGCGCCGATGAATTTATTGAGCGCTTCCCCGATAAATACAACACCCACATTGACCAGGGCGGCACTAACGTTTCCGGCGGCCAGAAGCAGCGCCTTTGCATTGCCCGTGCTCTGCTGAAAAAGCCCCGCATCCTGATTCTGGACGACTCTACCTCCGCTGTGGATACCGGCACCGACGCCAAGATCCGCAAGAGCTTTGCCGAAAAGATTCCCGGCACCACGGTGTTCATCATTGCCCAGCGTATTTCCAGCGTGGAAAACGCCGACCATGTGATCGTGCTGGATAACGGCAGGATCAGTGGTTACGGTACCCCGGCCGAAATGCTGGCCACCAACCCCATCTATCAGGAAGTTTATAACAGCCAGACCAAAGGCTCCGGCGACTTTGACGAAAAGGGAGGCGATAACAATGGCTGAGCAGAAAGCAAAAGTGGTTAAGGTTGGCCGCGGTGGCCCCCGCGGCCCGCGCCCCAAAGTCCAGAACCCCGGCAAGATCTTCATGCGCATCCTGCGCTATGTGATGGAATGCTACCGCATTCAGGTCGTTGCGGTCGTCATCTGCATTTTTGTCAGCGTGTTTGCCAACGTGCAGGGCACTTTGTTCATGCAGACCTTGATCGATGGCTACATCCTGCCCCTGCTGAAAGAGCAGAGCAGTGATTTTTCCGGCCTGGCTCATGCCATCGCCCGCACGGCAGGCTTTTACGGCATCGGCATTGTTGCCGCCTTTGCCCAGGCCCGTATGATGGCTTACGTTACCCAGGGCACCCTGAAGCGCCTGCGCGATGAAATGTTTACCCATATGCAGACGCTGCCCATCAAATACTTTGACCGCAACGCCCACGGCGATATCATGTCGCTGTATACCAACGATATTGATACCCTGCGCCAGATGATCAGCCAGAGCATGCCGCAGCTGCTGAACAGCGCTATTACCGTTGTCAGCGTGCTGGTTTCCATGGTTGTACTCAGCGTGCCGCTGACGGTGCTCACCCTGGTCATGGTCGGGATGATGCTGCTGGTCACCAAGTATCTTACCACCAACTCTTCCAAGTACTTTGTTTCCCAGCAGCGTGATATTGGTGCGGTGAACGGCTACATTGAAGAGATGATGAACGGCCAGAAGGTCGTTAAGGTGTTCTGCCACGAGGAAGAAGCCATTGAGCAGTTTGATAAGCTCAATGACCAGCTGTTTGAAAGCGCGGATAAGGCCAACCGTTACTCCAACCTCGGCGGTCCGGCTAACACCCAGCTGGGCAACCTTTCCTATGTGTTCTGCGCCATGATCGGCGGTGCGCTGGCTCTGTCTGGCATGACAGGCCTGACCCTGGGCAAGCTGGCCAGCTTTTTGACCTTCAACCGCACCCTGAACATGCCCATCAGCCAGATCTCCATGCAGTTCAACGCCATCATCATGGCTCTGGCCGGTGGCCAGCGTATCTTTGACCTGCTGGACGAAAAGCCGGAAGTGGACGAGGGCAAGGTCATGTTGGTCAACGCCAAACGCCTGCCGGATGATTCTGTGACCGAAACCAAGGAGCGCACCAACCTGTGGGCCTGGAAGCGTGTGAATGCCGATGGCAGCGCAGACTACCGTGAACTGAAGGGAGATATCGTCTTTAAGGATGTAGACTTTGGCTATGATCCGGGCAAGATCGTCCTGCATGATATCAACCTGTATGGCCGTCCGGGCCAGAAGATCGCCTTCGTCGGTTCCACCGGCGCAGGCAAAACCACCATCACCAACCTCATCAACCGCTTCTATGATATCCAGAAGGGCACCATTGAGTATGACGGCATTGATGTGACCCATATTCATAAAGACGACCTGCGCGCATCCTTAGGCATTGTTCTGCAGGATACCCACCTGTTTACCGGTACGGTTATGGATAACATCCGCTATGGCCGCCTGGATGCAACGGACGAGGAATGCCGCGCCGCCGCCAAGCTGGCCAACGCCGATGAGTTCATCCGCCACCTGCCGGATGGCTATAACACCACGCTGACCGGCGACGGCACCAACCTGAGCCAGGGCCAGCGCCAGCTGCTTGCCATTGCCCGTGCCGCTGTTGCGGACCCGCCGGTACTGATCCTGGACGAAGCAACCTCCAGCATTGATACCCGCACCGAGCGCCTGGTGCAGCAGGGCATGGACGGCCTGATGTATGGCCGCACCACCTTTGTTATCGCCCACCGCCTTTCCACCGTGCGCAACTCGGACTGCATCATGGTGCTGGAACAGGGCCGCATTATTGAGCGCGGCACCCACGATGAGCTGATTGCCCAAAAGGGCCGTTACTACCGCCTGTACACCGGCAATTTTGCGGAAAACTCCTGAAATAGCCTTTCTGCCGGATAAGTGCGCAACAAAAGCGCAATCGGCATAAAAAAGGAAAATCCCCATAAAAATACCGGGAAGGATTCCACCCTTCCCGGCGTTTTTGTGTAAAATGCCGTCACGCCGCACAAAACTTGACGATGTGGGAATAATTGGCTATAATAGAGGGGAACACAAGGAGGCTGAACCAACACAGCACTCCTTTTTATATAGATGACGCTTTGGAGGGGGGCTGCGCAGAACACTGCCAGCCGCAGGCGTACAAAACTGACCAACCAACACGATAAACTGAGAGGAGATCTTATACATGGCTACCAAGAAAATTGCTCAGACCGTTATTACTGAGGATAAGTTTTATACCATCGCCGCTGCAAACGGCAAGGTTGTTGAAGTAAAGGATTACAACACCGAGAACGGCGCTCAGATCCAGCTGTGGGATAATGCCAACGCCGAATGGCAGCAGTGGAGCTTTGTGCGCGCCGGCGAGGGCGTGTACCGCATCAAGAACCGTTTCACCGGCAAGATGATGGACCTGGATTGCTCCGGCGTGACCGATGGCACCCATGTTCACCAGTGGGAAGGCGCTAACGCTTCCAGCCAGCTGTGGATCGTAGAGCCCGCCAATGATGGCCGCGTAAAGATCAAGTCCAACCTGGCCGGCAAGTGCCTGGACTTGGTCAACATGAACACCGAAAACGGTGCAGTCCTGCAGATCTGGGCCGATGTGAACGGCGATAACCAGTACTGGACCATCAACGAAGTGACCCGCAAGCCCAAGACCAGCGCCAAGGCTACCGCCGCTAAAGCAAAGGCTGAAGTGAAGGCTGCCGCTGAAAGCGCTGCCAAGACCGTTGACGCCGCTGCCAAGGCTGCTGCCGAAGTTGCTACCGAGGTTGTTGACGCCGTGAAGGCTTCTGCCGATAAGCCGGTTGCCGAAACTGCCGCTGAGGTTGTTAAGACCGCCAAGAAGGCCACCTGCAAGACCAGCACCAAAAAGGCTGCCGAGGCTGCTGTGACCACCGCAAAGAAGGCAGCCGAGGCTGCCACTGCCGTTGCTGCCGTGGCCACCGACGCTGTCAAGGAAGTTGCTGAAAAGCCTGCCGTTAAGGCCGCTGCCGATGAAGCTGTGAAGGCTGTAAAAGAAGTTGCCGAAAAGCCCGCTGTCAAGGCTGCTGTGGAAGCTGCCGACAAGGCCGTGAAGGAAGTTGCCGAGAAGCCTGCTGTCAAGGCTGCCGCCAAGGCCGCTGACGAAGCCGTTAAGACCGTTGTGGAAGCTGCAAAGCCGGTTGTTGAGGCTGCTAAGCCTGCTGTAAAGGGCAAAAACTCCCGCAAAAAGCGCAGCAGAAAGTAATTTATTTTAAAGCGTCAGAATACCCCCTGATAAAAAATAAGTCCCGCCCGCAGCACCCCTCGCTGCCGGGCGGGACTTTTTTTGTGCAGGATCAATCCCAAAGAAAACTGCCCGTATCACTCCGGCCAAAAACCGGAAAGGATGCGGGCAGCTGTTTTATCAGAATAACGGAAATAAGAGAAAGCCAAATTTTACAGGAAACTCTGGATCAAGGTTTTCAGGCCGATCAAAATCAGCACAAGGCCGCCAATGCGCTCCGAAACGGCGCGGTACTTATCGCCAAACACGGCACCAACCTTAACGCCGATGGCAGACAGGGTAAAGGTGGTGCAGCCGATCAGCAGGGCAGCAACCACAATGTTGGCTTCCATTGCGGCAAAGCCAACGCCAACGGCAAAGGCGTCAATGGAGGTTGCAACGGCCAGCGGCAGCATGGCTTTGGCGGAAAAATCGTTGTCCACAGTTTCATCGCCGCCAAAGCTTTCCCGCACCATGTTTACGCCGATCACAGCCAGCAGGATAAAGGCAACCCAAGGGCCAACGCTGTTGAGCAGGTGCTCGAACCGGGAACCGAGGAAGTAGCCAAAGGACGGCATAATGGCCTGGAACGCGCCGAACCAGGCACCGCAGATCAGCGCGTGGGACAGCTGTACTTTGCGCACCGAAAGCCCCTTGCAGATGGAAACCGCAAACGCATCCATCGAAAGGCTGATGCCGATCATAATCAAGTCAAACAAACTCATACCCCAATACCTCCAAGTCAAATCCAAGGGCAGAGCCGGGCAAACAAAAAAGACCTATCCGCCCAGCACCTGCACACAGCATGCAGGTGAACCCTGTGCGGATAAGTCTCGTCATTTCAAGTAGTGCCAGAGCCTTTGCTGTTAGCTCATTGTGTTGGCAAAACTGCACGGCTGCTCTTGCCCAGTGCCGCGCCGACTACTCCCTTATTGCCTGAATAGTGTACCATGCGGAAAATTTGTTGTCAATGCGTTAGTTATTGCTAACCGTTAAAATCCCGGTCATTTTCCGGGTTTTGCCACAAAAATGGGTGTGCTGCACCGCAAAATCAGCCCTGCTGCGCTCCAAAGAGCAATGCAGGCAGAAATAACCGGAATCTTTACCGCCCCCTTGCGCAATGGCGGCTGATAGGGTAAAATAAAAAGACGAAAAAACAAAGGCAACACCGCACAATTCCCGCCTTACGGCTTAAGCACCGCTTCGGCGGCTG
>ERZ772902.2010-NODE-2010-length-13097-cov-11.710244_pt1 | contig 13097 bp, 10 predicted proteins | sample MGYA00511470_ERZ772902 | MGnify/ENA primary metagenome ERZ772902 (study PRJEB29015, sample SAMEA2737717) | human gut metagenome | biome: human gut; feature: human-associated habitat; material: faeces | place: China | collected 2012 ... | reverse complement strand
ATTTCCGGCATAGGTCAGTTTGTCGAGCACGGTTATGTGCACGTCAGGATGGTTACGTACCACATAGCGCACGAAATTGGCTCCGATAAACCCACATCCGCCGGTCACGATGATGTTGCGCGGCTTGAAAATCTCACTACTCACAATTTCAGAGTACCGGCAGGGTTGCATAGTTCATGGAGCAATTTCACACCTACCTCATATATGGCAGATTTGGAAGGCTGACCGTTGAGCTAGTGGCCAAAATGCACGGTAAGACGTCACTTCCACAACCGCACCATCCGCACCGACCAGCACACGATTCCCCGATGCGATCACGGTTCTTCTAGAGCTAGACCGATCCGATGAGGAAATGAAACAGCACTCATGATTCTCCCACACAGTTTCGCCCCACCTCAACATACTAGTTTCTGAAAACCGACAAGTTGTCATTTTTGTCAGAAACTACACTTACCCCCATTATCAATTGCAACATGCGTGCATTTGACATAGAATACACATTAATTGCACGCAAGATTAGGGCAGGTGATTCAGATGGGCAATATTACCATTCGCATGAACGACGATCTGAAAGCTCGGGTCAACCAGACGCTCGACGCCATAGGCATGAATTTCAACACTTACGTGACCATGGCGAGCATCCAGCTCGTGAACCAGCAGCGCCTGCCTTTCGACACTTCCGTGCGCGCCGCGGAACCAAACGAGCAGACCAAGCGCGCCATGCTCGAAGCCGAAGCCAAGGAACGCGGTATCCTCCCAGACGACGCGGCCACCTTCAACAGCGCGCAAGACGCCATCGCCTGGCTGCACAACAATCACGGCTGAACAGGCAAAACGCCATGATTACCATCAAATTCGACCAACAATTTCAGACCGACTTCAAACGCATCTCACGACGGATACCTCAAATCGTCACGGAACTCGAATATGTAATCGAGCCATTGAGGAGTACGGACGCGTTCCGGAATCATATAATCCTCACATGCTTGATCGCCCACGAGGAATCTACTCGGGATATGCGGAATTCCATCTTGCCGAGGGGAAAATGGATGTGTTGGTGATCTACTCGGAGCGATCAGAAGCGTCGACAATCCGATTCATTCGCATGGGATCCCACGACGAACTGTTTGACGGTCCGTTGCTTTAGATGAGACCATCGCAGGCCTCAACGAGATTCAGCCATCAATTTCCGCCCAATAAAACTTTTTCCCACCATATCGGGCTTATATATGGCAGATTCGGCAGCCTGACTTGAGGTTTTTCGCTTATATATGGCAGGTCATTCCGGAAAGACCGCAGTCAGAGGGTACAAAATTACCCCCTAACTAGCTTGTTTCAAAAACAGACTGCCATACATAGGCGAAATGCCTCCGTGCAAACCCCAAAATCTGCCATACATAAGCGAGATAGCGACAGAAATTGGACGCATAACGCGAGAGTCGGCCCCTAAGATATTCAGGGTGTTCAGCCCTCACTTTCACCCAGCGGGGTTGGCTTACCTCGTAAGTATAGCCAGTAACAGTTGTTGGCCGTTGAGTTAGCGGCCAACATGCACGGCAAGACGTCACTTCCACATCTTCCGCGAAATCAGTCAGCCGCAGCAACCATATGGGCGGGAATACGTTGGTGTCCAAAAGAGCAACTGGTTTGGTCATGTTATTCCGCCGAGGCCCAGTCGTCGAACTGCGACACGTAGTCGGTCATTTCGTCATCCTTCAGATCGAGTCCCGCACCGAGTTGCTTGACGAACCACCACCCTAAATACGCCGCCAACATATGTTCGCGCTCAAGCCTTGATTTGGTGCATGAATGGCACCTCAGTTACCCTTGATTTGGCGTAAAGACCGCATAATCATTGACTTTTCAAACAGAGAACTCTTTGGACTCAAACGAGCACCCGAAAATTTCGGCCTCATCAAAAGAGGCTTTTACACTCAACGGTCCCGTATTGACACACCAAGCCACGCGCACTACTGGTCCTGGGCGAGGTAGCAGGCTTCAGACTCGTTTTTTATCACTTGTTGTCTTTATTTTTCGTCAAGTTTGCTCAACAACTCACCTAGGCAATCCAAAAGCTCAATCCTCTAAGCCAAGGCGCTGTTCCACCTCGTCGAGCGTATAGGTTTTCAACTACCCAGCACGATAACTCTCAACCTGTTACAGGATTTCATATTTGCATGTGAAACAGTCATAACCGACAATCGAACCTAAGGACGTTTGTGCCAGCACCGTCATTGCATTACCCATGTCCAATGCCTCTGTCGATTTACCATATCCGGCGCAAACATGCTTAATCTTTTTCGTGGCGAAAGCTGAACAAACGGAATATACTTTCGGACGCAACTATAACAAACAAAGCAGAGAGCGGCAGGAAATACCTGTACTGCATACCATCAACACCCACTGTCCCGGATGGATTGTATTGCAGCCACAGAGCTAGATATATTAACAGAATATCTCCTATGCAAAGCAACACTATCAGCCATGCATAAGGCAACGGAAGAACATAGGCTAGTCTCCGTCCATGGCTTCCGTCCAAACATGCGCCGACAACCGCAGATGGCTCTCGCTTGTTAAGGTCTGCCGTTCGAATACTTACGAAGAATAGCAGTATCAAAACTATCAGGATCGCCAACCAACAGAGCGCAATATAGACGCTGGAGATCTTCACATTCATGTTGGATTGGGCGTGTACTATCGCCCACACGATGTTCCTTATTGCGTCAACGCACACGTCGGGATCTGTCAGCAAAGCACGTTTTCGCGCAGTCATCTGCTCATATGAAACCATCATGGGACAGTTTGTGTACCAAGCATTGATTTTCAGCCATAACAGAACCCATACGCCAGAAATGAACGTTCCGATCAAAATTGGTATAGCGCGGCCACGATTTATACGCAGCCGCATCCTACCATCTAACGCCTTATTCGCGGAGTCAAATATTGTCGGAATCGAGAGCAAAACCAGTGGTAGATATATGAACTTGCACATCGCTAGTATCACACTGACGACGGCTAACCGAACGGCGCTCGAAACAGATCGCTTGCTTACAATTTCACGGAACAACAGACAACTAAGCAGTATAGCCATCCCTTGAGTGACAGAGTCCGCAGAAATTGAGAACGAAGCCAGTCGAACCATTTGTGGGAGGCATAGTAACAAACCGACCGGAATGCGCCACTTAGGCAACGCCCGCACCGAACAATACATGAGAAGCACATACACGCTCAGCATGCACACTTCCGCAAGATGATAGGTAATTCCAGCACTCAAGCTCAGTACCCGGCCTGCCGCAAAACCAACCAGTTGAGGAGCGTAAACCACAGGAGAATTTATCGCGGTATTATTGAACGGAAGATCAACAGTTGAGTTTGAATCGTCTTTCACGGATTCAGGAATCACAACGGCAGGGTCATAGCCATCGTATTGTTCAAGCGAATACCGCATCCACTCTCTGTTGACAGCACCACCGACTACGCCATTTTCTGTGTTGTGCAACATACTGCGCGAAGAAACCGGTCTTGCGACAACATCACCATTAAGAATGGCGTCGACACGGTAAACATGTGCCCAGATATCGGGGACATGTCCTGGAAGCGTAACGCCTATAAAGAAAAGCCCTTCAACCAACACGCATAGCGCCACCAACGCCGGCATCCATTGAAAAAGCTTCTTCCCCTTCACGAGGATACATGCTACTTCAAACCAGGGTCAGCGGCCAAAATGTGTGTCCGGAATAGGTCGCAGTCGGATACGGGAGGGGCAGTTGTTCGCGTTCCTCGACCCGCCGGACGGGTACGCGGAGCCGATCCCGCCCATGAGCAACCTCATCGAGTTATGGAACACGCGCATCCGGGACATGCTGCGTCCTCACGTCTCTTAGAGGCTCGGCAACGACTGCCATTAAACAAAAGTCGTCGGCTGCTCCACACCAGGAAACGCAATAGGGACCATACAGCAGGGCCCATTGTCTCGCGGGTCTGCAACCGGCATGGCGAGCCTGCGGGCGAGCGAGTCGCCTCCCCTACCAGTCTTGATGAGCTTCAGGACCTTCGCGCCTGAACTCGTCGTCGTAGTGCTTCCTGCGGTCGGCGCACACAATGAAACCGCACCTCCAATCATCTAATCTGAATTTCTTCAGTCCAACAATCGGGGTGCGGTTCAGTTTCCAACTTTGTTTTCTTTGTTTTTTCGTCAACCCCATCCCGATCCCTCAACAGCCAACGTGACTCTCTTCTACCACCTTCGTCGCAGATGAGGCCACGAGAAATCTCATTCGACCTCAAAGCAATGCCATATATAAGCGAGATAGCGACCACCTGTCAGAAATCTAATTCAAGCCGATCAGCAAACCACCATTCCACTACCCTTGATTTGGTGTATTTACGGCGGTGAGACATGGAGGCTTTCGAACGAAAAGCGTACGAAAAACTGGCTTTCTGGAAGGATTCTTCCCGAGGAAGCACAGCCCCGCTCATCGAGGGCGCACGACGCGTCGGGAAAAGCACCATCGCGGAGGAATTCGGACGACGGAACTATGCGTCGTATATGCTCGTCGACTTCTCGAAAGCCCCCGATGACGTGCTGGGCTACTTCGTCGACCTGCGCAACGACCGCGACGACCCGTCGAACCGTATGGAGATCGACTTCCTCATTGTCGAACCGTATGAGAACGCGGCGATGAAGTACAGGGTCAGCCCCATCGAGGTCAAGTCATCGAAACGCTACCGCACGGTCTCGCTGGACAAGTTCAAGACGAAATTCGACAAGAAGGTCGGCACCAGATACGTGCTGCATCCGAAACCGCTGGTCGTGGAAAATGATGTGGTCAAGCTGCCGATCTACATGGCAGGACTGCTATAGAAGGCTTCACGCAGACAGCGCTTTTTAGTGCACTACCAGCGAATGACGCCCAACACTTGCGAGCGCATATGTTGTCCACCTTGAACACATCTGTTTGCTGCCCGTCACCCAGTTAACCTTCCAGCTACCTTTCAGACATCTACGAGATACCCGTTCGTCCACAGCTGAACACTAAAATGTACCCGGTTTAATTGTACAGAGCCCCTAATTACAAGGGGCTATCTTGTTGAAGGATGCGACGATGCCTATTTTCTCGCCTGACCGTCATGCTCACGTTCCTTCATACGTAAAACTTACTAAGCAGCCGATTGCGGGCGGAACGTATCGCCCTCTTGCGAATGACGAAGACAGCAACGCTTGCGCCCCATCCGCCCTTTCAGGTCACCATAGTTCAAAACTGTATACGCAGAAGTCAGCAATTCACGCCACCTCCGACAACACAAGCGTTTTCATTCCCAAAGTCGATGCGCCCCATCTGCCAAAAACGACTGACGACAAGTCCATTAACGAAGCTGCGAACAACAGTACCCATCCAGCCCCCCTATCTGCTGAAATTCAGCTCACGCAAACTGACGAACATCCTCTGATGCAGGCCTTTGAAGTCTGTAAGCAAGCAGCACACACCACAGCAAAAGCGCTATCCGCAACAGGGCACGCAGTCGCAAAAGCCGCCAAAACCACCGGCCACGCCATCCATGTCGCCGTCACAGCAGTAAAGACCGCATGGCACACTTTCACCAATTTCAAAGCCGTTCAACTCATCATCAAATTCTTTAGGAAAGCATATGACCCGTGGAAGAGGCGCATGAGGTTCTCCTATGCGTTCTACGCCATCGTGTTCACCCTATTGACTTCTGCCGAAGTCATCTTCCTTCAGTGGGGAGTGTATAGCGAACCCGAATATGCAGAAGATTCAGAGGTTGATTATACGACTCAGATTTTGCAAAGCGTTGCTGGGCAAACCACTAGATTCGTCAGCCAGATTTGGCTTGAACAAAAGTATCAGTTTCTCCTTAATTTCATTGGAATAGGGCTTATTTACCTTGCATTAGTTTTTGTATTAAATCGCTTTTGGATAGCGACCGTTATTTTTGGTGCCGCTATGACTGCCTACGGCGTGGCGAACAGCATCAAGATGAAACTTCGTAACGAACCTATTCTCCCTTCAGATCTTAGCTTTGTATCAAATGGCAATGGTGGGAGTCTCCTTTCTTTCATACCGAAAGACCAGCAAGCTCTCGTTAATGGAGCAATCACCGTATTAATCTGGTTCTCTTGTGCCTGCCTTCTTCTTTTCGTTCTTGATGGAAGACGTCGCTTTATTCACTGCTCTTGGAAACACCCCTCTTCGAATGCTAAAAATATAGTTGGGACATCGTCTCGCGCACTTGCTGCAATTTTTAGCATCGTTCTTCTGGTTTCCTACACATGGAATCTCAATATTCCTGGAGCTTGGTCCTATACTCTGGCAACCAACTTAGGATACAAACCTGTCCCGTGGAACACCTATGAAGATGCCAAATCAAACGGCCCAGCCACTACATTTCAAAGTCTCGTAAGGGTTAAGGCAATGGATAAGCCGAGCGGGTACAGTAAAAAAACTATGGAAGAGATAGCCGCTCGCTATACTAAAGAAGCAAATAAAATTAATACATTACGGGCAAACATCCTCACAGATAGCACTGTGATTCTCATTTTATCCGAGTCTTTTTCCGACCCCCTACGTGTTCCTGGCATCTCCTTTAACATCGATCCAATGCCTAACATTCGAGCTTTGAAAGATGTCACCACCTCAGGACTTATGTTATCGCCAGGCTATGGTGGCGGCACAGCTAACGTCGAGTACCAGTCTCTAACTGGAATGAACCTCGCTAATTTTAACAATCAGCTTATTTCTCCTTATCAACAACTTGTGCCCGGTCAAAAAAACGTATACACCTTCAATCAAATTTGGAATGATGCATGCCAATCGCAATGCTCGTATGCTTTTCATCCCTATTTGAAGAATTTTTATCTTCGAGATTCGAACTATAAAAAATTCGGTTTCAAATACTTCCGTACAATCGATAGCGAACCGGCGTTAAAATATCAGGATCACATTGACGATGGCTATGTTAGCGACGCATCGGCATATCAAAATGTGATCGATCAGCTTAATCAATCTAACGGAGAATCCCAGTTTATTCAGTTGGTAACCATGCAAAACCATTTGCCATACGGGGACTACTATACCAATAATGAATTTAAAGAAACAGATACTTCAACAGGTCTCGATGAAAACGAAAAAGTTCAGATTGATACCTATGCAAAAGGCATCAGTTATACCGATCAGGCCACGGCCGCATTCCTCGATCAACTAAATATGATAGAACAGCCAATCACTGTCATTTTCTACGGAGACCATCTTCCTGGCATCTACGCATCAGCAGCAAAGTACAAAGAAAATCAACTCACTCTACACGAAAGCGATTATTTCATATGGTCTAACTCTTCTTCTTCGAGCGCTGGTTCAAAGCTATCGCCCGAAGAAAGCAATTACTCGTCTTCGAACTTCTTTATGGCTAGCGCCGCAGAACACATGGATGCGAAAGTCACACCTTTCCTAGCTCTGCTTACAGAAGTACATCAATCTGTACCGGCAGTCGGCAGATTCGCCTCGACCGATGCCGATTGGGGTACTGGGTCAACTAGCTATCTGGATTCTTCTGGACAGTTAATAAAAAAGAAGAATCTATCATCAGAAGCAAAACAGCTACTGGAGGATTATCGTCTGGTCCAGTATGACCAGACCGCAGGAAAAGGATATCTCAGCGAAAACTGGTTTAATCGAGTGCCATAAAAAGGAAACGGCAGCCAGGATGCTCTAGAAGGGAAAACACAAGAACGTATACTGGTGTTATGTCTGCACTAGAAGAAAACCAAGAATGGGAAGCAGTCAATAGAATTGTTTTCCCTACTACAGACGCGGAAAGCACGCTTCCTCTCTACGTTGTCAATTGGACACCGTCACACCCAGATCCAGCTCTATTTGATGCCCGAGAATCTCTGGAAAAAGTCGCTTTCTCAAGTTTAAGTAAACGACAGCTCTCGGGGACTCTCAGGAATGGGATCTTTTCAGCGCAAGAAGCAAGTAAGACAGAACTGCCCGAGGGATCAGTTCTAATTAAATCTCGAACTTCAATTGAGTTGACGGCAGGTCAGCACGTCTCATTATGCACTTTCTTTAACGCATTTCCGGCAAGCTACTGGCAACGCTGGACCAAGGTCACCAGCGTACATTTTATTGCGAAAGTTGGCGGCGTCGGCCGTATCGTCGTCATGAAATCATCAGCCCGAGGAATCCCCTCTCCTGTTACTACAATTCCTGTGACACAAGAGGATGAATTTGTCGAAGCCGACATTAGCTTATCTGGCTTCATGGATGGCGGATTCATTTGGGCTGATATGGAATCCGCTCCGAATAACTCTTTGACCATTACCGACGCTCAATGGCAGGCCCCCACCCGAGAAAGGCGCGCCCCTCACAACTCGTCTCTTTCAATTGCGATCACCACCTTCAATAGACCGTCATACTGTTTGAAGCAACTTCAAACCATCGCCGTCGAAAAAAACTTACGAAATCATCTAGATACAATTTATTGCGTCGATCAAGGAACAGATCGAGTACAAGATCAACCCGATTTTCAGCAAACGAGAGAACTCCTAGGGCAACAGCTAACATACATCCTGCAAAACAATTTAGGCGGATCTGGCGGTTTCTCACGAGGCATGTACGAAACAGTCAAAGCCCAGAAAAGCACGTATGTTTTACTTCTTGATGATGACGCAATCACCGAGCCTGAAGCCATATTAAGAGCCCTCCAGTTTTCTGATTACGTTACCAGACCAGTTCTCGTTGGCGGTGGAATGCTACATCTGGACAATAGAACTGTACTGTATTCTTCCGGCGAGCGCTTTGACGCAAGCTCTGCAATGCCAGCACCAGCCACCGGCACACATTACAATCATGATTTTGCTGTAAACCCGCTAAGGGATACTCCTGAACTGCATAAGAGGATTAATCCTGACTTCAACGGTTGGTGGCTATGCCTCATCCCCACGGAAGTCTTGAAGAAAATTGGTCTTTCCATGCCGGTTTTCATTAAATATGACGATGTGGAATTCGGCTTGCGTGCCAAAGAAAACAACATTCCGACTATATGTCTTCCCGGTGTCGCCGTGTGGCACCAAGCATGGCATGATAAGGATATTTCCAGAACTTGGGAGGAGTATTTCGCACAAAGGAATCGTTGGCTCTGCACTCTTATGCATTTCCCCGTACCAAGCAAAAAATTTGCTTTCCGAATGCTTTATGAAGATGCTCATCTAGGAACAAAGCTTCTTTATTCTGCCATGAAGTTAAACCATATGGCACTTCACGATTTGACCGAGGGCCCGGAATACATCGTCAGATGCCTCCCGCAGAAACTAGCAGAAGTTCGTAAAGCAAGAGAAGGTTTCACGGATAGTCTTGTTCTGCATAATCTCGACGATTTTCCGGCAGCACTTGCAGACTATGACCCGACATTCATTCCGTCGGATCCAAAAACCGTCACGAAGATGGGGCTCAAATCCGTTGTTTCCGCATTCTTTTCTCGGTCGAGCGGAATAAAAGACGCTCACCCTCAAGTGTCCATCATGTCCAAGGATGCAATCTGGCCGGCTTTTAACAAAGTATCATCGGCATTAGTAACCACTGCGGACGGAAACGGAGCGTCCTGGTTCAAGCGAGATAGCAAGTTGTACCGCAAGGAGCTTTTCCGTTGTGTACATCTAGCGGCCAATATCTTGAAGCAGTGGAACAAGCTTTCTCGTCTTTATCGAGAGAGCGATTTCTGCAGCATAAATACTTGGCAACGCATTTTCAATCAATCAAGTAAATAAAAGCAGTGAGTGGCGGTACATCAGAGTCGGTTCTCGACGCGTACCGCCACTCACTGTTTTTACTTTGTAGCTACTTGTGGATAATCAATTCTCGGATTGAATTTCCACGCCTCGATCATCTTTTTGTACATCTTTTTTCTCAACGGCTTTGCAACATTTCCATGTCGCATACCGTTCCAGACCAGCGCGCAAAAACGCAAATACTGATAAAACCCTTCATGATGCAAGTGATAGGAAGCCTCATTACGAACTCCGTAAGAGAACTTCCAAGCGTTTTTCTCATCAATCATGGAGAAGTTAACTCCCCGATTAACACCCATATCATGGAGAACGACACTGTCAAGTACCTGCACGCCAGGGCAAGCCTTCGTTATACGAAGCGTGTACTCAGCATCATCGAACCAAATGAAGTATTCCTTATACGGCAAGCCAAAAGCTTCCATCACCCAACGTGGGATTAAGACAGAAACGAAGGAGCATCGGGAAACCATGACAATGTCAAGCCCTTTAGCTTTCAGCCTTCCCCAATCCCATGTCGGAATCGGATTATTCATTTCCGAAATAGTTCCGTCAATATACTTCACCATGGAACAGGCAAAAGGTACGTCAGGCCCCAGCTCCGCCACTGCGTTATCGTACCCGAGCACCAACTTATCTAGAGCATCAGGTTCCGGATAACCGTCATCATCAAAAATCCAAGCGTAATCAGCGCCCAGCTCATAAGAGCGACGCATGCCAGCAGAAAAGCCGCCTGCACCACCCTCATTTTTCTCAAGCGTGACAATATCCAACTGTATGGAATCTGACAAGGCGAATCGCTGAGCATACTCCTGCAAATACTCCGCAGTTCCATCCGTTGCAGCATTGTTAACAATGACCAACATCTGCGGAAGTCTCGTCTGCGATTCAAGCGAAGCCAAAACTTTTTTCAACTTCTCAAGACGGTTATATGTTACGACAACGGCCGCTACTTTTCTCACGTCTGTTGACATCAGTCGTGCCACTCCTTCAACATCTTCTTGAAATATGCCTCAGCAGATTCAAGCTCAGAGAACTTCTGAAGACGAGCAAGTTCACTCTCCCAAAGCTTCCTGCGATCTTCTTCACTATTCAAGATATGAGACAGCACGGATTTTGCGTCATGTACAAAGTTTGAAGTCATACGACGGCACAATCCTTTAGGAGGAACCAGAGTTTCCTGAGACCCTACGTTCGCTGAAATGACGGGCACGCCAGCACTAATGGCTTCAATACTTGTCAGAGTAATACCCTCATTGATAGATGATACAAGCAACGCATCCGCATCGTGGTACGTTTCCCTGACGGGGAAATCTAATGCTCGACGTTCTATAACGTCCTTCAATCCATACCTCTTAATCATCATGTCAGCGAAGGCATCCATATCACCATTCCCTTGCATAATAAAATGGAACTTCCCCGGATAGGCAGATTGCATAGCCTTAGCTGTAAGGATAAAGGCCTCGGGCCGTTTTTGCCGAACCATGCGTCCAATATAAACCACCGTAAAAGGCTTGTCCGCATCTCGCTCTTTAAAACTCGGAGTCTTAGCATCAGCAGTCAGACCAACCAAAGGAGCATCTACGACTTTCTCTGGAGCAATCTGATGATCGTTAATTAACCAATGTTCGAGTTGGGGGGAAATGACATGGTGCAGGTCAATCCACTCATCATGAGCTACGGATTCCTTAGGGAACCCACCGTGGAAGTAATACTCCACAATATGCAATGAATCGACGATTCTAGTCTGAGGGAAATGCGTCTTAACCCACCACGCGTTGTCATACATCCACTGGCAGTGGTGAATCAAAATACCAGCAATATCAAACTGCTCAAACAATGCACGTAGCACAGGGGAATCACCTGGACGCTCCTGCACAGGCATGGTCATAGGCAACAAAATAGCATCATCAAATGCCGGATCAGCAATCCATGGCTGATGCCCATCACGATCAGTGATAACAATTGGGATAAAGCCTGCATCACGAACAAGCTTCACTGTCTCCAGAGCCCAACGTTCCGCCCCGCCAGCTTGGAACCAATGCATAGCAACAACTACCGCTCGAGGACTTCCTTTTGGAGCCCTCCCCGGTGTAACTTCAACCCACGGATGTTGAACTTTTTCGGCTTTATTAACGTTATCCGCACTTCGAGCCATGGTCATTGGGATTGGCTTTTTCCCAACATGCTCACGTATCGTACGTTTAGTATCTCGGAATACGTCGAAGGCCGTAGGCACGGATGATTCCAAAGTATTATAAAGTTTGACAGCCTTACTGTTGACTGGATGATTTAGCTCGACATCTCTGTCCGTCGCATCATCCGGCGTCAACAAGATATGACGGACATTATGATCAAGAATCTGATCGTCACCTGCAAAATAGTGGGGAGAGAAATCAGTTTGATTTCTGCTGACAGAAGTAGCCTTAAAAACCATAAATGGAACAAGCCCCATTTGTTCGGTAATGTCCCCACTAAGAGTAGAGGTATCTGTTAAACGCGGATACTGCCATTTTTCGCCCATATACAGCTTATATGTCAGAGTTCTCCCCGGTTGGATCAGTGAATTATAATCCACCGCACCATAAACCAGCCTTTGCATACGCTTGCTAAGATTTTCTATCTGCGCAGCGTCCTTCTCATCAACCTGGAAAAAATGTCGCATAAGTAACAGCGTAACCCACTTTCATCTCCACTGATGCCATCTTTTTTATTCTCACACATAATGTCCGGTTACTATAACTACATCAAAAAAGCCGCGTGCCTCAGATTCCAAAGGATAACGTCCGCCCCAGAATGTGCATGGAATCGAACTTCAGTCAAACGTGCATCTTTCGTTAAAAATACTCGAGAAAGATTTCAAGGCACAGAACGGGAAACACTCCTTACCTTCCCGCAACGCATCCTCTTACAATAGAAGAACTTTATCTTGAGCATATAATCTTGTTTAAAGATGCTATCAGCTATGTTTTATCCTTTGAGGAAGCCACAGGAATGACTCGTAGTATTGAAAATATAGATGAGTCACATTCTACCGGCCTCTACCCCATCGGCGATTGAGTTCCAACGCAAAATATGAGATACCGAGATTTCTCTATGATGGCGCATCCCACATGGAATACCTATCTTACCCGTTACTACGGAAACTATTTTAGAATTCCAAAAAAATAATAACTCCCATGAGCACGTTGCCAACGATTATTTGAACTCTGAAGCAGTATAGAACTCCATGCATCGCGATAACGCCCGAATTCTTGCGCACTTTCGGATTCCGGCCCTGACGTAAGAGGGC
>ERZ772902.1990-NODE-1990-length-13205-cov-4.719240_pt1 | contig 13205 bp, 9 predicted proteins | sample MGYA00511470_ERZ772902 | MGnify/ENA primary metagenome ERZ772902 (study PRJEB29015, sample SAMEA2737717) | human gut metagenome | biome: human gut; feature: human-associated habitat; material: faeces | place: China | collected 2012 ... | reverse complement strand
CGGATGCCGCCGCTGATACTGTCGATGCCGTCCTTGCAGATACGGGCAAGACCCTTCATGGTGTAGTCCCAGTTCTCTGGCAGGGACAGCATGAGGGATAGAAGTCCCTTTGCTTTCAGCGACAGGGACATATCCCGCAGATGATGGTTTGACATGACCGTGTAATCTCTGGTCTTTTCAATGCGAAAAACTGCCATGCCTGATACCTCCTTCCTCATGGTTTGAAAAGTGTTGATTTTCGGTGTTTCCTCCGTCTGTATCTCTCCCATACCCTTCACATGGGAAAACATCCATGCCCCTTTCGGTTTGTGGCACAGAGGGGAAGGAACAGCGGATTTTCCACCTTTTTTGATACAGTTTTCAGTTCCCTACAATTCACGGTCTTTGTGGTCATAGCGGAGGTTGCCAGCTATGACCTTCGCATGGTTCTTTATTTTGATAAATCCCTTGTCCTGGTTCTCCAGGGCCTTTCCGTATCCGGCTTCGGTCAGGAACAGGCGCATTTTATCACCCTTGTATCCCATGGGGGACTCATGGGAGAGGACGTCAAAGACGATCATGTGGCGGGTATCGGGATCGAACCGCTCCAGGGCCATGATATCGTGACCGGTCATCTTCTGGGCACCGGATTGCTGCCTGGCCTCCGCCAACATTTCCCCGATAGTCCTTGCCTTGCCGGGCAGACGGTAATTCTTCTGAACATCCCGGATCACATCCATGCACTCCTTATCGGAGAGAGGACGGAGCTTTTTCAAAAGGCCTTCCGCCGTGTCCTTCATGGCCTTGTCAGGTGCATAGCGCCAGGTCATGTAAATTTCATTCAGAGCGGCCCCCTGGCTGGTGCCCTCGACCTGATAGATCATCCTTTTTTCAGCTTCACTTAAATTCATTTATCCGGCTCCTTCCTAAAATGGGCAACAAAAAAGCCACAGGTTTTTTATGCCTGCGGCTTGTGCCATGCTTCGCTTATGTGGGAGCGGAAGACAACAGAAAAGGGATACCATTCGTGAAAATAGTATCCCTGCTCTGTAAACTTATTCAATTTTTGATGGTTGCATTGTCTGTCACTGTCCACAAAGCCTTGATTTTACTTGTTTTTCTCAACCATCCTTATCAAAGCCTTGCATTCACGGAATTTTTAAGCTTTTTCCCGGAAATGAAAAAATAAGCCAAAGTCGGGGATTTTATGCTACAATGAGCGCAAGCAGATAATGAATAAAGCGCATTGTTTAAGAAGGGGGCAAATCAGATGTGGAAAAATCCGGACATTGACCCGTCGGCGTTTATTGCGCCCAGTGCAGACATATATGGGGACGTCTCGATCGCAGAAAACTGCAGTATCTGGTTCCACGCAACCGTGCGTGCCGGAGCAGGCAGCGTATCGATCGGTGCAGGTACGAATGTACAGGATAACTGCGTCATTCATGTGGACAAGGGCTACAGCGTGACTGTGGGAAAAAATGTCACGATCGGGCACAGCGCGATTGTGCACGGCTGCAGCGTTGGGGACAATACACTGATTGGAATGGGTGCAATTGTCTTAAACGGCGCGTCCGTCGGCAAAAATTGTATCGTTGGAGCAGGAGCGCTGGTGACACAGAATATGCAGATTCCGGAGGGCTCACTGGTTTATGGAAGCCCTGCCAAAATCATCCGCAGTGTAACGGAAGCGGAAATCACCTCCAATCTGGAAAATGCAGCCCATTATGTCCGGGAAGGACAGGAATATGCAAAACATCTGGGGAAAGGAAATGAGAGCCATGAAGGATGACCGTTTTTTGAAATTTACCCTTTCTCTTTCCAGAATGAATAAAAAAGTACAGGCAGTCAAAACAGCTGGAATGGGGATGGTAGGATTAAAGGCTGCACACACGGCGGTGCTGTACGCGCTGAGCGGACATTCGGAGGGACTTCAGTTTGCAGAGGTGGCAGCGGCCTGTGACCTTGACCCGGCGCTGATTTCCCGGACATTTTCGGAGCTGATCGCAGCCGGAATGGTGGAAAAACAAGGAGAGCCGGGACGTTACCGCGCCCGCTATGTTCTGACAGAGCAGGGCAGCCTGCAGACCGCCAAAATCCGTCAGGTCATTGGGCTGGTACAGGAAAATGCGGACAAAAATATCGCGCCGGAGGATTTGCAGACGTTTTACCGGGTGCTGGAACAGCTGCTGAATAACTTTGAAGAAATGTCGGAGCATTACGACACAGTGTTTGAATCGCTGCGGAGAGAAAGCTGAGGCAGCAGTGCCGCCGGAATTGAATAAAAGAAACAAAAGCGCAGGCATCACGGCATGCTGCGGGCAACTGGACCATATGTGGAAAATGCTGTAGAGCCACTGCCATGCGCTTATAGAATGGAGAGGAAAAATGGATGCCATGCAGAAATTTCTGGAATATGCGTCTGCCTATGACGACGGAAGCGATACCAGGATCAAACTAAAAATTATTCATACGCAAAGGGTGACGGAGGTGATGGAACAGCTTACAGCGGTGCTCCCACTTTCGGAAAGTGACAGAGAGTTGGCGTATCTGTGTGCGGTATATCACGATATCGGAAGATTTGAGCAGCTGAAGCGCTATCACACGTTTCTGGATTATAAAAGCATCGACCACGCGCAGTTAGGGTGCGAAATCCTGCGGCAGGGCAATTTTCTGGATGAGCTTTCTGCCAGGGAAAGAGAGCAGGTTTTGACGGCCATTGGAAACCATAACCGCCTTGCAATTGAGGATGGCCTGGATGAAAAGACGCTGATTTTTGCGAAGTTAATCCGGGATGCGGACAAATGCGATATTTTCCGGGTGTTTGCCCAGGAGGATCCTGTAGATACCACCGGTTTTTCCGCAGAGCAAGTGGGCCAGGAAGCAGTTTCAGATGTGGTGTATGAGAGCATTTTGGGTCATTACTGCATCAAAAAACAGGAACGAAAAACCGGGCTGGATGTCTGGGTCAGCTTTCTCGGCTTTTTCTTTGATATGAATTTTGCAGAAAGCCTGCGAATTGCGCTGAAACAGGGCTATTATAAAAAGCGTTTTTTAGAGCTGAATTTTGAAGATCCTGCGACAGAAGAAAGGGTGCGGCGCTGTATTGCAGAAACAGAGCAGTATGCTTATGCACGTCTTAGAATGGAGGAATTGCAATGAAATTATACATGCCGACAAAGGTTTATAACGAGAAAGGCTGTGTCCGGCAGCACAGCCAGGAGCTGGCGGCACTGGGAACAAAAGCACTGCTTGTAACGGGAAAGCATTCTTCTCGTGTAAACGGTTCCCTGCAGGACGTGAAGGATGCGCTGAACCGCGAGCAAGTGTCCTATGTAGTTTTTGACGGAATCGAGGAAAATCCTTCGGTGGCAACTGTGATGCGGGCGACTGCCCTAGGGCTTTCGGAAAAGGTCGATTTTGTGATCGGAATCGGCGGCGGTTCTCCCATGGACGCTTCTAAGGCAATTGCGCTGATGATCGCCAACCCGGAGAAAAAAGCAGACTTTTTATATGAAACAGATGCAGCGGTCAAACAGGCGGCAAATAAAGCCCTGCCAGTCGCGGCAGTACCGACGACAGCAGGAACCGGCTCAGAGGTTACACCGTATGCGATTTTGACGAGAATCGTGATGCCGAAAATAGAACTGACTACGGCGGCAGCTTCGGAGACTTTCACAGAAGCCAAGGCGGGCGAGCTGGTAAAACAGAGCATCAGCCACCATATTTTCCCAGAGCTTGCATTGGTGGATTCTACGTATCTGCAGACTGCTTCCAAAACCGGCTGTATCAACACGGCGGTGGATACGTTAGCACATCTGGTGGAGAGCCATTTAAACACGAACGCTACGCCCTACAGCCGTGTCTACAGCGAGATGGGTCTGCGGACCTTTGCAAAGGTAAAGGATGCGCTCGCTTCCTATGAAATCGGCGAAGCGCAGAGGGAGCTTCTTATGCAGGCGTGCACCCTCGGCGGTATGGCGATTTCCCACACCGGTACGAGTCTGCCTCACGGATTGAGCTATCGCGTAACCTGCGAACTGGGAACGCCCCACGGCAAAGCGGTTGGCATGTTCCTGCCGGGCTTTCTGCGCTGCTACGGTGACCAGGAAGAGGCGATGTGCGTTCTGACTTTGCTTGGTTTTGGCAGTCATCAGAGCTTCGAGGCCTATATTTACAGTCTGATCGGAGAAGAAAAAATTTCCCGTGAGCTCTGGGAGCGCACCATGAATGATCTGCTTTCCAACCCCGCGAAGCTCAAAAACTATCCGTTTCAGATGGATCGGGAAAAGCTCAATGGACTGAGATAAAACAGGCCGCTGCACACAGCATTATTTGATTTTCCGAAACTCTAACGGTGTCCGTCCGGTGTTTTTGCGGAACATGGCGATAAAGTGACTCGGATCGGAAAAGCCGGTCTGCGCAGCGATTTCCTGCACCTCCATCCGCGGTGCTGTCAGCAGAAGCTCTTTGGCACGGTTGATGCGGCAGGTCATCAGATATTCGTAGACCGAGCAGCCCAGAAAACGCTGAAACAGCCGTGATAGATATTGGGGCGTGACAAATACCTGACGACTCAGCTGGGCCACTGTGAGGGGCAGACTGTAGCGGGTTTCTATTTCTTCGATGACCGGAGCAACATAGCGCAGATACAGCGGATCAGAAAGAAGCTTCTGACCGTCCGGGACATCCGAAAACTGTAAAAGCACCTGATAACAGTTGACGGAGAGTACCGGGATGTTGACCGGAGGATGTTCGAAAAGCTGTATGGCATCCTGCAGCAGCGCGCGTATATTCCGACATTGCTCTTTTGTGGTAAAAAGAATCGGCCGGTTGTTCAGAATTTTGGAAATACTGCCTTCGACTGTTCCGGAAAAGGTACAAAAGCAGGTGTACCACTCCGGAGTCTGGGCCAGATAAGAGTGTCGGATGGAGGGAGCGATCAGGACGCCTTCCTGTTCATGTAGCAGATAAGATTTTCCCTGAATGGTAATCCGCCCGCAGCCGGATTCGGTCTGTAAATAGTGATAGAAAGGGTAGCCGTTTGGACGCGAGGTCGCATCCTGCAGCCAGTGGTTTCCGATGGAATCGTAGATAAAGGGTTCACGCACCGGGGCGTTGCGAAAATAAATCGGCATAGGAGTCCTTTCTTTTATGCTTCGGTGTAGTTGGTTTGGATGGTTGGATTCCCGGATGATTTTATCAGCCGCCGCGGTCTGCACTCTGCCATGCAAGGTGCGCCGGGGATTTGCTTTCGGATGATTTTTAACAAAATCCGATCGTTTCCGGGGCACTGCCGACCGTCCAAACTCGCCTCGGCTTGCGCCTGCGGCTCAGACAAAAGGACGTCCGGCAGTCGGAACCGATTCGGTTTTTGAAAATCATCCTTCGCAAATCAAGGCCGCACCTTGCATGGCAGAGCGCAGACCGCTGTGTCTGACAAAATTACCGTCTGATCCGACCATTCAAAACAACAGAAACCGGAACAGAAATGAGTTTCAAAATGTTATATTTTTCGGACAGACTTATTATACATCCGAATAGAATTTCATACTATAATAAAATTGTCGAGCCGGTGGAGCGCTGCAAAAAAGTCTGTGCAGCGCGTCAGCGTTTTCGGAGCCGCCATGCGGCAGATTGTGAGGAAATATGTACGCAGAAGCCATTCTGAAGAAGGGCGAAGGACGCACGCTCAAAAGCGGCGGCGCCTGGGTTTACGACAACGAGATTGATCGCGTTGAGGGAGACTATGAAAACGGAGATATTCTTGCGGTAAAGGATTTTGATGGTTTCTTTTTGGGATGGGGCTTTATCAATACCCGTTCAAAAATTACAATCCGGGTGATGAGCCGCAGAAAAGAACATGAGATCACAGAAGAATTTCTGGAAAAGCGGGTGCGCAACGCATGGGAATATCGTAAAGCGACCGTAGACACCGGATGCTGCCGTCTGATCTTCGGTGAAGCGGACTGGCTGCCGGGGCTGGTAGTGGACAAGTTCTCCGACGTGCTGATGGTGGAATCCCTGGCGCTTGGGATCGATCGTTTGAAGCCGACGATCCTTTCTCTTGTGAAAAAAGTGCTGGCAGAGGACGGTATCATGATCCGTGGCATCTATGAGCGCAGCGATGCAAAGGTACGCCTGCAGGAAGGCATGGAACGCTTCAAAGGCTTCATCGGAGACCCGTTCCCCACAAAGGTTGAAATCACAGAAAATGGTGTCCGTTACATCGTGGATGTGGAAGACGGACAAAAGACCGGATTTTTCCTGGACCAGAAATACAACAGACAGGCAATTCACAGACTCTGCCCCGACAAAAAGGTACTGGACTGCTTTACCCATACCGGTTCTTTTGCGCTGAACGCGGGGATTGCGGGCGCGAGAGAGGTGCTTGGCGTGGATGCATCCATGACCGGCATAAAGCAGGCGGAAGAAAATGCGGCATTAAACGGACTTTCCGACCGCGTAAAATTTACCTGTGCAGATGTCTTTGAGCTGCTTCCCGAGCTGGAGAAAAAGGGCGAGCAGTATGATGTCGTAATCCTGGATCCTCCCGCATTTACCAAATCCAGAAGCTCCATCAAAAATGCGGTAAAAGGGTATCGTGAAATCAATCTGCGGGGCATGAAGCTGGTAAAAGACAACGGATTTTTAGTGACCTGCTCCTGTTCCCACTTTATGGATCCGGAACTGTTCGCAAAGACCATCCGAGAAGCAGCCCACGGAGCGCATAAGAGACTGCGTCAGGTGGAATTTAAAACACAGGCGCCGGATCATCCGATCCTCTGGGCGGCGGAGGAATCCTACTACCTGAAATTCTATATTTTCCAGGTGTGTGAGGAGCTGTAAAAAAGAAAGCCGGAACAAAATCCCGGTATCAACCAAAGTATACAAAAAGGAGACAACCAAATGAAAGTGCAGAATTTTTATGAAAATCTCTCCACTTTGCATGTCGGCACAATGGACAACCGCTGCTGGTATGTGCCGAAACAGGATGGAAGGGAGAGCCAGATCCTGTTGAGCGGGGACGACTGGAAATTTGCCTGGTATCCCAGTGTGGAAGAAGTACCGGAGCATTTCTGGGGAAAGGATCTCGAAAAAGAGGGCTTTATCAACATGGAAGTGCCCTCCTGCTGGCAGATGAAGGGCTTTGGACAGAAGCAGTACACCAATATCCGCTATCCCATCCCTTATGACCCGCCGTATGCACCCGGTGAAAATCCCAGCGGCGCTTATGTAAAGGATTTTACTCTGACAGAAAAAGAAGCCGGCGAACGTCAGTTCTTATATTTTGAGGGCGTAGATTCCTGCTTCTATGTCTGGATCAACGGCGAATTTGTCGGTTACAGCCAGGTTTCCCACAGTCCCAGCGAATTTGAAATCACCGGCAAAACCAAAGCAGGCAGCAACCGTATGGCGGTTCTGGTTTTGAAATGGTGTGACGGAACCTATCTGGAGGATCAGGATAAGCTGCGTTTTTCCGGAATTTTCCGGGATGTTGAGCTGGTGCTTCGCCCGCAGGAATTCGTACATGACTTTACGGTTCAGACTCCTGTTGCAGAGGATGGCAGCGCAGAGGTTACGGTTCGTTTTGACCGGGTGGAGGGAGATCTGGAAATCAACTGTACGCTGACGGATGCAGAGGGCAAAGAAATCGGCAGGGCAGTTTCCAACGGAGAGAACATAGCGATTCCTGTAGCTGCTCCGGTGCTCTGGAACGCAGAGCAGCCCTATCTGTACACCCTGACACTCCAGGCAGGCGCTGAAACCATCGAGCAGAAGGTCGGCATCCGCTGGATCTCCGTTGAAGAGGGTAAGATTTTAATCAATGGAAAACAGGTGAAATTCCGGGGCGTCAACCGCCACGATTCCAATCCTTACACCGGTGCAACCGTGACCAGGGAAGACGTGATCCGCGATCTGCAGCTGATGAAGGAAAGCAATGTTAATGCGATTCGTACCAGCCACTATCCCAATGCGCCTTATTTCCCGGAGCTGTGCAATGAATACGGATTTTACATGATCGCGGAAGCGGATCTGGAAAGCCACGGAGTAGGAACTTTGTATACAAATGATGGTCACGATTGCATGGGCTACATCGCGCAGGATGATGCCTGGGCGGAGTCGATTCTCGATCGTCAGAAGAGAAATGTGATCCGGGACAAAAACCAGAGCGCGGTAATTTTCTGGTCTCTGGGCAATGAGAGCGGCTACGGCGGCAACTTTGAGGATGCCGGAAGATGGGTAAAGGCTTATGATCCGACCCGTCTGCTGCACTATGAAGCAAGCATCTATGATTCCGCAGGTTATCACAACGATGTTTCCATGCTGGATGTGATGAGCCGGATGTATGCGGATACCGAGTGGGTAAAGGAATACTGCGAAGACCGCAGAATGAGAAAGCCCTTTATTCAGTGTGAATTTATTCATGCAATGGGCAACGGCCCCGGGGATATCCATGATTACATGGAGCTGATGTACAAATATGACAAGTTCTGCGGCGGCTTCGTATGGGAATGGTGTGATCATGCGACCTGGGAAGGCAAGGCTGCAGACGGAAGAGATATTTTCCATTACGGAGGCGATGCAGGTGAGTTCCCTCATGACGGCAACTTCTGTATGGATGGCCTGGTGTATCCGGACCGCAGACCCCATACCGGGCTTCTGGAATGGAAAAACGAAATCCGTCCGGTACATGCAGCAGGAAAAGATCTGGCAGCAGGCACTGTAGAGCTGTGGAACGTGCAGGATTTTGCTGACCTTGCAGATACTGTACAGATCCGTTATGAAATCAAAAAAGAGGGCACCCTGTTAGCAGAGGGCGAGATCCGGGAGATTACCTGCCCTGCACATGAAAAAGTGTGCATCACGATCCCTCGGCTGGGAGAGCTTTCCGGAGATCAGACCTATCTGAAGCTGACCTATGTGCAGAAAGCAGACCAGGCGCTGACCAGACAGGGCAGAGTCATGGGCTTTGACCAGATTGCGCTGTTTGAGGAAAGGGAAAAGGTTCTGGAAATTGCAGAAGCCGGAGCAGTTGCACTGGAGGAAAACGATACTTCCTGGATCATTACCTCCGACAGAATCCGCTATGTATTCGGCAAGAAGAAAGGTGCATTTACAGAGCTTGTCAGAGATGGTAAGGCGCTGATCGAAGCACCGATGTCCTTTGAGACCTGGCGTGCGCCGGTTGACAATGACAGAAATGTCCGTCAGGTCTGGGAAGAAGCCGGATACGACAGACCATGGATCCGGGTTTATGACTGCACCGCAGAGAACGCCGGTGAAAAAGTACGCATTCACTGCGAGTTCTCCATCGCCAGTGTATACAGACAGCCGTTTTTACGCGCGAAGGCGCTTTGGGAAGTCAATGCAGACGGTCAGATCAAACTGACGCTGGATGCCGACAAGGATATGACCTTCCCTTACATGCCCCGGTTTGGCTTGCAGCTGGTACTGCCGGAAGATCAGGATCAGGTGGAATACATCGGATACGGTCCGACAGAAAGCTATCAGGATAAGCACAGAGCCTGCTGGGTAGACCGCTTTACGACAACCGTAGATGAGCTTCTTGAGGATTATGTAAAGCCCCAGGAAAATGGCAGCCATTATCACTGTGCGTATGTAAAGGTGGGAGAACTGAAGGCGGAAGGCACAAAGCCGCTTTCCTTCAACGCTTCTTACTACACCGCACAGGAGCTGACGGAAAAGATGCACAACTACGAGCTGGAAAAATCCGGACATGTGATCTGGCATCTGGACTACGGCATGAGCGGCGTTGGTTCTAACTCTTGCGGACCGGAGCTGTTAAAGCAGTATCGCCTGAATGAAGAAAAAATGCATTGGGAGCTGGTGATTGGCTGATCGCGCAGCTACGAATTGAAATGCTATAAAGGGCTCTGCTACGCAGGTGGAGAAAACTGTAGCACAGAATAAAACGACCTCCGGGCTGGCGTCGAAAAGACGACAGACCCGGAGGTTTTTGCTTCGGTGTTAAAGAATATTTACAAAACTTCCTGTGTTTTGTGCTGGACAGGAAAGGTTCAGGCGTGATAATCCTGATTCAGATAAGCCTTTAACAGCCGGAATGTATTCTCCATTCCCTTTACATGGCTGCGCTCATAGCCGTGAGAAGCGTATACACCGGAGCCGATCAGCCCGTGGCGGCAATCGATACCGGAACGAAGCCCTGCTTCTGCGTCGGAGCCGTAGTGGGGATATACGTCAACTGCAAAGTCAACCTTGGCGGTGCGCGCTGCCTCGATCAGAGCAGAAACAACATCGTAATGATAAGGACCGCCGGAATCCTTTGCGCAGATGGAAACCTGGGTTTCTTTGCAGGAAAGGCCATCTCCGACGCAGCCCATATCGACTGCGAGAATTTCTGCGACATCAGCAGGAATCGAAGCGGAGCCGCCGTGACCGACTTCTTCAAAAACAGTGATATGCTGATAGATTTTGCGGGCGGGCTTTTTGGCGGTTTCCTTTAAATATTTTGCAAAGCCGAGCAGGATGCCGACACTCAGCTTATCGTCGAGAAAACGACTCTTAATGTAGCCGGATTCCGTTACGGTCGTGCGGGGATCGAAGCAGACGATGTCGCCGGTCATAATGCCGAGGGCTTCGGTATCCGCCTTGCTTTCCACAGGCTCGTCCAATACGACCTCCATTGCATCATAGGAACGGGCAGTGTCATTGTAGCTGCCGTTTACATGGATCGAGGCGTTTTTTAATTGGAACGTGCCGGAATAAACCTTGCCGCTTCTGGTGTAAACGCGGCAGTTTTCCGCCTCTGCATTGTTTGGATTCATGCCGCCGAGAGCACTCAGCATCAGACGTCCTTTTTCGTTGATGCTGCAAACCATACCGCCCAGGGTATCCATGTGCGCTTCCAGCAAAATCGGTGCGTCCGCAGGATCGTCCGCCTGGTCAGGACCGTCATTGACACATACAAAAATGCCGCCCTTGTTGGTCAGCTTTGCATCGTAGCCCAGCTTTTTATATGCTCCGAGGACATACTCCGCCGCGTGTGCGGTAAAGCCGGTCGGACTGTCGATGGAAAGAATTTTTTTGGTCTGTTCTAACATATAAGACGCTATATCGTTCATCTCTTCGTACCTCTTTTCGAAATTGTTTTGCTGTCGGGTTGCTGTGGGGAACCCTCTTTAATCCGATACTAACAGGATACAAAAGCACACCGCGTCTGTCAATTGGAAAGCGTGCGCGTGCGTACTGCCTGCCAGTCGTCAGAGCGCGTGCTGCGCCGACCCGCTGCACTAAAGCAGTGCAGCGTGCCGTGTCCGTGTTGCCTTGCCAGTCAGTCAGAGCGTGCGCTGCGCTTACGCTCTGCCGCCTGTCAGGGCACCCCGTCCACGCTCTGCCGCCTGTCAGGGCACCCCGTTCATGCTTTGTCGCGCATCCCGTGCGCGCCCACATGGGACAAAATGTTGTTTTGTGGGAAAATATGCCACATAAACGGGAATTTGGGCAATGAAAAGAATCAAAAGCCGTCGTAAGATGGGGACAAATGAAAGAGAAATAAATTTAGGCAGAGCGAGAAAGGAGTCAGAACGACATGACTGAGAACAAAGTAGTACATGCAGCGCAGCGTGCCGCTTTCAGTGTTGCGATCGACGCAGCGATTAAAGCAGTAAGAGGAAAAGGAACAGAACATATGACAGAAGAGGCTGTCAAGCTGATCAATCTGGCAGAGCCGCTGCTGAGCAAGAGATATAAGGCGAGTGCATTTGATGCTGCCCGCAAATTTGTGCAGGATCCAAACGGAAAATGGATGGAGTACGCGTACCGTGCCATCAACGAGATCGATCCTCATATTTTGAAAATGAATGTGCTGAACCTTGGTTATGAAGGCATGTTTTCCGGTTACAATTATGTGATGGAGCTGAGAAAAAAATACGACTGCAACATGCCCTGGATCCTGTTGTTTGATCCTACCGCATCCTGTAACCTGCATTGTAAAGGCTGCTGGGCTGCAGAATATGGCAAGACCCTGAACCTGACCTATGAAGAAATGGATAAGCTGGTAACGGAGGGAGAAGAGCTGGGGATTCACTGGTATATGTGTACCGGCGGTGAACCGATGTGCCGTAAAAACGACCTGCTGAAGCTGGCAGCAGCACATCAGAATTCAGTATTCCATCTGTTCACCAACGGAACCCTGATCGATGAGGAGTTCTGTAAGGAGGTACAGAAGGTCGGAAATATGGCATTCTTTATTTCCATCGAAGGCATCGGGGATGCAACAGATGACCGTCGTGGGAAGGGCGTATTCGACAAGGTGATGCATGCAATGGATCTGATGCAGAAGTATGGACTGCTTTATGGTACTTCCATTTGTTATACGAGTCAGAACTACAAGGCTGTTACAAGCGACGAGTTCATCGACATGCTGATCAGCCACGGCGTCCGGTTCAACTGGTACTTCCATTATATGCCGATCGGTGATGGCGCAAACGTGGATCTGATGCTGAACGCAGAGCAGAGAGAGTATATGATCCACAGAGTTCGCGAGATCCGTGGACTGACTGGTGGTAAGCAGATTTTCTGCATTGACTTCCAGAATGACGGCGAATATATCGACGGATGTATTGCAGGAGGGCGGCAGTACGCACATATCAATCCTGCCGGAGATGTGGAGCCCTGCGTATTCATCCATTATTCCAACGCAAATATCCATGAAAAGAGTCTGCTGGAATGTCTGCAGCAGCCTCTGTTTAAGGAATATCATAAGGGACAGCCCTTCAACCACAACCATTTAAGACCCTGTCCGATGCTGGAAAATCCGGAGCTTCTGGGAGAAATGGTAAAACGCAGCGGCGCTCATAGCACCGATATGCAGCAGCCGGAATCCACACAGGACGTATTCAATCGCTGCAGACCCTATGCACAGCAGTGGACGCCTGCCGCAGAGAGAATCTGGGCAGAAGAGCATCCGGACTGTGGTTCTTGCACAGCCTGTTCCAAATAAAGCAGGATAAGCCGGAATTTTCCAAAGCACCGCAGCGTGCAGAGTTTTTAAAAACTTCCTTTTTACAAAAGTGTGTCTGATGCATAATCACTTATAATTATTCGCTTTTGCCACTTTTATACATTTTATATTCATTTTTCCATAATGTGGAGCTTATTTTTTGATAAGTTGTCGTGCAATTTATTAGAATAGAATATTGAAAGAGCCAGCACCTTGAATGGGCTGACTCTTTCAATAT
>ERZ772902.1982-NODE-1982-length-13254-cov-3.910145_pt1 | contig 13254 bp, 8 predicted proteins | sample MGYA00511470_ERZ772902 | MGnify/ENA primary metagenome ERZ772902 (study PRJEB29015, sample SAMEA2737717) | human gut metagenome | biome: human gut; feature: human-associated habitat; material: faeces | place: China | collected 2012 ... | reverse complement strand
GAGCAGGAAAGCCAGCCGAGGCGTTTGTCGGGAAGCGGGGAGACAGAAATTTTTTCGTAGCCGGGACAGTCGTCCAGCGGGCGGATTCCGGCAGCGTTTCCGTATACCCAGTCAGCGACTGCACCGTAAGCGTAATGGTTGTAGGAATTCATGTCGCGGGACCAGAAATCACCGTTTTCCATAATGCCGTCCCAGTGCTCCCAGATAGTTGTAGCTCCCTTGGTGACCGGATAGAGCCAGGAAGGATAGTTTTCCCGCAGCAGAAGCGACCAGGCGAGGGAGGCATAGCCGTAATCGGAAAGCACATGGAGCAGATAAGGCGTGCCGACAAATCCGGTCTTTAACTGGATGCCGCAGTCTGTTACAAGCTTTGCAAGCTGGTCTGCCGCAGCCTGACAGTCTTTTGCCAGATGGAAATGTGCGGCGAGGATACATTCGGTCTGCGTGTGGTAAACCGGCCAGGTTTGCTGGAAAGCGGTGACGATATCGGCATAAAGCGCTTCATATTCGGAAACATCTTCGCCAAGCACTTTACCGGCTGCAATGACCAGTTCTGTGGAATGTGCATAAAAAGCCGAAGCGATCAGGTCTTCGTCAGAAGAGCCCTTGTAGCTGCCGGACGGCGCGTCCAGACCGAGCCAGTCTCCGTAATGTTCGCCTCCGGTCCAGAGATTCTTTGTTGTTGTGGAAGAGGTGATGTAGCCAACCCACTTTTTCATGCTGTCAAACTGACTGCGCAGAATGTCTGCGTCGCCGAATGCCTGATAAAGCTCCCACGGGCAGACGCAGGCTGCGTCGCCCCAGGCTGCGCTGGTCTTTTGATTTTCCAGGATGGCGGGGATAACATGGTCTACGTGACCGTCCGGATACTGGTCAGCGGCAAGGTCTGCGAGCCATTTACGGTAAAAGGTTTCCGTATCGAAATTGTAGCAGGCGGTACGGATGAAGACCTGCGCATCTCCGGTCCAACCGAGACGTTCATCGCGCTGCGGGCAGTCGGTCGGAACATCGACAAAGTTGCCTTTCTGTCCCCAGATGATGTTGTCGAACAGTTTATTTAACAGCGGATTTGAACTGGAAAGAAAACCGGTGCGCTGCAGGTCGGAGCAAACGACAACTGCGGTAAAATTGTCCGGACGTACTGCTTTTGCCCCGCCGGGAAACTGATCGACACGGATATAGCGGAAGCCGAAGAACGTCAGCTTCGGATGCCAGGTCTGGAAGCCGTCTTTGCAGAAATAGAAAAACTTCGCTTTGGCGGCGCGGTAGTTTTCTGTGTAAAAGTTTTCGTGTTTGTCAAGAACTTCCGCATGGGAAAGCTCAACACAGTCGCCTGCGTGGGCGTCTAAAGAAACTTCGACATAACCGGTGATTTCCTGACCGAAATCGATGACAGTTTCCCCGGCAGGCGTGGTGAAAATTCGAGCGGGCAGGATGCGTTCCTGTTCGGTGATTTTTTCGCCCTGCTGGGCAATCAGCGTGTCGGACGGCCCGTCAAACTCGGCGATTGCGATCGGGGCAGAGGACGGATCGAACGCTGCGTCATAGGTTTCGCCATCATAAATTTCGCTGAAACGGACATTGCTTTCATACGCCGACCAGTCTGCACCGGTCGGAAGAAGCTGCGTGCTGCCGTCCGTATAGGTGATCGTCAAAAGTGCGATCAGTCCGGCGGGAATCCGCGCTTTTTCCTGACGGTGCGCTTCATCGGGCCAGGCGAGCGGACTGCGATACCACCCTTTTCCGACGATGATGGAAAGTTCATTTTCCGAAGAAAGGAGATCGGTGATATCATAAGTCTGTACCTGCAGGCGGTGGCGATAGGACGTCCAGCCGGGCGCAAGGACGAAATCGCCGATGCGTTTTCCATTTAAGGACGCTTCATAAACGCCCATCGCAGTAACGGAAAGTGTTGCGTGTGCAACAGAAGATAAATTCTGATCGGGAGAAAACTGTTTGGAATAGACCGGGCAGACGTCCCCTGTTGTCTGTGCCGGGCGAATCCATTTTGCATTTAGAACCATAAACATACCCTCCTTGTTTTGGTTCGTCTTGACTTTTATGATAACAGATAGTAGCCTAAAGAAAAGCACCTGATTTTGACTGAAAATGGGGGTGAACTTGTCTTTATGTTCCGTGGGGAGATTACAGAATTTCAGCTATATCAGAACAGGAAAGCGGAAAAACTCATTATGATGCCGTTTTGTCAGGAAGATCTAGCGATGCACGGCCATAATTTTTTTGAGCTGGCATATATTACTGGTGGGACGGCGGAGCATACGCTGGAAACAGAGGTCAAAACGATTTCTGCAGGCGATTATTTTATCGTGGATTATGGCTGCCTCCACGGTTTTCAGAACTGTAAAAATCTGACGCTGATCAATTGTCTGTTTCTGCCGGAGACGGTGGATGAAACGCTGCAGGGCTGCCGGAGCTTTTCCCAGCTGCTGCAGGGCTGCCTGTTAAAATATTACCGGATGTCTCTGGGGAAGGCGAAGCTTGCAAGGGTGTTTCACGACCGGAATGGACAGGTCGGACGGCTGATGCAGGAAATGCTTCGGGAATATCAGGAGCAAAAAGTCGGCTGTTATCCGCTGCTTCGGCTAAAGCTTTTGGAAATCCTGCTTTTGACGCTGCGGGGCATGATCGAACCGGAAATAGACCGCCCTTACAGCACGTCGGTGCAGGAGGTGCTGGAATACGTAAACGGCAACTATCAGGACAGTCTGACGCTCGGGACTTTCTGCGAACAAAAGCACTACAGCGTTGCTTACATCAGCAGGCGTTTCAAGCAGGAAACCGGAGTGACGTTGCGGGAATATGTCCAGAAAATCCGCATCGAAAAAAGCTGCGAGCTGCTGGAGGACAGCGATCTAAGGGTGGTGGAAATCGCCCGCAGAGTCGGTTATGAGGATATTAAATTTTTTAACCAGATTTTTAAGCGGCGGATGCAGGTATCCCCGCGGGAGTACCGCAAAATCTGCATGAACCGCGCCGCAGACGGATAATTCACGCACAGGAGGAAAGATTGATAAATAAAATTTTTCAATCGTGAGATTTGTGTCTGCGCGCACTTGACACAAACTCGACATGCGTAAAAAGCGTGCGTAGAAATGAGAGGAAAGTATGGAACCGAAGGTAAGCATTATTGTTCCTGTATACAATGCACAGGAATATTTGAAACGCTGTGTGGACAGCATTTTAAGTCAGGATTACCGCGACTTTGAGCTGCTTTTGATGGATGACGGCAGTAAGGATGCATCCGGCGAAATCTGCGACGCCTATGCACAGCAGGATGGCCGGGTACGTGTGGTCCATAAAGAAAATACCGGCGTGTCGGATACGAGAAATCAGGCACTGGAGCTGGCGCGGGGAACGTTTCTTCAGTTTTTGGACAGCGACGACTGGATCGTGCCGGAGGCGACAAGGCTTCTGGTGCGTTCGATGGAGGAATATAACTGCGACATGGTCATTTCCGACTTTTACCGGGTTTCCGGGGAAAGGCTGGCGCAGAAGGGCGACATCGAAGAGGACAAGGTGATGAGCCGTCAGGAGTTTGCTTCCTATATGATTGAAAATCCGGCGGATTTTTATTACGGCGTACTCTGGAACAAAATGTACCGCAGGAGCATCATCGAAGAATATCATATCCGGATGGATACCTCCATCAGCTGGTGTGAGGACTTTTTGTTTAATCTGGAATATATCCGCCATGCGGAGAGCTTTTTTGCCCTGCAGGTGCCGATTTATTATTATCTGAAGCGCCGCGGCAGCCTGGTCAGCCAGGGAGCGAGCATCACGAATACGGTGCGGATGAAGAGCAACATTTTCGAGTATTATAACGAGTTTTATAAAGACGTTTACGAGGATAAAGATTATGCCGATATCCGGCTGCAGGTCTACAGCTTTTTATGGGCTGCGGCAAAGGACGGCGGCGTGCTTGCGGGAAGCAAGAAGCTGGGGGAAGAGCGCAGGCGGATTACCCGGGAAGAAGTGGAAGGAAACGGCGCAGTGATCGGGCAGTACCGGTTCCGCAGGCTGTATGAATATGAGCTGGATCTGGCGGCGCAGAAAAATATGCTGACGTTGGATGAGGCGCTTTTGCTGTGTGCCCTCGCCCAGTGCAGCGCCTGCTACAGCGCACGCAAGCTCGGAGAAATCGCCGGAGTCGGACAGCCGAGGCTGTTTCTTGCGATGCAGAAGCTGGAACGCAAAAAGCTGATCGCGCCGGAAAAGCCGGTTAAGGAAAAGAGTGCAAAGGAAAAGCCCGCCGACAGGATAGAAAGCACAGCGGAGAAAAAAGAGCGCACGGCGGACAAAAAGGAAAAAAGCAGCGAAAAGAAAGAAAAGAACCGCTTGCTCCTGACAGAGGAAGGCAGGAAGCTTTCCGGAGAGCTGCTGCGCGTGGAAAAAGACCTCTACAGCGTCTGCATGGAAGGTATTTCGGACGAGGAACAGAAGCGGATGGAAAAGCTGATGGACAAAATTCAGGAAAACATGATTCGATTCATGGTGAAAGAAGTGCCGGAGGACGAACCGGGTTTGGAGACAGAGGAAGCGGGTGAACGGAAACAATAATCTTGCGCAGTTTACGCGCCTGGTTTATGATAAGGATAAATCATGAATTAAAGTGAGGAATATTATGAATCTGCCGTCCGCGTTTTTGACGCGCATGCAGGAAATGCTGGGAGAGGAATACGAAGCATTTCTGCAGAGCTATGAATCCGGTCATTATCAGTCGCTGCGGCTCAATCCGCGCAAAACGGACCGGGAGGAATTTACAGAAAAATCGCCGTTTCATCTGACGCCGGTTGCATGGGAGAAAAACGGCTTTTATTACAGCGAAGAGGATACACCGGGCAAGCACCCGTATCACGAGGCTGGTGTTTATTATATTCAGGAAGCGAGCGCGATGGCGCCTGTCGGATATCTGGACGTACAGCCAGGGGATTATGTACTGGATCTGTGCGCTGCCCCCGGCGGGAAAAGCACCCAGATCGGTGCTGCGATGCAGGGAAAAGGTATTTTAGTCTGCAATGAGATCCATCCGGCGCGGGCAAAAATTCTTTCGGAAAATGTGGAGCGGATGGGACTGACCAATGCAGTTGTGACGAACGAAAGCCCGGAGAGACTGTCCGCTTATTTCCCGGAATATTTCGATAAAATTTTGGTGGACGCCCCCTGCTCCGGTGAGGGGATGTTCCGAAAGCACGAGGAAGCCTGCAGCGAATGGAGTCCCGAAAACGTGGAGCTGTGTGCAAAGCGGCAGGACAGCGTGCTGGACGAAGCTGCCGCAATGCTGAAAAAAGGCGGCAGGCTGGTATATTCGACCTGTACGTTTGCGCTGCAGGAGGATGAAGGCAGTGTTGCACGGTTCCTTTTGCGGCATCCGGAATTTTCCATAAAAGAGACGCACCGTTATGACGGTATGGAGCCGGGCAGACCGGACTGGGCGGGAACCGAGCCCGTCCCGGACGGAATGGAAAAGACCATTCGTCTCTGGCCCCATAAGCTGCATGGAGAAGGACATTTTCTGGCGGTGCTTGAAAAAACAGGGAAAGTGCCGGAGGGATACCGGGCGCGCAGCCTGTATGGAATCCAGAAAGGAATTGCGCCCAAGGATTTTGCTGCATGGAAAGAATTTGAACGAGAAAGCCTGAAGAAGCAGTTTGATGGAATCTTTTTATTGTTCGGCGACCAGCTTTATCTTGCGCCAAAGGACATGCCGGCTTTAAAAGGCTTAAAGGTGCTGCGTCCGGGACTGCATCTGGGCACGATGAAAAAAGGGCGGTTTGAACCGGCACATGCGCTGGCACTTTCACTTTCGCCCAAAGATGCAGTGCATTGCTGCAACCTTTCCGGTGACAGCCAGGAGGCAAGGCAGTGGATCAACGGCATGACGCTTTCCAAAGACGGGGAAAAGGGCTGGCAGCTGGTCTGCGTAGATGGATACAGCCTCGGCTGGGGAAAGTTGGCAGGCGGGATTTTAAAAAATCATTATCCCAAAGGGCTGCGCAAAACAATGTGACAGATGTGCTGTCTGTGCAAACCGCCGCAGGCGGAGCAGGATTCTGTTTTACATATGCAGGAACCCAAAAAATGGAGGAAAACAGTATGAGATTTACACTGGATTACGATCAGTACGCTGCCCTGGCAAGACAGACGGCAGCAGAGGGATGTGTTCTTTTAAAAAATGAGAAGGAGGCACTTCCGATCCGAAAAGGAGAGACAGTTTCCGTGTTTGGACGGATTGCCTTTACCTATTATAAGAGCGGAACCGGATCGGGCGGTATGGTAAATGCTCCCTATGTGACAAATATCCTGGATAGCTTAAAGGAATGCAAGGATATTTCTGTCAACGAAGAGCTGGAAGCGGTTTATCAGGACTGGATCCGGGAAAATCCCTTTGATATGGGAGAAGGCTGGGCGCAGGAGCCCTGGAGCCAGAAGGAAATGCCGGTCAGCGAGGCGCTTGCACAGAAAGCTGCGGCATCCTCTGACCTTGCTGTTGTTGTGCTGGGCAGGACAGCAGGCGAGGACATGGACAACAGCGCAGAGCCGGGAAGCTATCTGATGACAGCAGAGGAGGAGGCGCTGATCAAAACCGTCTGTAGCGCATTCAAACGGACTGCCGTTGTGTTAAACGTCGGCAATATCATTGATATGAAATGGGTGGATCGCTGCCAGCCCCAGGCAGTTTTATATGTATGGCAGGGCGGTCAGGAGGGCGGACATGCGGCGGCAGATATCCTGACCGGCGCAGTGAATCCGTGTGGTAAGCTGAGCGATACGATCGCAGCAGATATTTCGGATTACCCGTCTACGGATCATTTTGGAGATGCTGTATGCAATGTGTATGCAGAGGATATTTACGTTGGCTACCGTTATTTTGAAACCTTTGCAAAGGAAAAAGTAAGCTATCCCTTCGGCTTTGGTCTGTCTTATACGGATTTTTCCGTGGAGGTTTTGAATACAAGAACGGACGGTATGAAAGCAGAACTTACCGTTTTAGTTAAAAACATCGGAAAGACTGCCGGAAAAGAAGTCGTGCAGGTGTATGTCTGCCCGCCTCAGGGAAAGCTTGGCAAGCCTGTCCGGAATCTAAACAGCTTTTACAAGACGCAGCTGCTTACGCCGGGAGAGGGGGAGGAGGTAAATCTCGTCGTTTCCCTGGAAAAGAGTGCATCCTATGATGACAGCGGCGTAACCGGGGAGAAATCCTGTTGGGTGCTGGAAGCGGGCGCTTATGGCATCTATGTCGGAACGGATGTCCGCAGCGCGAAAAAGGTTTGCGAGGTGCAGTTAGACGAGCTGTGCGTCATTTCCAGACTGGAAGAGGCGCTTGCACCGGTACAGCCATATGAGCGTCTGGTTCCGGTCGAAACGGGCAAAAAGGGCACAGACGGAGAGCCGGTTCTGGAAATCGGAAAACAGGCAGCGCCTCTGCGGAGTGTCGATCTGGCAGAAAGAATCCGGACTGAACGCCCGGAGGCAGAGGCCTGCATCGGCGATCAGGGCTGGAAGTTAGCGGATGTCTGTGATAAAAAGGTGACGCTGGAACAGTTTTTATCCCAGTTATCGGACGAAGATCTGGCATGCCTGGTCCGGGGAGAGGGCATGTGCTCTCCGAAGGCAACACCTGGCATTGCATCTGCATTCGGCGGTGTGACGGATTCCTTAAAGGCATTTGGCATCCCGGTTGCGGGCTGCTCGGATGGACCCTCCGGAATCCGTATGGACTGCGGAACCATCGCCTTTTCCCTGCCAAACGGCACACTGCTTGCCTGCACCTTTAATCCGGAGCTGGTGGAACAGCTTTATGAGATGGAAGGAATGGAGCTGCGCAAGAATCAGATTGACACGCTGCTGGGACCCGGCATGAACATTCATCGCAATCCGTTAAACGGCAGAAACTTTGAATATTTTTCGGAAGACCCCTGTGTGGCAGGTACGATGGCTGCAGCTCAGTTAAAGGGCATGGGAAAATACGGTGTGACCGGAACGATTAAACACTTTGCGGGAAATAACCAGGAATTTAAGCGGCACGATGCAAACGGCGTTGTTTCCGAACGTGCGCTGCGCGAGATCTATTTAAAAGGCTTTGAAATCGCAGTAAAAGAAGGACATGCCTACAGCATTATGTCTACCTACGGACCGATCAACGGAATCTGGACAGCAGGCAGCTACGACCTGCTGACGACGATTTTGCGGAAAGACTGGGGCTACCAGGGCGTGGTAATGACCGACTGGTGGGCGAAGATGAACGAGGAAGGCGAGGAAGGCTCCCAGAGCAATACGATTCCGATGGTGCGCGCCCAGAACGACGTTTACATGGTTGTTTCGGATTCTGCTTCGAACTCTGCAAATGACAACACGATGGAGGGCCTGGCAGATGGACGGCTCACAAGGGGACAGCTGGTCAGAAATGCAAAGAATATCTGTCATTTTCTGATGCGTTCTCCGGTGATGAACCGTTTCTGTGATCGGGAATTTGATGTATGTGAAGAAATTAACAATCCGGCAAAGGATGCGATGGCAGGAAATTTGATCGCAAGCCAGAAAGTAGAAAAAGAGACAAAGCTCGATCTGACAAAACTGAGCACCCAGAAGGGCGTGCGCGCCGGGTATCTGCTGGACGTCTCCAAAGCAGGAAGCTATCAGATGATTTTTAAAATGCATTCCGGGGAAAATCCGTTTGCGCAGCTGCCGGTTTCCATCTTTGTCAACGGCGTCCTTCAGCAGACGACGACCTTTAACGGAACCGACAACAAGATCATAGAGCGTGCGGTAACGATAAGCTTTACGGAAAGCGGGGAAAACCAGCTGACACTGTTCTTTGGGGAAAGCGGGGTCCGCATGGATGAAATCCTCCTGGTGCAGGAATAAAACGGCATACAAGGGCTTTCCATGCAGACAGGAGGAAACGTGAAGAAAGAGAAACAAAAAGACAGAGAGGATAGACAGATCTGCATTGTGTTCGCGACGGCGCTTCTTGCGTGCGCGCTCCTTACCGGCTGCGGTGCTGCGAAGGAGGACAATCTTTCGCAGGGAATTGCGCTGGTGGAGCAGATGGACTATGAGGGCGCGCTGACCTGCTTCGAGGCGGCAGCCCTGAATAAAGAGGATCTGCGTCAGGTTTACAGAGGGCAGGGGCTGGCTTACATGGGCATGACGGATTATGAGAATGCAGCGGCGAGCTTTGAAAAGGCGCTGGAGCAGAGCAGCCCGCGTCCGGATGCGATGGATTATGACATCAACTATTATCTGGCGACTGCCTATTATCGGAACGGACAGGTCGACAAAGCGATCCATGTTTATCAGGCAATCACGGATCTGAAGCCTGGGGAAAAGACTGCCTGGTACTTAAAAGGGACCATGGAGCTGGAGCAGGGCAGTACGGACGCTGCGAAAGCCGATTTTGACAAGGCGGTTGAGGCTGCGCCGAACGATTACGACATCCGGATTGATATTTTCTGCAGCTGCAGCAAATACGGACAGGACGATCTTGGAAAATCCTATCTGGAAAATGTTCTGGACGGCGACGGGAAGCGGATTTCGGATTTCGATCTCGGCAGAATCAGCTACTACCTGGGTGATTATGAGCAGGCCCGTACCTCTTTGGAAAAGGCGCAGGAAAACGGCGGTGCGGAAGCAGCGTCCCTGCTCGGTCAGACCTATGAGGCGCTCGGTGACTACAATTATGCGGCGAGTGTCTATAACACCTACCTGCAGAACAAAACGCCGGACGCGTCTTTGTACAATCAGCTCGGGCTTTGCAAATTAAAGGGCGGCGATTATGAAGCGGCGCTTGCAGCGTTCCAGGCGGGGCTGGAAGTAGAGGGCAATACGGCGACGCAGTCGCTGATGTTCAACGAACTGGTAGCGTATGAATACCTTGGGCAGTACGACAAGGCGAAGCTTGCGATGGATCAGTACCTTGCTTTGTATCCGGACGATGAAAAGGCACAGCGGGAAGCGGTATTTCTGCAGACGCGGTAGCCCCACACACGGACAGGACAGTATAGTCGCATGGCTGCTTAGAAAGAAATGTAGGGAATGACTATGGAGAAACGTGTAAAAATCAGAAAAACGGTTTTTGGCGGCGCGATCGCCCGTATCTGCTGTCTGGCGTTGTGCCTTTGTCTCGGATTGTCGATATCGATGACGGCACAGGCAGCATCCGGGAAAAAAGTGACGCCGGTTACGATGGCAGCAGTCGTCGGGGAAGAAAAAACGGTGACGCAGCAGGCGGATAAAACCTCTGCAACGCTTGGTATTTTACCGGCTGGCACGACGGTCAACGTATGCGGGCAGACCGACAGCGGGAAAAGTGGCATGTACCAGATTGTCTATGGAAATGCGATCGGCTATATCACACAGGCAGCCTGTCAGTCGATCAGCGTGGATGTAGCGATGACGGCAGCCCTTGCTGCACAGGCGGAAGCGGTGAAACAGCAGGTGGCACAGGCGGAAGCAGCAGCGGCGGCACTGGCAGCGCAGCAGGCGGCACTGGCGCAGCAGGCAGCAATGCAGCAGGCAGCAGTACAGCAGGCAGCAGTACAGCAGGCGGCACTGGCTCAGGCGCAGGCTGAGCAGAAAGCCCCCATTCCGGCGGGCAGCGGCAACGTCATCTTCGTCGGGGACTCCCGCACGGGACAGATGGCGAATGCAGTCGGTGGAACGGCAGCATGGCCCGGTACGGCCTTTGTGGCATGCTTTGGAGGTGGCGTGGACTGGCTTTCCACCGCCCAGGCGAAAAAGGACGTCGACCAGTATGTGACGCCCGGCTCAGTGATTATTCTCAATTACGGCGTCAATGATTTATCACGACACAACGATTATATTACGACGATTAACCGATATGCACAGGATTGGATTTCGAAAGGTGCGACGGTGTACTTCGCCTCGGTCGGTCCGGTCGGGGAAAACGAATACGGAAAACGCAACTGGGCGGTAGAATATTTTAACAACCAGTTAAACAACCGGCTGGATGCCAGAATCGGACGACTGAATCTGTATGTGTTTCTGACGGGCAGCGGATATACCACGCAGGCAGACGGACTGCATTATGATGGTGCAACCTACGCAGCGATGTTCCGGTTTTTGATGCAGAGCATTGGAAGAATATGAAACAAAAATACGAACACATTCAGCTTCTGAGGGCGCTCGCCTGTATCGGAGTGTTTATCACCCACCTTGCACCGAGGCTGGGAGCGACGGGAAAAGCCGCGTGGCTTGCCAATCAGGGAGCAGCGGGCGTGTACCTCTTTTTTGTCCTCAGCGGCTATCTCGCCTGCTGTGACAGAAAGCTCCCGACGGCTGGGAAAAAAGAACTGCTGACCTATTATAAAAAACGTCTGGTGCGGATTCTTCCGCTGTATTATGGGGTGATCCTTTATAACATCCTACTGCACGGGCTGATTTTAAAGGATATTCCGGCAGACCCGCAGGGCCTGTACTGGCTTCGGTATTTTTTCCTGACAAACAGCGTGATCCCTGCGCCGAATGATTTTTGGGGAAACCTGAGCGCAACGTGGACGATCAGCCTGTTTATGGCATTTTATCTGCTTGTGCCGGTCTTTGTGCGCCTGATCCGCGGCTGTACGAGCGCGTTTTTCTGCTATGTACTGGCATTGATTCTGCGGTATTTGTGGGTAAAAACCGGATACGGTGATTACATGATGATTTTTTACTACCTGCATTATTTTCTGCTCGGTATGCTGGTCTGGGAGATCCATCAGGCGGGAAGGCGTATCGGCGCGCAGCTGCTTGTCTATATCGGCATGATTGCGGCAGCAGGTGCGGTTTTGGCCCTTGGCAGGGCGCAGACGGATTCGTTTATTTGGTGGTCGTGGTGCTTTGGCATGTTACTGCTTGCAGGCAGCGGCTTTCGGTTCTGCAGGAAAGGAATCGGCGGTAGGATTTCGGACGCTGTGCTGTGGACGGATCGGTATTCGTATGAGATTTATCTGGTGCATGCCGTCATTTTAGAAGGGCTCGGTATGGTGCGGGTACAGATCGGACTGCCGAACGCAGCGTTTCTGATTCTGGCGCTGCTTCTGACCGGCGCAGGTGCGGTACTTTCCAAAAAACTGATCGAAGAACCCATCGCCGGACTTGTTGCCCGAAGCAGAATGTGATACCATAGCAGAAGCTTGGAAAAACTGACGCAAGCCAGGAAAACAAAAAGGAGAAAGAGATATGATTGACCAGTTAATTGCAAATATCAAAAAGACAAATGCTCCAATCGTTGTCGGACTGGACCCGATGATGAAATTTATTCCGGAGCAGATTCAGAAAGCTGCTTTTGCGGAATACGGCGAGACGTTAAAGGGCGCTGCAGAAGCGATCTGGCAGTACAATAAGGGCATCGTGGATGCAGTAGCGGATCTGATTCCGGCAGTAAAGCCGCAGATCGCCATGTATGAGCAGTTCGGCGTAGCAGGTCTGATCGCATTCCAGAAGACCGTCGCATACTGCAAAGAGAAAGGTCTGGTTGTCATCGGCGATGTAAAACGCGGCGATATCGGTTCCACTTCTGAGGCTTATGCGGTTGCCCATCTCGGAAAAGTAGTAGTGGGAGAAAAGAGCTATGCACCCTTTGACGAGGATTTTGCAACGGTGAATCCGTATCTGGGTTCCGACGGCATCAATCCGTTCATAAAGGTCTGCAAAGAAGAAAATAAGGGCATTTTTGTGCTGGTAAAAACTTCCAACCCCAGCAGTGGTGAGTTCCAGGATCGTCTGGTGGACGGCAGACCGTTGTATGAAATCGTCGGTGAAAAGGTTGCCGAATGGGGCAGCGAGTGCATGGGCAGCGAATATAGCAATGTTGGTGCGGTTGTTGGCGCAACCTATCCTGAAATGGGCAAGGCGCTGCGCAAGGTGATGCCGAAGTCCTACATTCTCGTGCCCGGCTACGGCGCACAGGGCGGCAAGGGCGCTGATCTGGTGCACTTTTTCAATGAAGACGGACTTGGCGCGATTGTCAACTCTTCCCGCGGCATTATTGCAGCATATCAGCAGGAAAAATATGCACAGTTTGGTGCGGCTAACTATGCAGACGCATCCAGACAGGCGGTTATCGATATGAGAGAAGATATCGCACAGGCGCTGCAGGGACGCAAATAAATATAAACGTCAATCAGAATATAGAAAAAATCGGGTGGAAGCTGTCAGGTGTTTGGCGCTTCCGCCTTTTTTTCGTGTAGGAAACAGCGTCTCTATACAAAAAAGAATGTGCCAAGGCACGAG
>ERZ772902.1978-NODE-1978-length-13289-cov-6.111153_pt1 | contig 13289 bp, 10 predicted proteins | sample MGYA00511470_ERZ772902 | MGnify/ENA primary metagenome ERZ772902 (study PRJEB29015, sample SAMEA2737717) | human gut metagenome | biome: human gut; feature: human-associated habitat; material: faeces | place: China | collected 2012 ... | reverse complement strand
TCATATAATAATAATTTTGCCCGTGAACATTACTCATTTTCTTGTAAAAGATTTTTTATTTTTCGTTCCAATCAAACGTCATTAAATAAAATTTAAGTATTATAGTTGGAGCCAGAGCATCAACATCATAGTTATTTCTCACCGAACTGTAACCTAATTGTATATTTGAGGCTTAAAGATTGCTTGCATTTTTACCTAAGATATTGTATAATAATATGCCAAGTGAGGGGAATAAAATGCAATTAAACAAGGAAGAATATAAAAATTTTAAACAAATTGTTAATATTTTTTACAATGAAGAAATAGAAGGAATTAATGAAGATAAAGAAAAAATAAAAAAAGAAGGAACAATAAAAATTGAGCCTAGGATTTTTTATGACAAATTTTCTGGTGACATGAAAATCGAATTCAAAATTGGAAATAAAAAAATGTATAAAATAAAAAATTTATCAGAATTTTATACAAGAATGCTTAATAAAGAATTTTATCGTTATGGTGAAAAGTTGCAATTTATCCACACAGAAGAAGCATTTGAAAAAAATAGTAGACAATTGTTAGAGTTTGTTATGAAATATGCAGAAGTTATAAAATATGCGAATTCTAATTCAAATAGTAATTATAAATACTATGGAAAAGCACTAAGTGAAACAAGTATTATAGTAGGTAATAGTGCTATTGATGATTTATTTGATGTATTAAAAGGAAGAAAAATTATATTTCAAAAAGACTGTAATACTGAAGAAATAGAATTTACAGAAGAACAACCAGAAATAGAATTTGAATTAAAGAAAACAGAAAATAAAGATTATATAATAGTACCTAATATAGAAATTTATAAAGTAAATATTATTAAGGGAAAAGAATACAAATATATTTTAGATGATCAAAAATTATATAGATGCACAAAAGAGTTTGAAAATTCTAATTTAAAGTTATTAGAACTTTTTAGAAAAAATTATATAAATGAAGTAAAATTAGGAGAAAAAGAATTAACACAATTATTTTCTATTATTATACCAAGAGTAAAGAATGCCATAAATTTAAAAAATATGACAGAAGATAGTATAAAAAAATACATGCCAAAAGAATTGATAGTTAAAGTGTTTTTAGATTTCGACTCAAATGATTATTTAATTGCAGATGTAAGGTTTGATTATGAAGGTAATGAATTTAACCCATTAGAAGAAAATAAAAAAATTAAATTTCCAAGAAATATGTTAGAAGAAACTAATGCTTTAAATATTTTTAGACAGACTGGATTTATGTTAGAAACTAAAAATTTGAGATTTATTTTACCAGATAATGATAAAATATATGAGTTTTTAACAGAAGATATAAACTATTATATGCAACATTTTGAAGTTTTAGCAACAGATAATTTTAAAAGAAAACAGATTAAGGAAAAAAAAATTGGAGGAATAGGAGTAAAAGTCGAAAATAATTTATTATCAATTGATTTCAAAAATTTAGATATTGATATAGAAGAATTAGAAGAAATCATGTCTAAATACTCTTTAAAGAAAAAATATCATAGATTAAAAGATGGTAGTTTTATTGACTTAGAAAATAATAAAGAAGCAAAATTTTTAGAGAAATTAGTAACAGGTATGGATATTTCTTATAAAGATTTGGAAAAAGGAGAATTAAAATTACCTGTTTATAGAATTTCATATTTTAATCAACTATTAAAAGAAATAAAAGGAACTGAAATAACTAAAAATGATGAATATAAAAATATTATAAATCAATTAGATAAAGAGCAATTAGAAGAAGAAATTAAAGTACCAGAAAATTTAAATTCAGTTTTAAGATATTATCAAAAAACAGGTTTTAAGTGGTTAAAGATACTAGATAGATATCACTTTGGTGGAATATTGGCAGATGATATGGGATTACGGAAAAACTATTCAAATGTTATCAGTAATAGTTGATTATGTTCAAAATTGTAAAGATGATAAAAAGGAAAACAATAGAGCAAGTATTGTAATTTCACCAAGTTCGTTAACATTAAATTGGCAGAATGAAGCAACTAAATTTGCTAATGGGTTAAAAACAATAGTTATAAGAGGGACGCTAGAAGAGAGAAAACATCAAATTGAGCAAATAGATAAGTTTGATTTAGTTATTACTTCATATGATTTATTAAAGAGAGATATTGAACTATATCAAGAAAAAAATTATAAATTTAGATTTATAATAGCAGATGAAGCTCAATATTTAAAAAATAGTAATACTCAAAATGCAAAAGCAATAAAAAAAATAAAAGGAGATACAAAATATGCTTTAACTGGAACTCCAATTGAAAATTCTTTAGCAGAATTATGGTCGATTTTTGACTTTATTATGCCAGGATATTTGTTTACATATCGAAAATTTAAAAATATGTATGAAGCTCCAATTGTAAGGGAATCTAATGAATCAGTTGTTGGAAAGCTAAAAATGCTAATAGAACCATTTATTTTAAGAAGAAGTAAAAAAGAAGTGTTAACAGAGCTTCCAGATAAGACAGTAACGGTTTTAAATAATGAAATGGGAGAAGAACAAAGAAAAATATATATAAATTATTTATTACAAGCAAAACAGGATATATCAGAGAAAATTAAATACAGTGGCTATGAGAAAAACAAAATGCAAATATTGGCAGCGCTAACAAGATTAAGGCAGATTTGTTGTCATCCAAGTTTGTTTATAAATGGATATAATGAGGGAAGTAGCAAATTGGAACAATGTATGGAAATTATTCAAGAGGGTACAAATGCAGGACATAAAATACTACTTTTTTCGGGATATACATCAATGTTTGATTTCATAGAAAAAGAATTAAAAAAAAGAAACATAAGATATTTTAAATTAACAGGTGCTACAAAAGTAGAAGATAGGATAAAATTGGTTGATGAATTTAATAATAATTCTGATATTAAGGTGTTTTTGATTTCTTTAAAAGCAGGTGGAACAGGTCTTAATTTAACTGGAGCAGATATGGTTATTCATTATGATCCATGGTGGAATATATCAACAGAAAATCAGGCTACTGATAGGGCTTATAGAATAGGTCAAAAAAATAATGTTCAAGTGTATAAATTAATTACTAAGAATTCAATTGAAGAAAAAATATATGAATTACAAGAGAAAAAGGAAGAGTTAGCTAATAATATGCTGGATACAAAAACTACATTTGTTAATAAATTATCTCAAGATGAGATTATGAAATTATTCGAATAATATTGTTATGATTTATAAATAATAACAAGGTTGATTTTTTTGCCATTTTATGTTAAACTTAGAAAGAACCATATTTTACATTATGTAAAGAACAGATAATAAAAATATGTTGTATAAGGAGAATTGAAATGGATAAAAAAGTTTTGAACAAACATATAGGAAAATTGAATGAAGATATAAGGAATATTCAATATCAAATAAATAGTATAAACCAAGATATGAAAAAAGATAAGAAACAAAGTTATATTGAAAAAAGAATTGATAGATTAGTTAATAATTATAAAATGTTAAATCAAAAAAGACAGGAATTAGTAAATATATCTAGAGAAGAAAAAAGAGAACTACAGGAAAAAGTATTAGAAATACGTAAACAAGTAAAAGATGTTTGTTATAAAGGAAGCAAGGACGTTTCAAAACAAAATATACAACTAGACGAAGTTGTTAACAATGAAAGTAAATCAGAAATTTATAATAAGATTGATGATGATGAAAATGAAAAAATAAAAAGAGTTTATGGTCCAGATGGTAGTTTAGAGTACATATATATTAAAGAAGAGAGACATATTGGAAGATGGCAGAAAATTAAGCAAATGATGGGAAAAAAGAAGAGAAATAAAGAGATAATAAAAAAGCAAAGAAACAAAAACAGATTCGGAAAGATGAAAGAATTTTTCAGGGAAATTAATGGAAAGAAATTATTAAAAAGGATAGCAGCTTTTGGAATGGGATCATTAATGCTACTTCCTGGAACAATTTCTGCTAATCAGAATGAAAATAATACTGAAAGTAAAAGTACAAAAAACAGCTATATAGATACTGTAAAACAAACACCTGTAAATGAACATGAATTAATAAAAATGGCAGAAGATTTTAAAAAAGAAAATTCTTTGAATATGGACGAAAATATAAAATCAGAAGAAGCAGTTAAAGAAGAAAATGCAAATGATAAGAATGAAGATGATGTACTTGTACATATTATAGCTCCAGCACAGAGCAAATACACAGAAGTGTCTGATGGTAGAGGAAATTATGGTATTTTTACCGAAGATACTGAAGTTTCGATATATAATAGAGCTTTAATCAGAACTAATAAAGATGGAAGCAAATCAATATTAAAGGCCACAAAAGTAGGACAAACTTGGAAACAATATGCAGAAGAACAAGGAATTGATTATAATGAGTTTAAAACATATATAGAGAATAATGAAAATATACAAGAGGTTTTATCTACTATGTCTGTTGATGGTAAAAGTATATATGGATGGATGCCAGCATCAGAATTAGAATATAAAACTCAAGATAAAGAAATAAATGTACAAAGAAATTATGTTACCGAGGTAGAAGAAAGATAATGAAAGATTATATAACTGTAATAGGAGCAGGATTAGCTGGATGTGAGGCAGCTTATCAAATTGCTAAAAGAGGAATAAAAGTAAAATTATATGAAATGAAGCCAATAAAATATTCAGAAGCACATTCAAATGAAAATTTTGCTGAAATTGTATGTAGCAATTCTTTTAAATCAAATTTGCTAACAAATGCATGTGGTTTATTGAAAGAAGAATTAAGAAGATTGGATTCATTATTAATTAAAATTGCAGATGAAACAAGAGTTCCAGCAGGACAGGCTTTAGCAGTAGATAGAGAAATTTTTTCTAAAAAAGTAACTTGTGAATTAGAAAAAAATGAATTTATTGAAATTATTCGTAAAGAAATTGTTGATATAGAATCTTTAGCAAAAGAAGGAATTGTGATAATAGCAACAGGACCTCTTACTTCAGAAGGGTTAGCAAAAAATATAGGTAAAATAACAGGAGAAGACAAGCTTTATTTTTATGATGCGGCTGCGCCAATTGTAAATAAAGATAGTATAAATTTTAAAATTGCATTTTATGGAGACAGGTACAGCCAAGAAAAGAAAAAAGATGAAAGTATAGAAGAATGGAAAAAAAGATTAGCAATTCAAGAAAAAGACGAACAGAGTTATATTAATCTTCCAATGAATCAGGATGAATATGAGAAATTTTGGAATGAACTTGTAAAAGCAGAAGTAGTTACACTTCATGAATTTGAAAAGAGAGAAATCTTTGAAGGTTGTATGCCAGTTGAAATAATGGCCAAAAGGGGAATTGATACTTTGAGATTTGGACCATTAAAACCAGTAGGGTTTGATGATCCAAGAACAGGAAGAAGGCCATATGCATTAGTACAACTAAGACAAGATAATAAACAAGCAAGTATATATAATATTGTTGGATTTCAAACTAATTTGAAATTTGGAGAGCAAAAGAGAGTTTTTCAAATGATACCAGGATTAGAAGAAGCAGAGTTTATAAAATATGGAGTAATGCATAGAAATACATATATAAATTCAAGTAAATTATTAGATGAAACATATAATCTTAAAAACAATAATAATGTTTATTTTGCAGGCCAGATAACTGGTGTTGAGGGCTATGTTGAGTCGATATCTTCTGGAATGGTAGTAGCCATTAATGCTGTTAATCAAGTAAAAGGAAAAGAAGAAAAAGTTATTTTTTCGGAAAATACGGTAATAGGGGCTTTATCTAAATATATATCAACTCCAAATGAAAGATTTCAGCCAATGAATGCTAATTTTGGAATATTGCCAGAGTTAGAGGGAAAAAAGATAAAAGATAAAAAAGAACGATATGCTAAATTAGCTGAAAGAAGTTTAGGGTATTTTAATTAAAGATATAAATAATGCATTTTACAAAGTTATTACAATTAGTTTACAAATGTATAAAATTGGATAAAAAGGTTGAAAAAGAGCATTAAAAAAAGTATAATAAATATGTATACTTATTTTAAATAAAAAATTAATTTGAAGGAAAGAAATAATTTATTATAATGAAAATATAAATAATAGGGGGATTTGATATGAAAAATGTTAGTGAATTTACAAAAACACAAGCTTTAATTGATGAGTACAATAAGCTTAAAAATAAGGTTCCTAAATTAGAAGCACAAATGGAACAAAACAAAAAGAGAACAGAAGCAAAAAAAGAAAAATTTAAAAGGGATATGCAAGAAAATAAAGAAGATATTGAATATAAATTAGATAGGGCTGCAGTAGAAGCTGAATACGGAAAGCAAATAGAACAAGAGGAAAAAAATCTGGAAGAAGAAAATGGCAAAATTAAAGAAGAAATTAATAAAGCGAAAGAAGATAAAAAGTTTTTCTGTACAGATAAAAACTTCAAAACCATTACAATGGAAATTGAAGCTATGAAAAGAGAAGTTGAAGATGGAAAACTAGAAATAAAAAGAAAAGAATATGAAATTAAGGGCAACGAACTCAAAGAACAAGAATTTAGTGCAAAACCTGATAAAGAAAATCCTCTTAAGTGGTTAGAATTAAGGAAAGAAAGCGAAAAAAAAGAACAGGAAATTGGAAAAATAAATAAAGAAATTAATGCTATGAATAAAAAAATAGAGGAATATTCAAAGTTTAAGGGAGAACTAAATCAACAACTTAGTACATTTACAGCTATTGATTTTAATAAAATGCGTGAAAGAGAAAATAATAAAACAGACAAGCCGGAAGAGCAACAAGAAAATAATAAAACAGACAAGTCGGAAGAGCAACAAGAAAATAATAAAACAGACAAGCCAGAAGAACAACAAGAAAATAATAAAACAGACAAGCCAGAAGAACAACAAGAAGATAATAAAACAGATAAGCCAGAAGGGCAACAAGAAGATAATAAAGCAAATGATCCGGAAGAGGAATATGAGGACATATATTCTAATTCACAAGATTTTGTTAAGGCTATTCATATTGAAGCTGCTACAGGAAAAGCATACATTGATACATTTAAAAATAATAAAAAAGAGATAGATATAAAAGAAGCAATTGAGAATAGAAAAGGATTATATAAAAGAATTAATCTTAAAGAAATTATGGAAAAGGCAGGAGTAGAATCAAGAATAAATCAATTTATGTTAAAAAGAAAAATTAATCCAGTAATATTAGAAGCTATAAATAAAAATGAAAAAATGACAGAAGAATACATTTATAGTTTGATAGAAAAAAAAGAATTTCCTTTTGAATATAAACATGATTTAGAAAATTCAAACTTATCATTTAAAGACATGGCTTTAATGAATAGAGTAGCTTTAAAAGAAAGCAAAATAGATGGCAATGAAGTGATAGGAGCTAAAAAGTTATATACAATCAAATCTTTCTTTGGAAAAATAAAAAATAAAGCTCTAGCGAAGTTTAATAAAAAAGAAGAACCTAAAATGATTAATGAGAAAAATGAAAGACAAGAAGACACAAAAAGCAGAAAAGAGAGGTTTTATGAATCTATAGAATATACTCCAGAAGAGCAAAATGCAAATGATATAGAATTAGAACAAAAAAATAAATATAATGAAGCTTATGAAAAGTTAACAGATGAACAAAAAGCAAAATTAGCAACTATGGATGTTAGCAATATTCAAAGATTAGGATTTGATTATAATACAGCTGTTGCATTAAGTGAAATGACAAAAGAATCTACAACAAAAGAAGACAAGAAAGTAACCCAAGAATCTACAACAAAAGAAGATGACGAAATTCAAATATAGTATTGACAAATTAAAAAAAAGTAGTATTATAAAAATGTAAAGAAATAAAAAGACCTTTCAAATAAATATTTGAGAGGTCGTTTGTTCCTAAAAATAAGGAGGAATATACAAATGAAAAAGATAGAAAAAATAAAAGTTCGGTGGCATCCTAGAAAATTAATTACATATTTAACTTTTATAGCTTTGGCAGGACTATTTATATTTTGGGAATTTTATATTAAATTTGCTAAGTATACAGTAAAAGATGTTTGGCAAAGAAGTAGTATAATTTCTGTAGTAGTAGTTGTAATAATCTTTTTATTAATATTTATTGGAATATTAATAAAAAGTAAGAAAGCGATATACAATATAAATATAGAGAATAAAACATGCACAAAAAGAGAAAAAAAGATTCAGTATAAAAATATATACTATACTCAGTCATTATTGCAAAGAATGTTTGGGCTTGTAAATATTTATTTAATAAATGAACAAGAAATAATGAAGATAAAAGATGTTTCAAAGAAAGCTATTGAATATGTTGATGCTATTAAACTAGGCAAGTGAAAACTTGCCTTTTTCTATTGACTTTATGTATCAAAGATGCTATAATAACATATGTTCGAATATATTACCAAATTAGGCAAATTTTGAATAAATAATTAAACAGGAGGTGAAATTTAAGTGCCAACAATTAATCAATTAGTAAGAAAAGGAAGAAAAACAGGAGTAACAAAATCAACAGCGCCAGCACTTCAACATGGATGGAACTCAAAAAACAAAAAATTAACAAACAATAGAGCTCCACAAAAAAGAGGAGTATGTACAGTTGTTAAAACAGTTACACCTAAAAAGCCAAACTCAGCTTTAAGAAAAGTTGCCAGAGTTAGACTTTCAAATGGTTATGAAGTAACATCTTATATCCCAGGTATAGGACATAACCTACAAGAACACAGTGTTGTATTAATAAGAGGTGGTAGGGTAAAAGACCTTCCAGGTGTTAGATACCATATTATCAGAGGAACATTAGATACAGCAGGTGTTAAAGATAGAATGCAAGCGCGTTCTAAATATGGAGCTAAAAAACCTAAAAAATAAAAAAATTAGCTACAAAATTTAAAAATTAGTGCTTGTAATTCTTACTAAATTAAGGCATTTAAATTTAGAATAGATTTATATAGCACTGTGCGCAAGAAAGAAAGACTTTCTTGAGAGTACCTAGATATTTTATAAATAAAATATCAAATAAAATTTAAGGAGGGAAGAATAGTGCCAAGAAAAGGATATATAGCAAAAAGAGAAGTATTACCAGATCCAATATATAATAGCAAAGTTGTTACAAAATTAGTTAACAATATTATGTTAGATGGTAAAAAATCAGTTGCTCAAAAAATAGTATATGATGCATTTGACATTATTAAAGAAAAAGAAGGAAAAAATCCTTTAGAAGTTTTTGAAGCAGCTTTAGAAAATATTATGCCAGTTCTTGAAGTTAAAGCAAGAAGAGTAGGTGGAGCAACTTATCAAGTTCCATTAGAAATTAGACCAGAAAGAAGACAAACTTTAGGATTAAGATGGTTAGTAACTTATGCTAGAAACAGACATGAAAAAACAATGGCTGAAAAATTAGCAGGTGAAATAATGGATGCAGTAGCTGGAAACGGTGGAGCATTTAAGAAGAAAGAAGATACACATAGAATGGCTGAAGCTAATAAAGCTTTTGCACACTATAAATGGTAAAATTTGAAATTAATGTTATAAAAATATAAATTCAAAGAGAATCAGAGTATTTGAAAGGGGGAAATATAGGAAATGGCAGGAAGAGCATACCCACTAGAAAGAACTAGAAATATAGGAATAATGGCACATATAGATGCCGGAAAAACAACAACAACAGAAAGAATCTTATTTTATACAGGAAAAACACATAAAATAGGAGAAGTTCATGAAGGTGCAGCAACAATGGACTGGATGGCGCAAGAACAAGAAAGAGGTATTACAATTACTTCAGCATGTACAACATGCTTCTGGAAAAATAATAGAATTAATATTATTGATACACCAGGACACGTTGACTTTACAGTAGAAGTACAAAGATCTTTAAAAGTACTTGATGGAGCTGTTACAGTTTTAGCTGCAAAAGGTGGAGTACAACCACAAACAGAAACAGTTTGGAGACAAGCTGACAAGTATAGTGTACCAAGAATGGTATATGTAAATAAGATGGATATTGTTGGAGCTAACTTTATGCTTTGTGTTGATCAATTAAAAAACAGATTAAAAGCAAATGCAGTTCCAATTCAATTACCAGTTGGAGCAGAAGATAATTTCCAAGGTATAGTTGATCTTATTAAAATGAAAGCATTTATTCAAGATGATAAATTAGGTGAACATATTGTTGAAAAAGAAATACCAGAAGATATGAAAGCAGATGCTGAAAAATGGAGAGCAAACATGATTGAAGCAGTTGCTGATCAAGATGAAGAGTTAATGATGAAGTATTTAGATGGTGAAGAATTGACAGAAGAAGAAATCAAAAAAGGTTTAAGAATTGGAACAATAGCAAATAAAATAGTTCCAGTTACATGTGGTTCTTCATACAAAAACAAAGGTGTTCAAGAATTATTAGATGCAGTAGTTGATTATATGCCATCACCATTAGATATACCACATATTAAAGGTGAAACATTAGAAGGAGAAGAAACAGAGGCTAAAACTTCAGATGATGCTCCATTTGCAGCATTAGCATTTAAAATTGCTACTGATCCATTTGTTGGAAAATTATGTTTCTTTAGAGTTTATTCTGGAACACTAGAATCAGGTTCTACAATATTAAACTCTAGTAAAGATAAAAAAGAAAGAGTTGGAAGAATTCTTCAAATGCATTCAAATCATAGAGAAGATATTGACAAAGTTTATTCAGGAGATATTGCTGCAGCAGTAGGTTTAAAAGATGTTACAACTGGAAATACTTTATGTGATCCAGATCATCCAATAATACTTGAATCAATGGAATTCCCTGAACCAGTTATTGATATAGCTATTGAGCCAAAAGATAAAGCTGCTCAAGAAAAAATGGGAATTGCTTTAGCAAAACTTGCTGAAGAAGATCCAACATTTAAAGCTTATACAAACCAAGAAACAGGTCAAACAATTATTGCTGGTATGGGTGAATTACACTTAGATATCATAGTTGATAGATTAAAAAGAGAATTCAAAGTAGAATGTAATGTAGGTAAACCACAAGTTGCTTACAAAGAAACAATCAGAAATGCAGTAAAAGTTCAAGGTAAATTTATTCGTCAATCAGGTGGTAAAGGACAATACGGTGATGTATGGTTCGAAATGGAACCATTAGAACCAGGAAAAGGAATTGAATTCGAAAGCAAAATTGTCGGAGGAGCAGTTCCAAAAGAATATATTAAACCAATTGAACAAGGAATGAGAGAAGCTGCTGAAAGCGGAATCCTTGCAGGATACCCAGTTACAGACTTTAAGGTAACATTAGTTGATGGTTCATACCATGAAGTTGACTCTTCAGAAATGGCCTTCAAAATAGCAGCATCTATGGCATTTAAAGAAGGTATGAGACAAGCTAAATCAGTTATCTTAGAACCAATAATGAAAGTTGATATAACAGTTCCAGAAGAATACATGGGAGATGTTATTGGAGATGTAAACTCTAGACGTGGAAGAATGGAAGGTATGGATGGTAATGATGGAGTACAAGAAATTCATGCATTTATTCCACTTTCAGAAATGTTTGGTTATGCAACTGAATTACGTTCTAGAACACAAGGTAGAGGAACATACTCTATGGAACCTTCTCATTATGAAGAAGTACCAAAATCAGTTTTTGAAGCTATTGTATCATCAAGAGCAAAAAAAGATTAAATTTAAATTAAAATGTATAACATATTAATTTTATATTAAATTTCAAATAAGAAAAACAAAAACACTTGCTTTTTTATAAAAAATGTTATAAAATGCCTGTGTAATAAATAGTTATTAAATTTTTGGTTAGCTTTGTAACGAAAAAATAGTGTAAAGTTAACTTATACAGCTAAGCAATAAGCTGAGTTGTATATACCATAAAAATAAAAGAGAGAAATCTCAAAAATAAGGAGGAATTTTAAAATGGCAAAAGCAAAATTTGAAAGAAACAAACCACACGTTAATATCGGAACAATTGGTCACGTTGACCATGGTAAAACAACAACAACAGCAGCTATTACAAAATATTTATCATTATTAGGAAAAGCTCAATATGAAGCATATGATCAAATTGATGGTGCTCCAGAAGAAAAAGCAAGAGGAATCACAATTAATACAGCTCACGTTGAATATGAAACAGATGCAAGACACTATGCACACGTTGACTGTCCAGGTCACGCTGACTATGTAAAAAACATGATTACAGGTGCTGCACAAATGGATGGTGCTGTACTAGTTGTATCAGCAGCTGATGGACCAATGCCTCAAACAAGAGAGCATATCTTACTTGCTAGACAAGTAGGTGTTAAATATATCGTTGTTTACTTAAACAAATGCGATATGGTTGATGATCCAGAATTATTAGAATTAGTTGAAATGGAAGTAAGAGACTTACTTTCTGAATATGGTTTCCCAGGAGATGAAGTTCCAATTGTAAAAGGTTCTTCACTAAAAGTTCTAGAAAGTACATCTACAGATCCTAACGATCCTGTATATGCACCTATGAAAGAATTAATGGATGCAATTGATAGTTACATCCCAACACCAGAAAGACCAATTGATCAACCATTCTTAATGCCAGTTGAAGACGTATTCACAATTACAGGACGTGGAACAGTTGCAACAGGTAGAGTAGAAAGAGGTCAAGTAAAATTACAAGACGAAGTTGAAATTATCGGTCTTACAACAGAAAGAAGAAAAACTGTTGTTACAGGTGTAGAAATGTTCAGAAAATTATTAGATCAAGCTGAAGCTGGAGATAATATTGGTGTTCTATTAAGAGGTATTGATAGAAAAGACATCGAAAGAGGTCAAGTTCTATGTAAACCAGGAACAATTCATCCACATACAAAATTCACATCAGAAGTATACGTTTTAACAAAAGAAGAAGGTGGACGTCATACACCATTCTTCAATGGATATAGACCACAATTCTATTTCAGAACAACAGACGTTACAGGTGTTATTGAATTACCTGCTGGAACAGAAATGGTTATGCCAGGAGATAACGTATCAATGACAATCGAATTAATTACTCCTATCGCTATCGAAAAAGGATTAAGATTCGCTATTCGTGAAGGTGGTAGAACAGTTGGTTCAGGTGTTGTTGCTGACATTATCGAATAATTTATAATTATTTAATATATAAATAAGAGTAATATATTGCATATTACTCTTATTTTGTTACTATTTATAGCTTAAAATTAAATTCAATAAAGAGGTTATCTATAATATTTTCTATTTTTTATTCCAATCAAACGTCATTAAATAAAATTTAAGCA
>ERZ772902.1976-NODE-1976-length-13299-cov-6.918378_pt1 | contig 13299 bp, 12 predicted proteins | sample MGYA00511470_ERZ772902 | MGnify/ENA primary metagenome ERZ772902 (study PRJEB29015, sample SAMEA2737717) | human gut metagenome | biome: human gut; feature: human-associated habitat; material: faeces | place: China | collected 2012 ... | reverse complement strand
AAGCAAAAAGAGGTCGAACTGGATAAGTAGTACAGAATGGGGTAAAACTCAGAATGCATACATCACGTCCATTTCATCTACGAGTCGGAACTTAACTTGAAAATTCCGTATAGAACATCACCTAAGGTATCATGTGATAGGGGGATCCAAATGATACCTTAGATGATGGGATACTAATAAAGTCTGATAAATTAAAGTTGAAGACTTCTGATTAGTATTGCACGACCTTGATTTCAGCAAAAGAGTCATCTACCATACCACTCACATAGAGTTTCCGTTCTTTCCCTGTGTGATTAGGTTGCGCAGTTATTTTTAGGTGTGGACCAGCAGATGGCTTATATGTAACCATTAGCCACTGGTACGTGACGACTACCGAATCATTTTCGTCCTCAATAGCATCTATGGAAGTTGATTTTCCATTTCCATTGTAGTCATCGATTTCGACATTATAACAATTGCTCGTGCCCGAGCATATCTTACTTCCTCCTTCTTTTCCAAAAGTTACTTTGGATGGATAGCCATAATTATCGGAGCTTCCGCAAGAAGCGAGAAGGACAGATAACATTAGAAGGAATGTGATCCTTATAGTCTTTGTCATAGGAATCTATTATTGGGGGTTATTATATGTGATGATACGTATATGATGGTTGAATTTTGTCTTTTTATCGCCCATCCAAGGATAGTCATAGTCGTTCTTATCACTGTTAAGTTTAAAGACACCATCAACATAATATCCGTTGCAGAGTCTGCCCCAGCCAAAATCACAATGTACCATCCGGCAAGTGTCAGGAATTGTAATTGTATTGATTAATTTCCCGTTTTCGTATTGTCTTGTGATTTTTTGCCTTACTTTTACTTTATAACCATCTATAATCCACGCGTGACTTTTCCACACCTTGATCCCGGGTACAGCATAAATAATCACAGGACAACCTTTGTTTATCATCGAAGAAACCCTATTATAGCTATAATTAAATCTCTTAACATCATCATATCCTATTTTCCCTAGAAATGAAGAAGCCTTTGATGGAAAGGTAAAAGTTCCTCCCCAAAAGTACATTGATCCGCAACTCTCAGATATTCCCTTTAGTAAAACTGCAGCTGATTCTTTTCCGTGAGGAGTACTTACATTGCTTAAAGCATTCCAATCGACAATATTGCCATTATAAGAAAAAACTCCAGGACGTCTGAAATATGTCAAAACTTTAGCTATTGATAGGGGAAAACAACCTGCTGGTGCTTTTTTTCTGTTGCCAAATACAACGCATCTCCGTCTCTTCGGATATAAATCATTAAAGGGGGATTTCTGATCCCATCTTACATATGCACCCAGTATATTATTGGTCCGCTGAGCATCTTTCCAATCAGAGAATGTTGTATTTGATATATAAGATTTCTTAGAACTACTACTTCCACCAGTATTAGAAGTAACTTCGTCCATAGCATAATCTACACAATATGACAAAGCAATTCTTCTGTTGTTATATTCAGGAAATGACATTGCTCTTGTCACAGGCAGGCTGTCTTCCTCTGAGAAATTTCCTACCCAATTGTCCGCCATTGATTCGTCATATGTTGAAAAGGTGTTAGGATTGAGAAATACCTCACCAGGATAATCTTTTACGGTAAATAAGCCATTGCCAGTCGTGGGATAGTTTTTATCTACGTAATTATCATTATTCTTAAGGAGGAAAGCCACTGCATCAATATCTTCTTTCGTGATATTACCATCGTCAGTTACAGCAATAATTTTATCTTTTATTCTATCATCTGCTGCTAAAACTGCGAAGCCTTGATCACAAGAGAAATTGGCAACGTATATAACATTCTCAGCATTCTCTGTCGTCATTGCACGGGTAGTTGTTTTGTCCATTCTCATAGGAATAACATTCACAACAGTAGGATGAGAAATAGTAGTCCTTGTAGAATTGTCTTTTAGGAAAGCATCAAGATTAGATAATGCTTCCTCAATCGAAATTGCATGTGTTTCGGTTTTGTTTTCAAGATTACAAGTTGGGTCTACTTCCTCATTAGATTCTTGGCAGCTATCTAACCCTACTAACATAATAGCTACCAGTAAAAGATTAATAAAAGTTTTCATTCTCATAATTTATGCATTTAATAATTTTGTCGCTATTTTATATTTTAAAAAGCGATTCTGTGAATGTTTACTGCATCATCAACAACGATGTACGAAGTAGAATGTCCATTTTTTGCAAACTCATTAATGGTATAATCAAGATTACAGATTTGGAGCAAGATTAATATTTACTATTTGCGCTTTCTCAACGGAACCTTTAGGATGAGTTCTTTCACCTTCTTGGACCATTATTATATTACCTTTTGGATCTCGGTCTATTGTTAGGTCTGTCCAGGCGTAAAGGGATCCTGTTATACGGTCGCCATTTACCTTACCAAGTATAATATTGAAACCATTTTGTACTTTCTTATGATTATCAAATATAAACATTGGTAACAAACTTTTCGACACTTCTTGCTCATACTTTCCTTGGGCAAGATAAGTGATATTTTTCAATCTCGTAACCAAATAATATGCACGGTCAAGATCATTCTTCCATCCATACCACATTTTCTTTTTGCAATGCATTCTAACCCCCATCTTTGTGTTGATCATGTAAGCGTCAAGGTAAACCTTTTTGTATTTGTTAGGTTTGAAAACGGACGAGTTGGTGGGTATATTGTCGGACATGAAAGCCTTGGACATTTTTATAACGGATGTAGAGACATCATTATTCAAATTAGCCTTGACCACAGTATTGCCTACAACATAAACACCTTCATTATTGGCAATATAGGACTCCACGTTATCTTCATCCGGAACATAAAGCGTCAAGTCTGTACTGTCGTGTCTATTGCTAATCAGCAGTCCATTATACTTAGCCTTGTATACATTGTACAAGCTTCGGAACTGCTCTTCTGACGATGCCTCTTCCCCTATCTTTTCAAGTTCATCATCGGCTTGTTCTGCTAAATCGTGGAGAGTTCGTACTCCATAGGACATTAGGGTTTTCTGTTTCTCGGCATCTGTCTCATTGGAAAGATATTCTTTAAAAGAAACCAATGATGCTTCATCTTTGAATTTAAGTGCAACTGTACCCATATTTTCTGAAGCACGAGTTTGGGTACTTACTATTTTTCCGTCTTTAACCATAACGGCGGATACCGTGGATTCCGGTTTGGGCTGATCCAAAGAATTCTGCTCATCGTTGTCGCAAGCTACTAGCGACATTGCGATGAAGGCGATCATTACAAATTTATTTTTCATGTTTTGATTTTGATTAAACCATATACAAGACAAGAAAACCAAAAAATCACTTACTCGAAATTGATATTTTTTTGTTTCTCGCACAAAAATTGTAACTTTGCGGTGATAGTAGTAAGTGTTTTTTGAGCAAATCGCGTTATAGTAATAAATATAAGGATGGTGAAAGATGTCAGATAGAAAAGAGATAGAAAGACTGTTCAAGAACAATTGGGACGCGCTGTGCATGTTTTCTTTGCACTTCGTCGGAGACATGGACACGGCAGAAGATGTTGTCATGGACTGCTTTCTTAAGTTATCGGAAAGAATCGGGCATGGAGAAGATATACTCACCCCCAAGCATTACCTTTATCAAATGGTGAGGAATGGGAGTCTTGATAAGGCAAAATACTTGGGCCAAACAGTACAATTGACTGAGGCAAGCAGGACATCTGAGGATTTTGATGATGTGTCAGAGCGCAGCGTACGTGAAGCAAGACTTTGGACAGCTATTGACGGTTTGCCGCCTGTGCGACGTGAAGTTTTACTGATGAGCAAACGAGACGGGATGCATAACGATGAGATTTCTCAAACTTTAGGAATATCCGTAAAGACTGTGGAGGCGCACCTGTATAAGGCTTACAAGACTTTGCGCGGCAAGGCCAAGGAGATATATTTGTTAGTTTTCTTTTAAACACGACATACTATGAAAGAGAATAATAACGACGAGCTGCAGTTTGTTGTAAACCAGTATAAGGAAGGGCACAAGAACTCCGATACGGCGTGGAATGAGTTTTTGGGATTGTTGGGATTGTCTGGATTATCAACAAGAACATCCAGCAGGCGGTAGCTTGCAGCAGCATGCATTGCGTTTGCAGCGATTATAGCCGTTGCTGCTACCATATTTATCGCTAATCGTAGTAAAATAACCCCGAAGACACCATCTGCCAATAAAGAAAAGATGGTAACTGATACTTTGACGAAAGTTTCTGTGCAAGTAAAGGACTGCGTGAAGATATTCCGTTTTGACAACACACCTGTCAACTCGGCGCTGAAGGATATTTCTAACTTTTATGGCGTTCAGCTTGAAGCCAGTGACACTACAAAAGATATATCGGGGGAGTTTGAGGCTCACAATGTTGGCGAAGCCATAGATCTGCTAGAGGCAACTCTGAATATAAAGATTGAAAAGGTAAAATGAAAGTGATAGTGCTTTATATATTTTTTGTATTCGGGAGTCTGACGGCTATCGCTCAGTCTGGTACTGTCTACGACCAGATGCGGAAGTTGCAAAGCATACATCACGTCCATTTCATTTATGAGTCAGACCTTAACTTGAAAAATCCATATAGGGGAAAGGATGTCAGGGACTTGACGCTCAAGCAAGCTTTTGAACAAGTCTTTTCGGCCAATGGCATCAGATACGAACGGCATGGCTCCAATATCTTGTTGTCTAAGGATCCGTCTGTAAAACCTATAGCCAGACAAGTACCAGCCAAACCATTCCGGCTAAAAGGAATTGTGAGGGATTCCGTAGGAGAGACTCTGATAAACGTATCGCTTTTTGACCGCACTTCTAAGACAGGAACTTTGACAGATGAGCGTGGGCATTATACATTGTTTTTAGACAAGGGTGAGCATGTCATTGATGTCTCATGGTTTGGGCAAAGGCAGAAGACGTTACGCGTCAACATTCAAAGAGACATGCGTGAGGACATTGTCATAAACAGTACGATGCAGATAAAAGAGGTCGTGGTAAGTGGCGATGTCAACTCTCCGCTGAATACGACGCAGACAGGGAAACTTACTCTCAGGCAGGAAGATATAAAGACAGAATTCTCGTTGCTCAGTTCACCCGATCTCGTAAAGACGTTACAACAGACTTCAGGTGTTGCACAAGGCGCAGAGTTGTCGGGTGGACTTCTTGTCCATGGCGGCAACGCGGATGAGAACCTGTTTCTCCTCGACGGAACACCAACCTATCAGACCAACCACTCGCTTGGTCTGTTCTCTGCCTTTAATGCGGATATTATCAAGAACGTGGACTTCTACAAGTCTGGATTTCCTGCGAGATACAGTGGCAGAGTGTCGTCGATTACGGATGTGAGAACCAAAGACGGAAATATGTATGAGCACCACGGCACCTTCTCTTTAGGACTTATTGACGGAAGGCTGCAGTTTGAAGGTCCTATCGTAAAGGGCAAAACTTCCTACAACGTTGCATTGCGCAGAAGCTGGATAGACCTTCTGCTTGTTCCTGCTTACGCCATTATCAACAGACAAAAGGATGACGGTGAGAAGTTCCGCCTGAGCTATGCCTTCCACGACTTCAACGCCAAGATTACCCACCGTCTTGGCAACGACAACAAGTTGTGGCTAAGTCTTTACTCCGGCAGAGACAGGTACGGAATAAAGGACGAAAGTAACTGGAACGAATACCGCAACACAACGGGCAACAAATTCAACTGGGGCAACCTCAATGTCACGCTTGCCGGGGACTTCCAACTCTCGAAGTCTCTTTCCAACAATACATCTATTATCGGAGTATACAGTTACACAAATCAGAATACCGATGAGGACGACCTCTATTTTCCGGAGCCTGGCATACGCTGTCGCAACAGTCTTGACAAAAGGAGGAACAAGACAAAGATGCACGACATTGGGATAAAGAACGACTTTCTGTGGATGCCGCTGAAAAATCACAGTATTCGTTTTGGTGGCAGCTTCACCTTCCATCATTTCAATCCGCAGACTGTGATACAGTCGTTCTATTTCGGGGGCCCAAGCGAGCATGTTGATACGACTGATGTGTCGGGACGCACGAAAATGTCCTCTATTGAGGCTCAGTTGTACGCGGAGGACGACATTGTGCTAAACCGCTGGATTAACACCGGCGTGGGTACGAGCTGCACATTCTATCGTGTGTCAGACAAGACATTCCACTCTTTTGACCCGAGACTGTCGATACGCTGGCACCCAGTGACTCCCTTGACATTCAAGGTATCTTATACCCACATGTCGCAGAGCATTCACCGCATTGCGAGCACATTCCTTGATATACCATCTGACTTCTGGGCGCCGTCCACTACCGTCATTCCACCCGTCAGATCACATCAGGTAGCCGCTGGGGTATATGCGCAGGTTAGTCCAGAGTTCACTTTTTCCCTTGAGGGTTATCTCAAATCTACTGACAACCTTCTGCAATACCGCCACTGGATGGGCCTGCAGCCTCCTGCCGCCTTCTGGGAACAGAATGTGACGCAAGGACGCGGTAAGGCTTATGGCATAGAGATGGAGGCACGGTATCGAATGCGACGGCTGACCGCGCAGATGGCTTACACCCTGTCGTGGAGTAAGCGTAAGTTTCCAGAGCTATACTACGGATGGTTTTACGACCAGTTCGACAACCGTCACAGACTGAATACGACAATACGATACGCAATGACGAATAGAATCTCAGTGTTCGCCGCCTTGACATTGAGGAGCGGTAATCGTGTGTCGTTTCCTACGGCATCTGCCGTCAACCCACGGATGCCTGAAGATGACGACAATCATGAACTGACTTACATTTACGGTAAGCCCAACTGCCTGTTGCTGCCTCTCTACCACAGGCTGGACTTAGGTTTCAACTTCAAGCATACCACGAGAAAGGGTCATGAAGCTATCTGGAATGTCAGCGTATATAATGCCTACTGTCATCTGAACACCATATATGCCAAAGTAAGACAGGCCAACGACGGAAGCATAGCGGCAAAAGCAAAGGGCTACATCCCTATCATCCCATCGGTAAGTTATACTATAAAGTTCTGAACGAAATGACAAAACAAGTACTATTCTTCATACTTATCACGCTCTGCATACTGACGTCTTGCGGTGACAACATCGACATCCGTCAAGGGGAGACTCCCAAGTTTGTCATCTACGCCTTTCCAAGCGCAAGCGACACCATTCCCATAACGATTTCTGTTACTAAACCGGCTGGTCATAAAACACCAGCCCTCTCACATGCAACGATAGGTGTCACGTGCCTAATCAACGGCAAGGTAGATGAGATAAAGTTTGCCGACTCGTCTAATGTCTCCGGCCTGCCCGTGCTTACCTATTATGCCATTGGTAAGCACAAGACAGGCGACAGAGTAAGAGTGTCTGTTGTACCTGCAAGCCATCAAGATGGCATAGACTGGAAAAAAGCATGGGGAGAGACAGAAATACCCGAGGCATCATGCATTGACAGTATTTCCATAGATACAATCTTCAATAAAGAAGATTACTATACAAGACTTAAGATATCGTTCAACAAAACGCATGACGTGCAATATTACGCCGCAAGGGTTAAGGGGATGGAGTATTTCGAGTCGGTCGACTCTGTAAGCTGTGTGTCTGAGGAAATAGAGACAAGTCTTGAGCCTTTGCTTAACGGACTGGCAGACACAGAGCTTAACTTTGGCACAAAGAACGACTTCTATCATTTGATGTATGTCTTTGATTCGTCCCAAGTGACATCGCAGGCGGTGACATTGCATTTGTGTGTCCTTGAACAGGCATACGTTTCGGCTTATCGTGTCGAACTGTTCTCACTATCACCGGAGTTTTATCATATGCTGAAGTCAATCAATGACATCAACAATAATGATATAGGAGAGCATGGTCTTGCCTTCATCCAACCGACATATACTAATATCTACGGTGGTTACGGATGCGTGGCTGGATACGGATGCGTTAAATCTCAATGGCTGAAATGAATAGCCTCATTTGCCTCATTTTCAAGCGAGCGTTTTGAATCTGTAAAAAGAGGAAACTTCCGAAATGTTTCTCAAATGTTTCCCAAGAGGAAAAGAAAAATCCCGTAAGCTCTTTGTGTAAAAGGACTTACGGGATTTATATTGTACCCAGACTCGGGGACGCGAATACTGAATTGGAGCAAATGATAATGTATTTAGAAACATTCAAAATTATCTATTATCATTTGATACTCAATGCGTTACATGAGCAGCGGCTTTCAGAGTCATTCTGCCTTATATTTAAAAATATGGTTCATCCGTCTATACCGGTTCTATTCTGAGACGACAGATAGAGGCACATGGCTACAACACCAGGGACTTGGCTATGCTCATAGGCAGCACCAAGGAATTGTTGGATGGCATCGTAGCAGAGCAGAAGGCATTGACGATGGATATAGCGCAAGGCCTTGAGATGGTTCTTGGTGTATCCGCTGCAATGTGGATGAACCTGCAAAAGGCATACGACCAAGCAATGAGTGTATAAGAATAGGACAAGGTAACATTCGGAGGTTAAAAGAAAAGCAGAATTTTCTTTGGCATCTCGCATGTTTGCATTACTTTTGTAACTGAAACATACTGGCAAAACTTATTATTATGGTAACGAAGGCAGAACTACAACAGCTCTTGAAGAGCACAGAGACATACCGCATAGAGCGCACGGTGTCCACTGGCAACAAGGACAAGTTCAGTGAGGCTATCTGTGCGTTCTCCAACGACCTGCCCGGCTCTCACAAGAACGGCTATCTGATCATAGGAGCAGAAGACAACGGTGACATAAAGCCCGGCTTCAAGGTTACAGACGCTCTGCTGAAGAATATCGCTGCCCTGCGCTCGGATGGCAACATACTGCCGATACCGACCATGAGCGTTGACCGCTTCGCGTTCCCCGAAGGCGACCTGCTTATCTGTGAGGTGCAACCGTCACCGATGACTCCCGTCCGTTATCGTGGTCGTGTGTTTGTACGCATCGGGCCAAGGCGTGACATAGCATCAGAGGATGAAGAGCGTATACTGACAGAGAGACGTACCGCCAACATGGCAACGTTTGACGTTACGCCATGCCTGCGCGCCAGGCTATCCGATTTGAATGTTGACATGATACGCAATGGCTATCTCCCCAAAGCCGTTGACGCGGACGTGCTGGCCGGTGACAGCAGAAGTCTTGAGGAGCAGATGGCATCGGTGGGCTTGTACGATATGAACAACCATTGTCCAACGAATGCTGCCGTAATACTCTTTGCCCACCGCCCGAAGCAGTTCATACCAGGTGCTTACGTGCAGTACGTGCAGTTCGGTGGTACCGACAAGGCATCGGAGATATTGAATGAGCGCGTCTTCACAAGTTGTCTCTTCGATCAACTCCCGAAGCTCGACACCTTCACGGAGAACAGCGTCGTAACGACGCGGCCAGTGCCTGTAACTGCCTTCCGTGAGGAGCAAGTCGTCAACTATCCGAGGGAAGCGATAAGAGAGCTACTGCTGAATGCAGTCATGCACCACGACTACAGTTCCAATATGCCGATACGCTATTATGAGTTCAGCGACCGCTTAGAGATAATGAACGCTGGCGGACTCTATGGCAAAGCACGTCCTGAGAACTTCCCGCACGTCAACGACTACCGCAACCCCATCATAGCCGAGGCGTTGAAGAACCTTGGCTATGTCAACATGTTCAACCGTGGTGTGAGCCGCGTGAAGGAACTCTTCAAGGAGAACGGCAATCCGCCCATAGACTTCAATGTGGACAAGATCACGGTGTTCGAGGTGGTGGTGAAGCCGAATGTGTCAGCAACAAGTCCATCTACAAATGTTGGTAAAGCTGCAAATAGAGGTAGAAAGAAAATGGTACCGAGTAAAACCGAGTTGGACAAATTACTCTTCTATTGCAGAGAACCAAGAACATTGACCGAGATACTTAACTATATGTGATATACAAACAGAACAAAGTTCCGTAATAAGTATGTGAAGCCATTACTTCAAGAAGGACAGTTACTAATGACCGACTTGGCACATCCCACAAGTAAGTTTCAGAAGTACGTAGCTAAAGCGTGAGCAATATTAGAAAATGCTTATCTTGGTACCGAAATTCATCTTAGTCCCACTTTTATTTCGGGACCAAGATGATTTCTGGGACCAAGTTGATAAAAAGGAATATTGTTGTAACATACTAAATATCAAGATGTTGCTCATTCTGTTTTCCTTATATGACTTATAATCATCTTGGTCCCTAAATTCTTTTTAGGCACCAAGTTAGGAACCAAGTAGAAATGACCTAATAAACGCACAATTTGTTTATTATCAATCAAATAGATTCGTAATCCTCTTAGTCCCTCATTTGAGGATGTCTTTAGGGACCAAGTTAAGGCACCAAGATAACAGGCACCAAGTTGAAGCAGCGGCCTTGCCAGTCGCCTTCTTTTCAAAAAGAGTATGATTGCGGCAACATGTAGCAGTGGACATTGTGGTAACCGGGAGCTTGCTATTGGCCAACTCGTTTCCACAAGTTAGCAAAAATATGCTAATATAAGGCTTTGTTTGTTAATATCTGTTCATTTCTGCGTTTCGTCCGATAATATCTTTCGAGGAAACGGAAAAAACATCCTAACTTTACGGCTGTAAGGGGTCAAGACAAGCCCGACCATTTGCACATTGATTTTCTTTTGGAGTCATTGGGCTCCGTTCATTTCTAAAATGTGCATATGGCAAGAGATCAAGTTTACATCACATCAACCTTATCATGGGTGCGGCCAAGACCGCCACCATGAAATTAGAACTATGGGCATACCAAACACAATGGGAGTGCCCACTAATGTCAGACTACCACTTACCACCTATTATATGGCACATAAGTCCATGCAGCAGGATAATCCTAACCATCATTACCATAATTTCTTTATGAATACACCTACCAATTTCAAAAACACAAGTCACGCCAGCGAGCGTGACTACGAAGCCTTACTACTGGCCCACGGCCTTGTCGATACCATTGAGAAACACAACGGCAATGTTCAGTTCATCATCTCCGCCAAGGGCGTGGAGACCCTCTGTCGCATAGGTACGGCGGTGCTGCCGATGATGATACCTGACCCAAGCCGACAACAAACAGCTCCCAAAGAGGAGGACAACACTGACAAGCTCATCTCCAAGAGTGACTTTTCTAACCATTTCAACCAACCTTTTCAATACTATGGCTAAAACAAGTATCAACATCCAACCTATGAAGGCAGGCAGTGAGCGTCACAACCTGCGCCACAAAGAACTGAGTTACATCCGCAAGGACCTTTCCCATTTGAACGAGTCGTGGATCGACCCACGCTATGAGGGAAAGAGCATGAGTGAAGTCCGTGAAGACATCGCCCGGCGTTACAAGTCTGCCGTCGGACAGAAGTTGCAGAAGACGGCCCAACCGCTTCGTGAGGCTGTCGTCGTCATTGGAGATACCACCACCATGGAGCAGCTGCGACAACTCGCCACGGCCATGGAACGGCAATTCGGCATCAAGACTATGCAGATCCATATCCATCGTGATGAGGGGCACAGCACCACTCACCCGTCACAGAAAGGCGAAGAGTGGAAGCCGAACCTCCATGCCCATCTGTGTCTTGACTGGACGAAGCCCAACGGCAAGAGCCTTGCGCTGACCCAGCTCCACATGTCGCAGTTGCAGACGCTGACAGCAGAAATCCTCGGCATGGAGCGTGGTGTCAGTTCCGATATCAAGCATCTCAGTGCCGTGCAATACAAGAACAAGAAAGAGGCGGAGCGCAGTCTTGCCTTGCAACAGCAGAACGAGAACCTGCAGGCAGAGATAGCGCAGTGTCAGGATAGCAACGAGCAGTTGCGCGCAGAGAACGAAGAACTGCAGCAGAAAGCGGAACTTATCCGCAAGACGGTAGCCGAGCTTCAGTCTGAAGTCAAGAAACTCAAGATTACAAAGAAAGGCAAACAGGCCATGCTCATGGGACTCAACAAGGTTACCGACATCTTTGGCAAGTCCGATTTGCTCATGGAGAAGGAAAAACTCCAAGACAAGGTGAAGGAGGCCGAGGGCGCCATTGCCGTCTGGCAAGGCAAGGTGGAGAAACTGAAGTCAGACCTTGAACGGCGTACCGCTGAACGCGACGAGGCCGTCCAGCAACTTGCGGAATGCAAGGAACGGCTTGCCAAGGAACAGAAGGAGAATTATCGACAGTTCCTCAACATCAATAATATGTCCTCTGAGTTGAGACAGATGAAGCGTGAGAGAAGTGCTCAAGAGCGTGCTAAGCAGCCGCAAATGTATGGCATCCCCTCTGTCGTTGATATGAGCAAGTTCAACATCATGGAACCCTATCAGGCTCCCCCCAGCCTGCATATTGGCATCGAGGGCTATGGTCGCATATCGAAGTGCGCGGAGTCAGAGGACGTGCGTGCCTGGCGTGCGGACGAGATCTCCAAGGAAGAGCTAATTGCCAAGTACTTCTCCCATGAGATAGAGGTTGCCATTGCCCGTCGGCTCAGCCGTCTGAAAGGCACTCGTCTGGAAGCGGAGGTGAAGAAGATCGAGAACACCATGTTCTTCCGTCTGCCCAGCATCCTCCGCATCCCTTGTTCGCTGAACATCCCCGTCGGTTCCACCTATGGCGAGAACCCGAATGTCCGTCACCGCAGCCGTGAAGAGCTCCTCCGCGAGCTTGTTGATCAAGGCTATAGCGTCAACCAGTATAAACGATAACAAATGTGACAGCTCACACAATCACATTCTCACAGACTAACAGAATGGATTGTGTGAGTCTGCATTGTTGGTGTTGGCGAGCACAGTATTTTTTCTCAAAAAAAGTCCGCCTTTCTGTTGCAACTTTAAGGAATATTTCTTAATTTTGCCAACGAGATGCAAACTCATTCGTTTGAGTCGGCAAATCAGACATCGATGGAATTGAGTCTTCAAGGCAGCAGGATATGCATATCCTAAGGTCTTTGGCTCAGAAAGGACGTTTACGAGCGTTATCTTTTGGTCCTCAAACTTCGCAACTTTGACTAAACCCAAACGAGATACGGCAACGGAACGTCCGCGTTAGGTGTATTGTATCTGCGCCACTGTTGGCGTACGCATATAATATCTCTTGGCGTGGGCTTCTTGCGTTGCTTATCCTTTGGGTTAGGCAATGCGAAGGCCTGAGGACTGGGATAAGCGAGTACAGACTCCCACGTCTTTTCATATCAAATAAGTAGGGTGTCCAGTTAGATGTTCCGAGAAACAGAGGCTGATATCACCCG
>ERZ772902.1968-NODE-1968-length-13347-cov-14.972916_pt1 | contig 13347 bp, 10 predicted proteins | sample MGYA00511470_ERZ772902 | MGnify/ENA primary metagenome ERZ772902 (study PRJEB29015, sample SAMEA2737717) | human gut metagenome | biome: human gut; feature: human-associated habitat; material: faeces | place: China | collected 2012 ... | reverse complement strand
TTGTAATTGATGGTGAAGGTTCAAAGGTTATTTGCAAAGACTAATTTGAAAATTCGCGTTTGTGGCGGTAAAAAACGTGCCGAACCCATTATTTATAAGCGCGTATGACGCAAGGGCGGAATATGGCGATCCAGCGACGCCGCCTCCCTCTCCGAGGGGGCTGGCACCGTCAGGCGACTGGGGGAGCAACTCCGGCTTTTTATTCATACCCCAAAAAATTCTTTTGCGATATCTGCGCTGCGCTTGGCATCCTTCGCATACCAGTCCGCGCCAATCTTCTTTGCGTATTCGGGGGTGAGCACTGCGCCGCCGACCATGATCTTGCAGTCGAGCTTTGCTTCGTGGAGGGCCGCGATGGTCTCCTCCATGCTCTTGAGGGTGGTGGTCATCAGGGCGGAGAGGCCCACCAGATGCACATCCTTTTCCCTCACCGTGTTCACCACCGTCTCCACCGGCACGTCGCGGCCAAGGTCGATGACCTCGAAGCCGTAGTTTTCGAGGATGACCTTCACGATGTTCTTGCCGATGTCGTGGACATCGCCCTTCACCGTCGCGATGACGATGCGGCCCTTGCTCTCGTTGGCCGCGCCCTTCTTTGCGATGGCGGTCTTGATCTCCTCAAAGGCGCTCTGGGCGGCGCTGGCTGCTTGGAGCAGCTGGGGCAGGAAGAGGGTGCCCTTTTCGTACTTGCTGCCCACGATGTCCAGCGCCGGGATGAGGGCTTCATCCACCAGTTCCAGCGGCTCCTTCGTTTCCAGCAGGGCGCGGGTCTGGGCCGCGGCTTCGCCCTTCAGGCCCTTTTCCACGGCCTTCATCAGGGGGGCATAAGGGCCGGACAGCTCCGCTTCGCCGCCGGACTGGGCCACCGTGGCCGCTTGGGCAGCCTTGGCCAGCGCGGCGGAGGCGGGCACCCGGTTCGCGTACCGCTCGATGTACTTCGTGCTCTGGGGGTCGCGGTTGATGAGTACATTGTAGGCGTAGACCGCCGCCATCATCTCCTCGCTGGACGGGTTCATGATGGCGAGATCCAGCCCCGCGTACATGGCCATGGTGAGGAAGGTGGTGTTCAGGTAGGTGCGGCAGGGCAAGCCGAAGCTGATGTTCGACACGCCCAGAATGGTCCGGACGCCCAGTTCTGTTTTGCAGGTGTGGAGGGCTTCCACGGTGGCCAGAACGTCCTGCTGCTGGGCGCTGGCGGTCAGGGTCAAGCAGTCGATGTAGATATCCTCCTGCGGGATGCCGGCGGCCAGCGCAGCTTCCTTGATGCGGCGGGCCACGGCCACGCGGTCCTCGGCTTTGGGCTGGATGCCCCGCTTGTCAATGGCAAGGCCGACCACGGCCGCGCCGTACTTTTTGCACAGCGGCAGGATCTTTTCCAGCACCTCCGGCTCGCCGTTCACCGAGTTGACGATGGGCTTGCCGTTATAGACTCTCAGACCCCGCTCCAGTGCCTCAGCGTGGGAAGAATCCAGCTGCAAGGGCAGACTGACCACGCTCTGCAGCGCTTTGACCACCTGTTCCATCAGCGCGGGCTCGTCCACGCCGGGGGCACCCACGTTGACGTCGAGGACCTGCGCCCCGGCTTCCACCTGACTGACGGCCTGTTCGAGGACGTAGTTCATGTCATTTTCCCGCAGGGCCTGTTGGAACCGCTTTTTGCCGGTGGGGTTGATCCGCTCGCCCACCACCGTGATGCCGTCCACATTGACGCAGCTCACCGGCGAGCAGATGACCGACTTCATCGGGTGGTCGGGGCGGCCGGGCTTGCAGCCGGCAAAGACACCGTTCAGCAGTTGGATGAACTCCGGCGTGGTGCCGCAGCAGCCGCCCGCCGCGAACAGGTTCAGCTCCCGGTAAGGCTTCATCTGCATCCCATAGAGCTGCGGGGTGATGTCGTAGCCGGAGCCGTCGGCGCGGGGCAGACCCGCGTTGGGCTTGACGAAGACCGGGAAGCTGCCGGGCACGGCCTCAGCCAGCCGCTTCGCCATCGGGAAGATCTCCTTGGGGCCCAGTGAGCAGTTGATGCCGATGGCATCCGCCCCCAGACCCCGCGCGGTGGCGGCGAAGCTCTCCACCGTACAGCCGGTGAAGGTGCGGCCCCCCGCCTCAAAGCTCATGCTGGCCAGAATGGGCAGGGTGCTGTTCTCCTTGGCCGCCAACAGAGCCGCTTTCAGCTCGTACAGGTCGGTAAACGTTTCAAAGAAGATGAGGTCAGCCCCCGCTGCCACACCGGCCCGGACGATGCGGCCATACTCGGTCACAGCGTCCTCAAAGGCCAGCGTGCCGTTGGGCTCCAGCAGCTCCCCCAGCGGGCCGACGTCCAGCGCCGCCAGTGCGCCGTAGGGGGCGCACGCCCGCTTGCAGTTGGCAATGCCCGCCGCAATGATCTCTTCCAGCGTGTAGGCGCTGCCCGCCAGCTTGTGTGCCGACGCGCCGAAGGTGTTGGCGTTGATGATGCGGCTGCCCGCTGCGGCATATTTTGCGTGGATGCCCTCGATGAGCGCCGGGTCGGTGATGTTCAGCTCCTCCGGCTTGGCCCCCAGCTTCAGGCCCGCCGCCTGCAGCATGGTGCCCATGCCGCCGTCCAGCAGGATGGTATTCGGTTGGGTAAACAGTTCATTCGCTTGCACAGGTGATCCCCCTCTTTCGATATTCGCAGCGGGTGCGCAGCACACAGTGGCCGCACCCTGCGAGATGGCCCTTGACCGGGTGTTCGCTGACGCCCAGCAGCGCGGTGACGCTCTTGCGGGGGGTCATGAGGTTGGTATCCGTCACGCACAGACCGGCCCGCCGGGCAGTATCCAGCGCCGCCGCCACCAGCGGCTGTACCGTGATGGGCCAATCGCCGTAGCCCGGCGAGTAGCGGCCGGTCAGATAGCGGCCCTGCCCTGCTGCCGCATTGCGCAGTTCGGCTTCGGCGGCATCGGCCATCTGCTCTGCCAGCGCGGAACCCAGCGCATCCGACGCCACGCCCGCCGCGATGTCCCCCACCCCGGCCCGGCGGATCTGTGCATCCACGCCGGGGCCAAGGGTCACAGCCAGCAGGATGGCCCGGTCACAGCCGGTCAGGTGGCGGTACACATCTTCCCCCTGCAAAAGACCCGCTTCCGCAAGGCTGTCCACATCGCTTTCCAGCCAGACGGCGTGGGGCGCTGCCGCCGCCAAGATGGGCACGGCACACCTCTCTAATAAAGAGGCTGTTGCCGCATCCGGTTCGCCCCGCTGGCCGAAATACCGCGCAGCCTGTTTCAGATCAATGGTCTCCGGCTTTTCCAGCGCCAGCGGCCGGCTTGGCCCGATGGACATCGCCGCTCCCCCCTCTTTTTTCGATAATAGCATCAGTATACAACAGGGAAAGAGTTCCGTCAACGAAAAGTGCCCTCCGCATTTCACGATGCCGGGCTTACCCGGCCCCACCTTACGCAGTGCCAAACAAAGGCCCTGCTTCGCCGCCAGCATCCTTCCCCTCTCCAAAATTTTTCCAAACAATTTTTCATCAACCTATTGACAATCTAGGTAAATGGGGATATAATGCAGCCATCCAATCCACCAACTTGGTGGGATTTCAGAGAAAGGAGGGCACTACAATGACGCTGATCTGGAAAAATCTGCTGCACGCGAACTTCCGTTGTGGGCGAATGTACTCAGGCCGGGCAGAAAATCTGACGAGCTGCTGTGCTTTGCCCTCCGGTGGACGAATGTGTCCCGAAGTGTAATGTTGCAAGCGCAATGTCGAACTTCTTGCCCGGTACGCTGTCTTGAGACCGCAGCGACCGGGATTTTTTGTAAGCAAAAATAATACTATTCGTATAAAGAGAGAGGTAAATAACATGTCTAACTATAAATTCGAGACCCTTCAGCTCCACGTCGGTCAGGAGCAGGCCGACCCCGCCACCGATTCCCGCGCAGTGCCCATTTATCAGACCACTTCCTACGTCTTCCGCAACAGCCAGCACGCCGCAGACCGCTTCGGTCTGGCTGACGCGGGCAACATCTACGGCCGCCTGACCAACTCCACGCAGGACGTCTTCGAGAAGCGCATCGCCGCGCTGGAAGGCGGCGTGGCCGCTCTGGCAACTGCTTCCGGTGCCGCAGCCATCACCTACACCATCGAGGCGCTGGCACAGGCTGGTGACCACATCGTTGCCCAGAAGACCATCTACGGCGGCAGCTACAACCTGCTGGAGCACACCCTGACCCAGTTCGGCGTCACCACCACCTTCGTCAATGCACACGACCTCGCCGAGGTGGAGAACGCCATCCAGCCCAACACCAAGGCCGTCTATCTGGAGACGCTGGGCAACCCCAACAGCGACATCCCCGACATCGACGCCATTGCAGCCCTCGCCCATAAGCACGGTCTGCCGCTGGTCATTGATAACACCTTCGGCACCCCGTACCTGATCCGTCCCATTGAGCACGGCGCAGACATCGTGGTCCACTCCGCTACCAAGTTCATTGGTGGCCACGGCACCACGCTGGGCGGCATCATCGTGGACAGCGGCAACTTCGACTGGAAGGCCAGCGGCCGTTATCCCAACATCGCCGCGCCCAACCCCAGCTACCACGGCGTTTCCTTCGCCGAGGCTGCCGGCCCCGCTGCCTTCGTCACCTACATCCGCGCCATCCTGCTGCGTGATACCGGTGCGACCATCTCCCCGTTCAATGCCTTCCTGCTGCTGCAGGGCACCGAGACCCTGAGCCTCCGCATCGAGCGCCATGTGGAGAACACCAAGAAGGTCGTCGAGTTCCTCGCCAACCATCCGCAGGTCGAAAAGGTCAACCATCCGTCCCTGCCCGACCACCCCGATCACGCGCTGTACGAGAAGTATTTCCCCAACGGCGGCGCTTCCATCTTTACCTTTAATATCAAGGGCGGCCGTGAGGAAGCCTTCAAGTTCATCGACAACCTGAAGGTCTTCTCCCTTCTGGCCAATGTCGCCGACGTAAAGAGCCTTGTCATCCACCCGGCTTCCACCACCCACAGCCAGCTGAACGACGAGGAGCTGGCCGAGCAGCAGATCTATCAGAACACCATCCGCCTGTCTATCGGCACCGAGCACATCGACGATATCATCGCCGACCTCGAAGCCGGTTTCGCAGCCGTCCGCGGCGAGTGATGGTGCCGGGCGCCGTATCCCCCATGCTCTGACAACCAACTCTCCTTCCTGTGTGTGTAAAAACCAGAAGAACTTCTGCCTTTCAGCTGGGCGGAGGTTCTTTTGGTTTTTGTTTTATGAACGAACTGCGAAGTTTTTGCAAAATGGTGCTGGCAAAACTGGCATATTAAATTTGAATGTGCTACTCTCTTTTCAGAGAGGCTTTATACGACCTAAAAGGAGGATCTTCATGAAAGAAGTCAAAACGCCCAAAAAGCCGCTGGCGATCTATTATACCATCGTGCTTTTACTGATTCTGCTCCTCAATGTCGTGCTTGTGCCGTGGATGAACGAACGGCAGATCAAAGAGGTGGACTACGGCACCTTTATGAGCATGACCGAGGAGAAGAACATCGGCAAAGTGGACATTGAGTCCAACCAGATCATCTTCACCGATAAGGACAACACCCAAGTCTACAAGACCGGCCTGATGGATGACTCCGGCCTGACCGAGCGGCTTTACACCGCCGGGGCCGAGTTTTCCAGCGAGATCGTGGAACAGGGGTCTCCGGTCCTCAGCTTTCTGATCTGGTTCGTGCTGCCCATCATCCTGTTCACCGCGCTGGGCAACTATATGAACAAAAAGCTCATGGATAAGATGGGCGGCCCCAACTCCATGATGTTTGGCGGCATGGGCAGATCCAACGCCAAGGTCTACGTCCAGTCCACCGAGGGCATCCACTTCTCGGATGTGGCCGGTGAGGACGAGGCCAAGGAGAACCTGCAGGAGATCGTTGACTACCTGCACGACCCCAGCAAGTACAAGGACATCGGCGCCCAGATGCCCAAGGGCATCCTGCTCGTCGGCCCTCCGGGCACCGGCAAGACCATGCTGGCCAAGGCCGTGGCCGGTGAATCCAACGTGCCCTTCTTCTCCATGTCCGGTTCGGAATTCGTCGAGATGTTCGTGGGCATGGGCGCTTCCAAGGTCCGCGACCTGTTCAAACAGGCCAAGGAAAAGGCCCCCTGCATCGTCTTCATCGACGAGATCGACGCCATCGGCCAGAAGCGCAACAGCGGCCAGTACGGCGGCAACGACGAGCGCGAACAGACCCTGAACCAGCTTCTGACCGAGATGGACGGTTTTGAGGGGAACAACGGCGTCATCATTCTGGCGGCCACCAACCGCCCGGAATCCCTTGACCCGGCCCTCACCCGCCCCGGCCGCTTCGACCGCCGGGTGCCCGTGGAGCTGCCCGACCTGAAGGGCCGCGAGGAGATCCTGAAAGTCCACGCCAAGAAGATCGCGCTGGCCCCCGGCGTCGATTTCAGTGTCGTGGCCCGGATGGCCTCCGGTGCATCCGGCGCCGAGCTGGCCAACATCGTCAACGAAGCTGCCCTGCGGGCCGTCCGCGCGGGCCGCAAGAGCGTGACCCAAGCCGACCTTGAGGAGAGCATCGAGGTGGTCATCGCGGGCTACCAGAAGAAAAACTCCATCCTCACCGACAAGGAAAAGTGCATCGTGGCCTACCACGAGATCGGCCACGCCCTTGTGGCAGCAAAGCAGACCCACTCTGCTCCGGTGCAGAAGATCACCATCATCCCCCGCACCTCCGGCGCGCTGGGCTACACCATGCAGGTGGAAGAGGGCAACCACTACCTGATGGATAAGACCGAGCTGGAAAATAAGATCGCTACCCTGACCGGCGGCCGCGCGGCGGAGGAAGTCGTCTTCGGCTCCATCACCACCGGCGCGTCCAACGACATCGAACAGGCAACGAAGCTTGCCCGCGCCATGCTGACCCGCTACGGCATGAGCGACGACTTCGACATGGTGGCCTTGGAGACCGTGAACAACCAGTACCTCGGCGGAGACACCTCCCTTGCCTGCTCGGCCCAGACCCAGCGCGAGATCGACCAGAAGGTCGTCGCCCTCGTCAAGGCCCAGCATCAGAAAGCCATCCAGATCCTGACCGACAACCGCGAAAAGCTGGATGAGCTGGCCAAGTACCTCTACCAGAAGGAGACCATCACCGGCGACGAATTCATGGAAATTTTGGATTCCCCGCAATAATCCCCTTTCCCCTTTCGTATTCCAGATAGAACGGACAACCAAAGTCCGGAAATACAGGAGGACACATCCATGAAGATTTTGAATACGAAACTCGCCCGTCAGGCCATTGCGGCCGCCCTTGTTCTGTCTGCCGCCGCAGCCATGAGCGTCGGTGCCTTCGCCGCAGAGGGCGAAGCGGACACCACCGCCCTCACCGAGGATGTCACCGTCGCCGGTTACCTGCCCCCGCAGGATGAGAGCACCATGGTCCAAGGCGACATCGCCCTCCACAGCGCCGATGTGGCCGTGGGCGAGGCCGACCCCACCTACGGCGGCTACGCCTCCCCGGTGGAAAACCCAGTGCAGGGCAACGTCATGATGATCGCCGAGACCGGCGATGCGCAGACCTCCAGCACGGACACCACGCCCAAAGCCGTTTACACGGCACGATACACCGTCAAGGGTCTGCTGGGCAAACAGGTGCTCTACACCGCCACACAGGAGGGCCGCGTAATGACCCTCTCCGTCCCGGAGGACATCGCCACCTTCCGTGCCACGGTCGGTGAGATGCGCAAGCTGATGGCCAACGGCATCGGCACCGTGGTGCTGCAGACCAACAAGAACTCCACCACCCTGAACCTGTCCCTGCTGTGCGAGGGCCAGTCCGATAAGACCAAGATCACCCTCCGCCACTTTGGCAGCAACGCCGCCCTGACCGTCGGCCTCCGCTGCCGCCGCGACCTGATCGTAGGCCGCGACTCGAACTACGGCGGCTACGCCTCCCCCGTGGAGAACCCCATTCAGGGCAACGTCATGATGATCTCCGAGACCGGTGATGCGCAGGCTTCCAGCGGCCGCTGACCCGTTCCGGTGCATCGAGGAATGAAACCTGCCCGGAATTTTCCGTCGAAAGTTGAATTTTCTTCATTTTGCATCTGAGTCAAACTGCTTGACATGGGCAGACGGGTTTGGTACAATAAGCTCACTTTGAAACAAGCATAAATGCGTTGACGGGGAAAAAACGAAGTGTTTTCTGCTTACAGAGAGCCGCCGGGTGGTGCAAGGCGGTGCGGAGAGCTTCGGCTACTGGCCCCTGAGCGGCAAAGCTGAAATCGCAGTAGGCTTTGACGGATGCCCACCGTTACCGGGGCAGCGATTCGCCGCCAAAAGCTGATCGTGTCGAGTGGCTGGCTCTGCCAGCAAAGAGAGTGGTACCACGGGTGCCCTGTAGTTTGAACTTACAGGCTCTCGTCTCTCAAGGGATTTCGTCCTTTGAGAGACGGGAGCCTTTTTCTTCGTATATGGGCAAGGACGCTGACAAAACGTGTGGAACGTAAGTTTATAGGAAGCTGGAGGAAAGCAAAAATGATGGACGCTACCAAATACGCACCGGGTTACTACCCGGTCCCCGCCGGTTATGACAGCTGGGTAAAAAAAGACCACATCGAACAGGCCCCTGCATGGTGCAGCGTGGATCTGCGCGACGGCAATCAGGCCCTGATCGTGCCCATGAGCCTTGAGGAAAAGCTGGAGTTCTTCCAGATGCTCGTCAAGATCGGCTTCAAGGAGATCGAGGTCGGCTTCCCCGCCGCCAGCGAGACCGAATATGAGTTCCTGCGCACCCTCATCGAGAAGAATATGATCCCCAATGACGTCACCGTGCAGGTGCTGACCCAGTGCCGCGACCACATCATCCGCCGCACCTTCGAGGCCGTCAAGGGCGCGCCCCACGCGGTCATCCACTTCTACAACTCCACCTCCGTCGCCCAGCGCGAGCAGGTGTTCCACAAGTCCAAGGAGGAGATCAAGAAGATCGCCACCGACGGCGCAAAGCTGGTCAAACAGCTCAGTCAGGAGTACGAGGGCAACTTCCTCTTCGAGTACAGCCCCGAAAGCTTCACCGGCACCGAGGTCGATTACGCTGTCGAGGTCTGCAACGCCGTGCTGGACATCATGCAGCCCACCCCCGACCGCCCGATGATCATCAACCTGCCCGTCACGGTCGAGATGAGTATGCCTCACGTCTACGCCAACCAGATCGAGTACTGCGACAAGCACCTGAAGTACCGCGACAGCGTCATCATCTCCACCCACCCCCACAACGACCGGGGCACCGGCGTCGCCTGTGCTGAGCTGGCCGTGCTGGCCGGTGCCCAGCGCGTCGAGTGCTGCCTGTTCGGCAACGGCGAGCGCACCGGCAACGTGGACGCTGTGACGCTGGCCATGAACATGTACAGCCACGGCGTTAACCCCAAGCTGGATTTCTCCAACATGCCGGAGATCTGCGCCACCTACGAGCGGGTGACCCGGATGCACATCTACGAGCGCACTCCCTATGCGGGCCAGCTGGTCTTTGCCGCCTTCTCCGGCAGCCATCAGGACGCCATCGCCAAGGGCATGGCCTACCGCAAGGAGCACGGCGAACACCGCTGGACCTGCCCCTACATCCCCATCGACCCCCACGACATCGGCCGCACCTACGATGCAGACGTCATCCGCATCAACAGCCAGAGCGGCAAGGGCGGCATCGGCTTCGTGCTGGAGCAGAACTACGGCTACAACCTGCCCCCGAAGATGCGCGAAGACCTCGGCTACAAGGTCAAGAATGTCTCCGACCACAGCCACAAAGAGCTCAGCGCCGCCGAAGTGCTCCGCATCTTTGAGGAGAACTTCCTCAACAAGGAAAAGCCGCTCTCTGTTGTGGAGGCCCACTTCGCACAGGTCAACGGCATCACCGCCACCGTCACGCTGGACCTGAACGGCCAGCGCAAGGTGGTCACCTCGGTGGGCAACGGTCGTCTGGACGCCGTGGCCAACGCCATCCAGAGCGCTACCGGCATGGACTTCCACCTCGAAGTCTACTCCGAGCACAGCCTTGACGAAGGCTCCACCTCCCGCGCCGCCTCCTATGTTGGCCTCTCATGGGGCGACGGCAGCATGACGTGGGGTGCCGGCACCGATACCGATATCATCGTGGCCGGTATCAAGGCGCTGGTATCTGCTATTAACAGCAAATAATTGCATTTACTCCTTCCGTCATCGCTGCGCGATGCCACCTCCCTCCCGGAGGGAGGCTTTCAGGCCCCCTCGCCGAGGGGGCTGCCGCGCAAGCGGCTGGGGGAGTCCATCCATTCGATAAAAGGAGAGTACCACCATGGGAATGACCCTGACGCAGAAGATTTTAGCCGCACATGCCGGTCTGGCCGAGGTCAAGGCCGGGCAGCTCATCAACGCCAAGCTCGACATCGTGCTGGGCAATGATATCACCACCCCCGTCGCCATCAACGAGTTCCAGCGCGCGGGCTTCGACAGCGTGTTCGATAAAGAGCACATCGCCATCGTGCTGGACCACTTCGTGCCCAACAAGGACATCAAGAGCGCGACCCAGTCCAAGCAGTGCCGCGAGTTCGCCAACAAATACGATATCCTCAACTTCTACGATGTGGGCCAGATGGGCATCGAGCACGCCCTGCTGCCCGAAAAAGGCATCGTGACCGCGGGCGACTGCGTCATCGGTGCGGACAGCCACACCTGCACCTACGGCGCACTGGGCGCCTTCTCCACCGGCGTCGGCTCCACCGACATGGCCGCCGGTATGGCCACCGGCATGGCATGGTTCAAGGTCCCCGCCGCCATCAAGTTCGTGCTCAAGGGCAAGTTCGGCCCCCGCGTTTCCGGCAAGGATCTGATCCTCCACATCATCGGCCAGATCGGCGTGGACGGCGCACTCTACAAGTCGATGGAGTTCACCGGCCCCGGCGTCGCCAATCTGACCATGGATGACCGCCTGTGCATCTGCAACATGGCCATCGAGGCCGGTGCCAAGAACGGCATCTTCCCCGTGGACGAGACGACGAAAGCTTACCTCAAGGGCCGCAGCCAGCGCGAGCCGGTCTTCTACGAGGCTGACCCGGACGCCGAGTACGAGCAGACCATCGAGATCGACCTCGACCACTTGGAGCCTACCGTCAGCTACCCCCACCTGCCGGAAAACACCCACCCCGCCAGCGAGGGCAGGGAGATCAAGATCGATCAGGTCGTCATCGGCAGCTGCACCAACGGCCGCTTGGAGGACATGGAAGCCGCTTACAACATCCTGAAGGGCAAGCATATCGCCAAGGGCGTGCGCGGCATCATCATCCCCGCCACCATGGCTGTTTATAAGGAGTGCATCCTCCGCGGCTGGACCACCGCCTTCATCGACGCGGGCTGCATCGTTTCCACCCCCACCTGCGGCCCCTGCCTCGGCGGCTATATGGGCATCCTCGCCGAGGGCGAGCGCTGCGTCTCCACCACCAACCGCAACTTCGTGGGCCGCATGGGCCATGTGAAGAGTGAGGTCTATCTGGCCTCCCCGGCCACCGCCGCCGCCAGCGCCCTCACCGGTTACATCACCGACCCCCGCACGGTCTAAGAGAGGAGAAACACCATGAACAATGCAAACGGTTCCGTTTTCAAATACCCGGACAATGTGGATACCGATGTCATCATCCCGGCCCGCTACCTGAACACCCCCAACGCCAAGGAGCTGGCCGCACACTGCATGGAGGACATCGACAAGGACTTCGTGAACAAGGTCCACGAGGGCGATCTCATGGTCGGCGGCTGGAACTTCGGCTGCGGCTCCTCCCGTGAGCACGCCCCCCTCGCCATCAAGACGGCGGGCATCTCGGTGGTCATCGCCAAGAGCTTTGCCCGCATCTTCTACCGCAACAGCATCAACATCGGTCTGCCCATCATGGAGTGCCCGGAGGCTGCCGACGCCATCGCCGCAGGCGATGAAGTCAGCGTCGATTTCGACACCGGCCTCATCACCGATAAGACCACCGGCAAGACCTTCCAAGCCGAGCCCTTCCCCCCGTTCATCCAGAAGATCATCGCGGATGGCGGGTTGATGAAGTCGCTGACGAAGAAATAACTCCTTCCGTCATCGCTGCGCGATGCCACCTCCCTCAAAGAGGGAGACTTTCAGGCCCCCTTGCTGAGGGGTCTGTCGCGAAAAGCGACTGGGAGAGTTCTGCATAAAGGAGCCATTATGGAAAAGAACATTGCTGTCATCTGGGGCGACTGCTCCAGCCCGGAGATCGTCAAGCAGACGATCCGCGTCCTCGATAAGATCGCCGAAACGTACGGCCACACCTTCCACTACACCGACGCAGCCATGGGCGGCGAGGCCATCGACAAGTACGGCGACCCCCTCCCCCAGCACGAGCTGGACAAGTGCCTTGCGGCGGACAGTGTCCTGCTGGGTGCCGTCGGCGGCCCCAAGTGGGAGGGTCTGCCCGGTGAGCAGCGGCCCGAAAAGGGTCTGCTCCGCCTCCGCGCGGGCATGGGCCTGTACTCCAACAACCGCCCCGCGAAGATCTGGCCCCAGCTGGCCCCGGCCAGCCCCCTGAAGCCAGAGATCGTGGCACAGGGCATCGATTTCATCATCGTACGTGAGCTGATCGGCGGCGTCTACTTCGGCGATCACGAGACCCACACCCTCGAAAACGGCGAGAAACAGGCCATCGACTCCATGCCCTACTCCGAGCACGAGATCGAGCGGATCGGCCGCATCGGCTTCGAGACGGCCCGCAAGCGCCGCAAGAAGCTCTGCTGCGTGGACAAGGCCAATGTGCTGGACACCAGCCGTCTCTGGCGCGCCGTCATGCACCGCTTACAGGCCGAGTACCCGGACGTCGAGTACAGCGAGATGTTCGTGGACAACTGCGCCATGCAGATCGTCAAGGATCCGGCCCAGTTCGACGTCATCGTGACCGAGAACATGTTCGGCGACATCCTCTCCGATGAGGCTTCCATGATCACCGGCTCCATCGGCATGATCCCGTCCTCCTCCCTCGGCGACGGCACCCGCGGCCTGTATGAGCCCATCCACGGCTCCGCCCCCGACATCGCGGGCAAGGACATCGTAAACCCCACCGCCTGCATCCTCTCTGCGGCCATGATGCTGCGCTATTCCTTCGGCCTGACCGAGGAAGCCGATGCCATCGAAAACGCCGTGAACAAGGTGCTCGACAAGGGCATCCGCACCGCCGACAACATGAGCGACGGCTGCACCTGTGTCGGCTGCACCGGCATGGGCGACGCGATCCTTGCGGAGATCTGACATCTTAAACAGAGAAACACCCCCGATTCGATTTGAACTGCACCCCATTTGTTAGACAGTATGGTATACTGTTTAGGAAATGGGGT
>ERZ772902.1958-NODE-1958-length-13404-cov-8.829276_pt1 | contig 13404 bp, 8 predicted proteins | sample MGYA00511470_ERZ772902 | MGnify/ENA primary metagenome ERZ772902 (study PRJEB29015, sample SAMEA2737717) | human gut metagenome | biome: human gut; feature: human-associated habitat; material: faeces | place: China | collected 2012 ... | reverse complement strand
CAAGGCATCCCCGGCGTGCGGTTTTGGACGCCAACCTGCTGCCCGGGGCGGGGTGCTCCCCCCTCGACGGCATGCACCTGACGGTGGAAGCGCACAAAGCTGTGGCCGAGGCCTTGCAAAAGGCGTTGGCCGGCGCTACAATAGTATAAAGTAACAGTCGCCGCGCCTTTTGAGGTGGTTAAGTAAGCGCAGCGCGGCGAGACGTGGAAAGGATCTTCATCTTATGGTTGAGCAGAACTTTTGGGAAATACTGCGTGCCCGGCACGGCAGCCTGACCAAGTCGGGCGCGATCGTGGCGGACTATCTGGTGCAGCACGCCGAGGATGCGCAGTACTTGTCCATTTCCTCTCTGGCAAAGGCGTGCGGCGTGGCGGAAGCAACGATCTTCCGGTTCTGCCGCTCTTTGGGATTTGACGGTTATAATGAGATGAAGATCGCGCTGGCCAAAGCCAACGCCATGGCTGTGCCGGTCGCGCTGAAGCTGGAACCGGGCGTAGATACGCAGATTTTGTGTACCCACGCCTACAACACCGCCATTGAAGCGCTGAACGGCACCCGCAACGCGCTCGCCCCTGCTGCCATCGACCAGGCTGCCACGCTGTTGCAGCGCGCACGGCAGGTGTTCTGCTTTGGGCAGGGCGGCAGCAGTTTGCTGGCCGGCGATATCTGGGCACGGTTTGCAACGATTTCCACCAAGTTCCACACCTCCGGCGACAGCCATATGCAGGCCATCGCGGCCAGCCTGATGGGGCCCGAGGACGTGGTGCTGTTTGTCTCCTACTCGGGCGCGACGCGCGACATGATGGATACGCTGCGCCTTGCCAAAGAGAACGGCGCCAAGGTCATTTTGCTGACCCATTACAACGATGCACCCGGCACGGCGCTGGCCGATGTGGTGCTGCTGTGCGGTGCCAAGGAAAGCCCGCTGGCCCCAGGCAGCATGCCGGTCAAGCTGGCGGTGCTCTTCGTCGCAAACGTTCTGGTTTTGCGCTACACGCTGGATAATCAGGAGCTTGTCACCATCTCCCGCGAGCGCACCACCAAAGCATTAGGAAACAAATTGCTGTAACTGCGTTATAAACACAAAAGCCGGTCGCCCCGTAAGCGACCGGCTTTTTGCGTGATTCAGTTGTTGCTCTGTGCCCCTTCGGGGAAGATGATCTTGTTGACGAAGAAGAAAATCACCATCGAAATGCCGCCGTTGAGTACCGTGGTGCCGATGTTGTAAATAAAGTCCGGCACGAGCAGCCCGGCAACGGCAACCCAGACACAGTTGATCGAGTTGACGATGCAGGTGATGATGCAGAACGCCAGCACATACCAGCCGATCTGTTTTGCCAGATTGCCCTTGCTGCGGAACACAAAATTGCGCTGGATGGGGAAGTTGATGCACTCGCCGATGACCATGGCGATCATGTAAGCGCAGAAGTAGGGCAGACCGCCGTGGGCGGCATCGTAGCCGAGGATGTTCCACTTGAAGGTCTCGCCGAACAGGGTGATATCAATGCCCGGCCAGCCGAAATCCACCACCGGCAGGCTTGCAAAGGCCTTGGGCAGAAATTGCAGCAGCAGGTACTTGAACACGGTGATGAGGTTGGACACGATGACGAACAGGCCGCCCTCGCGCACCCACTTGGCAGCGGCGGGGTGCTTTGCCGCAAAGTTATTCCAGAAATTCATAGCCTGCTTCCTTTCAGCTGTTTTTCAGACGCTCTTCCATGCGGCTGTTCAGCACGAGGTTCTTCACAGCCTCCACGATCACCCGCACAAGACCGATGATCCAGAAGCCCTGCAGCTCCATCACGATGCCGTCCACCATGCCCATGCTGATAGCGCCGTTGGTCATTTTGGCCAGCGCACGCAGGGGCATATTGTACTGGAACAGGATATTCAGGTCGGGCTTGCCCTTTTTGATGCTGCGGCGCAGCAGGGCACCCAGTACGGCAGCCGCCAGCCAGCCGATGGGGCTGCGTCCGTGTCCCATCTCGCCCAGCGTCATGTTGCGGTCGATGCGCACCTTGTTCTCCGGGATGGCATGGCCCAGCAGCGTTTCAAACTCCGCGTCCGGCACCTTCTGCACCTGTGCAGTGCGGTAATGCTCCAGATTTTTGCCCGCATAGGGGTCGGGTGCGCCGGTGCCCGCCACCGTGACAGCGGCAGTCAGACGGATATCGGCGCTGGAAGCGCCCACCAGCAACTGATAGCTGCCGCCCTCCACCTCCCAGCGGTCGGTCTTGACGTTCCAGTAGCGGAACGCCTTATCGTCCAGCGGAATGGTGACGGTCTTGCTCTCTCCGGCTTCCAGCTGCACCTTGGTAAAGCCCTTCAGCTCCTTGGCAGGGCGGAAAACCTTTGCATCCGGCTTTGCCACATACAGCTGCACCACCTCGGCACCTGCACAGCTGCCGGTGTTGGTGACAGTCAGGGTCACGCCGGTTTCGTCTGCTTTCAGGTCACTGTACGCAAAGCTGGTGTAGCTCAGGCCGTAGCCGAAGGGGAAGGCGGTGGGCACACCGGCGGTGTCGTAGTAGCGGTAGCCCACATACAGACCCTCGCGGTACTCCACAGTGGGGCCGTCGCCGCCGAAATGCTCCTTTGCGGGGGTGTCGGCGTAGCTGCGCGCCCAAGTCTCAGCCAGCTTACCGCAGGGGTTCTGCGCGCCGGTGAGCACCTCGACCAGTGCGCCCGCACCGGCCTGACCGCCCAGACAGCCGTAGACCAGCGCCTTGCAGTCCTTGACCCAATCGCTTTCCAGCGAGGAGCCCGCACTCAGCAGCACCACCACGTTGGGGTTCGCTGCCGCCACAGCGGCCAGCAGCTCCAGCTGGTTCTCTGCCAGCTTCATGTCGGCGCGGTCGATGCCCTCGCTCTCCTTGATCTCGTCCAGACCCATGCACAGCAGCACCACATTGGCGTTCTTTGCCAGCACCACTGCCTCGGCTTTCAGCGTCTCGTCGGGCTTGCCCTGCCGGTCAAAGCCCTTGGCGTAGCCGACGCTGTTCAGGCCGCTTTCGGCAAGGCAGTCCAAGAAGGAATCCACCTTGATGGAGTTGACGGCGCTGGAGCCTGCACCCTGATAGCGGGGCGTCTGGGCAAAGTCGCCGATGACCGCCACCTTTTCCCCTTTTGCAAGGGGCAGCAGGCTGTTTTCGTTCTTCAGCAGCACGATGCTCTGGGCAGCAGCCCGGCGCGCCAGTGCGTGGTGGGCATCGGCATCGAACTTGCCGGGTGCGGCGTCCACCGCCGCCTTGGTGGTGAACACCAGTTCCAGCAACTCCTCCAGCCGGGCGTCCACGTCCGCTTCGGTGATCTTGCCGGTCTGCACCGCCTTCATCAGCTCCCGGACAGCGTCCCCGCCGGGGGCAGGCATTTCCAGCGTAGAGCCATTCTTTACGCCGAGGGCGTGGTCGTTGCTGCCGCCCCAGTCGGTGACCACTGCGCCGTCAAAGCCCCAGTCCCTGCGCAGAATATCCATGAGCAGGTGGGCGTTCTCGTTGGCGTAGGTGCCGTTGACAAGGTTATAGGCGGACATAATGGTCTTAGGCTGCGCCTCCTTGACCACCATCTCAAAGCCGGTCAGGTAAATTTCCCGCAGGGTGCGCTCGTCCACGATGGAATCCGCGGCCATACGGCGCAGCTCCTGACTGTTCACGGCAAAGTGCTTGGGGCAGGCGGCAATGCCGTTTTTCTGGATGCCGCGGACGTAGGCCGCAGCCATCTTACCGGCAAGGTAGGGATCTTCCGAGAAATACTCGAAGTTCCGGCCGCACAGCGGGCTGCGCTTGATGTTCAGGCCGGGGCCCAGCAGCACCGACACGCCCTGTGCCGCGGCTTCTTCGCCCATGGCTGCGCCCACAGCCTCGCCCAGCGCGGGGTCCCAGCTGTTGGCCACGGTAGCCGAGGTGGGGAAGCAGGTGGCGGGCACACTGGGGTTCAGCCCCAGATGGTCGGCAGCGCCCGCCTGCTTGCGCACGCCGTTGGGGCCGTCGGACAGGGTAATGGCCGGGATGCCCTTGCCCGGCAGCGCCCGGGTGGTGAACACCGTGCCGCCGCTTAACAGGGCGCATTTCTGTTCCAGGCTCAGTTTTGCAATAATATCCTGATGTTTCACGGGGAAATCTCCTTTCAGTAGAAACGGTATTGCCTTTGGAAACAGGACCACGCATAAGGAGAAGAAGCGTGATTCTGTTTCCAAAAGGGAACACGGCTGCGGGTCGTAACTGCCGTGCAGCCGTGTTCCGGGATTAGAAGAAAGACAGTTTTGATTACGGGTCAGTACTTATGCCTTACTCACATCCGCACCTGCATTGGTATTAGCCAGCGTTTTATTATACTTGCGGCGGCGAAGAATCACCACAACACCTGCCAGAACCAACACATAGACAATCACACTGCCTACCAGTGCAGGCGTGCGCCACATAGGCACAGGCGCATCTACATCTACACCGTAGCTATTCGCCAGCGTATACAGATACTGATGTGCAGCTTCGCGCATCTTCAGCTGACCGGTAGCAGTCTGGCTCAGGTTATCGAAGGTCTTAGTGCCCCAGCCAAACAGCAGACTGGTACCACCTGCCAAGACAGCTTTTTCAATATCCATAAAGCCATGCTCCTCGTTGTTATCCGTAATCACAGTGCCAATAAAGCCCCATTCATTACGCAGAACATTGGTCAGTAGTGCAGTACTTGCACCGGCCCAAGTAGTACCAATATTATTGTAGGAAGACATCACAGCCGTGCTGCCGCCTTCCTTCACAGCCTTTTCAAACGGCACGAAGTAAATTTCACGCATTGCCTGCTCATCGGCCCAGGTGCACAGACCATAATGACGCCAGGTTTCACGCTCATTCAGTGCAAAATGCTTAATGTAGCAGTACATACCATTTTTCTCTGCCGCACCAACCGTAGCAGCGGACATGGAACCAGAAAGGAAGCCATCCTCAGAATAGTACTCAAAGTTACGGCCAGCAAATGCATTGCGGTGGGTATTAGCACCAGGTGCATACCAGCCGGAAATATTCCACGCCTTTCCTTCCTGCGAGATTGCATCGCCAAATTCAGAAGCCAGGTCTACATTCCAAGTAGCCGCCAGCAGAACTTCTGCCGGATAAGTAACCGTCTTATATGTGCAGGTACCCATAAAGGCATCGAACACATAACTCAGAGCGGCAGGTCCGTCCATTTCATAAGTCTGTCCCTTACCGATATTATCAACTGCTGCACTTCCCCAGCCATCTGCGCCCAGCAGTTTGTACATATCATCAAGGGTCAGCTGATCCAGCAGCTTATCCCACTGTGCATCATCATAGGCAAGGCCTTCCATGTCTTTCAGAGTAAGGCCATTCTTTGCACCAAAGGTCGGCGCAGTGTCATCTGCATTCACATAGCTATCATCCACTAACAGCGCATTGTTGAAGGCTTCCAGCTGTTCAGCAGTTGCTTCCTTGCTGGTACCGGGAACGATCTGCCAAGTGTCACGGTTGAGGTAAGCCACATCACCAGCTGCATCATCAAACTGATTTGTTGCTACCACTTCGTCCGAAGAGCGCTTGCCGACATACTTGCAGTTTTCCACACCACTGCCAAACGCACTGTCCTGGAACACTTCATTCTCAGCAACCTTGCAGGTCATGGTCAGATTATCTTTCACCGTATGAGAATCCGTACGCAGAGAAATCTGATACTCGCCAGCTTCCAGCACGTAGGAACCGGTAGAAGTGTAGTACTTCTGTGCATCATAAGAAGCCATCTGCTCTACCGGCATAGAAATCGTAACCGTTTCCGTTTCGCCCGGCTGCAATTCCTTCGTCTTTGCAAAGCCGCCCAGTACTTCGCCAGCCTTCTGCAAGCCGCTGCCGCCTTCAGCTGCACTGTAATAGGGCGCACTGTAATACAGCTCCACAACATCTTTGCCAGCCACATTGCCAGTATTGGTAACTTTAACATTCCACTCCAGCGTATCCTGTGCGGTAACGGTAGTCGGAATCGTGTTTTCCAGTTCCCAGTCAAAGCTTGTGTAGCTCAAGCCATAGCCAAAGGGGAACTGCACTACATCATTGTAGGAAAGTCCCGTCAGATTTTCTCCTTCACGGGTAGTGTAATCGTAGCTTTCACGGGTTTCGTAATAACGATATCCCACATAAATGCCTTCCTGATACTCTACAAGGTAGGCAGGATGACTTTCGAAGTTTTTGAAGCAGTCATTAGAGTTGGTATACTCAAAGGTATCAAAGTTGTAGTAAGAAGGGGTCGTTTCTACTGCATAAGGGTAGATATCCGGCAGACGGCCAGAGGGGTTGACTGCACCCGTCAGAATGTTGACAATTCCAATCGTGCCCACATCACCGGGATCACCGATCCAGAGGGCTGCATCAACGCCTTCATCATTCAGGAAGCCCAGTTCCATAGCATTGCCTGAATTGATCAGAACGATAACATTATCAAATGTCGCTTCTGCCTGTTCCAGCAAAGACTGTTCCGCGCTGTTCAGTTCCAGATAATGCTTGCTCTGATCCGGTGCATACGAGGTATTTTCAGCCATCGAAGTGGGCAAGTCATTGCCTTCACCGCCCTTGCGGGAGAACACGACCACAGCAGTATCCGAAAAATCCTTCATTGCTTCAAATGAGCAGTCTCCAGTATACTGGTACTCCACACCCATGTCCTTAGCCAATTCCTCGGTTGCAGGCAGTTCCGGGATGGAAAAATCAACAGAGAATGTATTTCCGCCTTCGTTGTTTTTGGGGCTGTAGAGATTGACCAGATTTTGATTCACTTCAAAACCTGCATCCGTAAAGGCTTTTACAAAATCTGTCCGGTTTGCAGTGTAGCTGCTGCCACCGGAACCCGTACCGCCATAAACCGGATTTGCGGAAGCATAGCCCAGAAGATTGATTTTTCGGTTTGTTCCTGCCAACGGCAGAGCGCCGTCATTTTTCAGAAGGACTGCGCCTTCCTCCTCGATTTTCTGAGCCACTGACAAACCATTTGCATAAGATGTTTTTTGCAATTCCGGGTCTCCATTCTGGCCAGGGAATGCCTTGTCCAGAGAACTAGGAAACACACCAAACATTGCTACATCTGCCACTATTCCAACTGCCAGTAAGAGTGCTGTAACAGATGTCAGCAACTTTGTGGGCTTTTTGCTGTTCGGATCTCGCTTCATTGTGTTGTCTCCTCCATATTCTTTTATATTTTTTGGGCCGTACCCAACTGTGACCCATTATAACGGATATTTGCGCATCGTTATCATCTTTTGCACAATCTGTCGTTTTGGATACACAGTTTGCAGAAGTTACAATAATGTTTCAAATTTTATTGTGCTAATACACAAATATCACCGCATTGCATTTGTGCACCCTGCCAGACAACAAAAAACGGCAGGGGATACCTGCCGTAAAAATTCATTTGTTTTGGGGCAGCGGAAATAAGATCCGCAGGGTGCACCAGTTGTTTTCCCAGTGCAGCGTCATGTTGCCGCCGTGCTGCCCGACGGTGGTGCGGACGCTTTTCAGGTCCGACCCCTGCTGCGGCAGGCCGTCCGCATCCAGCGCGGGGGCGGCCTCTGTATAGTGCTCGAACCGCAGCATGGCAAAGCCGCCCTGACTGTACACCGCCACCTTGATGAGCCGCTTTTCGGGGTCCGGCTCGGCGCGGACGGCGGCAATGGCGTTGTCCAGCGCCACACCCACGATGGTGCACAGCTCCCGGATGGTGAGAAAGCCCAGCATCCTGCCGTCCGCTACGCTGGTGATGGTGATATTCTCCTGCTGGCATTCCATGGTCTTGGCGGTGAGCAGGGTATCCAGCACCGGGTTGCCGGTCTTGTTCTCGGCCTCGTACTGGCGGATGTTCTGCTCCATGGCGGCAATGGCGGCGTTCTGCTTGGTCTGATCCTGCTCCTCCCGGATGCGGGCAAGCTGGACTTTCAGTTCATGGTACCGCCGGTTGATGAGGTTGATGCCCTCTTTGCTGCGCTTGTACTGCTCGTACTGGCGGTGCAGCACCTCGTCCATGGCGGCAAGCTCGCCGTGCAAAGCGTTCTCCCGCAGCTGCTCGTGCTGCACGGTCAGGATCAGCACGCCGGAAAAATCCACCAGTGTGCGGATGGAAAAGATGCTCATATTGATCTCGCTGCCCGGCAAAAAGCCCAGATTGCTCACCGCAAAGGCGGTCAGCGCCAGCATGACCGCCGTCAGGGCGGCGCTGCCGCTGATCTCCAGATGCCCGGCAGGCTGGGGTCTGATGTGCAGCAGATAGCTCATCCCCCCGAACAGCGCCCCGTACACCAGCGCCAGCAGCAGCAAAGACAGCGGCTCCCACGGGCTGCGGACGGGCCAGAGGGCGCAGTGCAGCTGCCACTCCACGCTGGCGGCAAGCTCTGCCAGAATAAACGCCCGGGCGCAGTGATACCCGGCTTCCAGCAGGGTGATGCTCCACACACCCCATAAATATAAGTAGGAAAGCCCGATGGCCGTTACCATGCAGGGGATCCAGAACCCGCCGGGCACGTTGCCGGTCAGCCCCAGAAAGGCCGACAGCACCACCGCCCACAGCAGGGTGACACCCACGGTAACTGCCTTGGAAAAGCGGGGCATCAGTGCCGGTGTGACCAGCAGCACCGCCAGACACTCGGCAAGGGCGGTGTACAGCCGGGGGATATCCGGCAGCGCGGTCATGAGCCCTCACCTCCGATGTAATCGGTCAGCGCGGCAAGAAAGGCCTTGCGCTTGGGGCGGCTGACCTGCAGCTCGCAGGGGCCCACCTGTACGGTGCTCTGCCGCAGCTCCCGCACCTGTGCCAGATTGACAAGGTAGCCGCTGTTGCACCGGGCAAAGGGGCAGTCTGCCAGCTTTTCCTCAAAAGTCTTGAGGGCGCCGGGGGCAGAAAAATCGCCCTCGTCGGTGTAAAAGTGCACCCGATGCCCCTCGCTTTCCAAGTAATAGATGCTTGCGGTGTCCAGTCGGCGCAGCCCGCCCTCCACCGGCACGGTCAGGTAGCGCTTTGCCCGCTTTTCCAGCCGGGAAACGGCCTTGAGCAGCTGCTGCGAAAAGGCAAAGTAGGGCACCGGCTTCAGCACATAGTCCAGCGCCCCCACCGAGTAGCCCCGGATGGCATACTGCGCCATATTGGTGATAAAGATCAGGATGACGTCTGCATCCATCTGCCGGATGCGCTCTGCCGTGGTCATGCCGTCCAGATGCTTCATCTCCACATCCAGAAAAATAATGTCGTAGACCGCGCGGTAATTGTCCAGAATGTCCACCCCGTCCGCAAAGACCGACACTTCAAATTCTGTCCCGTACTGCCGGGTATACCGCCGGACATACTCCTGCAATACTCCCTGTACCTCCGCGTCATCCTCTACGATCGCCACCCGGATCATGACCGCACCTCCCTTACCACACCTTTGTGGAACTGTTACGGCTCTATTATAGCGCAATCCCGTCCGGTTTGCCAAGGGGCACTCCGCAACAAAGATCATTGTGCCGCATAAGCTCATCCCCCGGGAGAGCTGCTGCCCGCCGGAGGAGCGGCACTGAGCAAGTGCTTTTTCAGCAATACCGTGTCCGCTTCCGGGAGCTGCCGCGCAGCGCTTGATATACTGCCCCCATGCCAAAAAGGCACAAAAGAATGCCCGCCCACCTGTGGAAAACCACGGTGGGCGGGCATTTTGCGTTTTATTGTTCCTGCCGCTGTAAAAACATTCAGATGGCGGCGGTCTGGGGTACCAGCCGGAAGAGCATCACGGGCAGCTCGCTGTTTACAAAATCCAGCGTAAGGATGATCTTTCCGCGCTTTGTTTCAAAAGGCATCTCCGTCTGTGTGCCGTCCGGGGCAATGCGCACAAGCGTTTTGCCTTCCAGCAATCCGGCGGGCAGCGCGAGCCTTACCCGACCGGTGGGCTGCGTCAGGCTGCCTGCGGTCTCAAATGCCACACTCAGGTATTCCCCATTCGTCCGTGCGGTCACATCCTCCGCAGAAAGGCTGCCGCTGAGCGGCCATGCCGTTGCGGCTTCGATCATTTCCAGCTGCGCGGCGTTTTCTGCCTGCCCGCACACGGGGCAGAAGGTCAGCGTTTCGCCTTCCGCAGTGCGGAAAGTAAACTTCCGGCAATCCGTTCTGCCAGTATGCGCGCAGCCCTGCCGCAGACAATCGGCGCTCTGAGAGCCGGTTCCGTTCGGAGACCATGCACCGAACTGGTGTCCCAGCTTATCGGTCGGGTCTGCGGTGTAGCTGTCTTTGCAGCGGGAGCAGGTAAAAACAGTATAGCCGTCTGTTTCACAGGTAGGCTCTACGGTAACAGCCTGATAATCATGGTTCAGCGCGGGCAGCTTTGTATAGGTGGTATAGTCACAACGAGAGCAGGTTTTGTAAGCATCCCAGCCCTTTTCCGTACAGGTGGGGGCTTGCGCGTCGTGATTCACCAGATCATGGTTCAGCGCGGGCAGCTCCGCGTAGGTGGTATAGTCACAACGAGAGCAGGTTTCGTAGGCGTTCCAGCCGATTTCTGTACAGGTGGGAGCTTGCGCGTCGTGATTCACCAGAGCATGGTTCAGCGCGGGCAGTTCCGCGTAGGTGGTATAGTTGCAGCGGGAGCAGGTTTTGTAAGCATCCCAGCCGATTTCCGTGCAGGTGGGGGCTTGCGCGTCATGCTGCACCAGAGCATGATTCAGCGCGGGCAGTTCCGCATAGGTGTTATAGTCGCAGTTTTTGCAGGTGCTGTAAGCGTTCCAGCCGGGTTCCGTACAGGTGGGAGCTTGCGCGTCGTGATTCACCAGATCATGGTTCAGCGCGGGCAGCTCCGCATAGGTGGTATAGTCACAACGAGAGCAGGTTTTGTAAGCATCCCAGCCGGGTTCCGTACAGGTGGGGGCTTTTGCATCGTGATTCACCAGATCATGGTTCAGTGCGGGCTGCTCTGCATAGGTGGTATAGTCACAACGGGAGCAGGTTTCGTAAGCATTCCAGCCGATTTCCGTACAGGTGGGGGCTTGCGCGTCATGCTGCACCAGAGCATGATTCAGTGCGGGCTGCTCCGCATAGGTGGTATAGTCGCAGCGGGAGCAGGTGTCGTAAGCATCCCAGCCGGGTTTCGTACAGGTGGCGGCTTGCGCTTCGTGCTGCACCAAATCATGGTTCAGTGCGGTCAGCTCTGTATAGGTGGTATAGTCACAACGGGAGCAGGTTTCGTAAGCGTTCCAGCCCTTTTCCGTGCAGGTGGGGGCTTTTGCTGCGTGCTGCTCCAGAGCATGGTTCAGTGCGGGCAGCTCTTTGCGGGTGGTATAGTCGCAGCGGGAGCAGGTTTCGTAAGCATCCCAGCCGATTTCCGTACAGGTGGGAGCTTGCGCTGCGTGCTGCCTCAGATCATGCTGTGCAGGCAGCTCCGCATAGGTGGTATAGTCGCAGCGGGAGCAGGTTTCGTAAGCGTTCCAGCCCTTTTCCGTACAGGTGGGGGCTTTTGCTGCGTGCTGCTCCAGAGCATGGTTCAGCGTGGGCAGTTCTTTGCGGGTGGTATAGTCGCAGCCGAAACGGGAGCAGGCTTCGTAAGCATCCCAGCCGGGTTCCGTACAGGTGGGGGCTTTTGCTTCGTGGTGCTCTAAATCATGTTTTAGCACGGGGATTGCTCGATAAGTGGTATAGATGCAGCGGGAACAGGTGTCGAAAGCGTCCCAGCCGGGTTTCGTACAGGTGGGGGCTTGCGCATCATGATGCACCAGAGCATGATTATTTAGGTTTCTTTTGCCGTATTTCCCACCACACGCCTCACAGACCGCTTTGGTGGTGCAGGTTGCTGTGCCACCGGTACAGCTTGCGGTACCATTTAAGCCGCAGCGCAAGCAAATGATGCGGTGCGTGCCGTTGCCAAGGGAGGCGTTCGCCGGAGTTTTCCATTTGTGACCGAGAATGCCGTATTCCGCGCCGCATTTTTCACAGGTTTTGCCTGTGGTGCAGGTGGGCGTTTCGGTGCCGCCGGTATGGTCCGAAAGATTTCCATAAACAATGCTGTTCTTCCTGCCGCAGACTGAGCATTTTATATGGATCCTATGCTTGGTTGAATCAACTTTTGTATATCCGTGGATCTCATAGTTTCTTTGTTGCATACAGACGAAGCAGTACGTATAGATAGAATCTGCCGCTTTAACGTTTAACACGATCCCCGGTATCAGGCACACCATTGCCAGCACCGTCAAACACCAGATCAGCCATTTTTTCATGTTACTCCCTCCTTGTCATCAAACCTTGTTATCCTTTCAGATCAAACTGCACGGACAGCGATGCAAGCACGGCATCTACCACCTTCCGCGCCTCGGCAAGCATATCGATCTCCGCCACAAAAGCGATGACCTGCTCGCGCTCCTGCGCGGGGACCTGCAGCGCACTCAGGCTCATGCTCAGGAACCGCCGTATTTTGCGCTCCAGCGTAAAGTAGGGGTCGCACCGCCGTGCCATGTAGCCGCGCATCATGCCCGCCGTGCCCAGCTCCATCTCGTAGAAATCGCACTCGGCGCACCCGGGCAGATACGCGCTGAACGCCGCCTGCAGCTCGGCCGTGGTGCTGCGGTGGATGATCTCCGCCGTGGCGGGGAAGGTGTACGCTTCCACATAGATATCCCGCAGATTCTCGCTCAGCTCGGTCATCGCCAGCTGCAAAGCCGTTTCCACCGCGTAGAGGTACACCGGCGAGGGGGCGTTTGCCGCCAGCGGCCTTACCGCGCCGAACTGCCTGCTGAACATCATGCCGATCAGCTCGGTCAGCACACCGTCCTTGGTGCGGAAAATATTCTGGAACGACCCGGCAGAAACATCTGCTTCCTTTAAAATTTCTGCCACCTTGGTGTTCGTGTAGCCTTTTTCCAGAAAAAGCCGGACACAGGCGGTCAGTATCCGCCGTTTTGCTTCTTTGCTGTCGTATCTGCGCGCCATTGGAAATCATCCTTTTCTATAATTGGTTTCTAACCCAATTATATATTGATTTTAAAATTGCGTCAAGTAAACTTTTCAGGGCGTATTTTGGGCAGTTTGACGAGGGAGAGCTTTCTGCGGGTGCGCATCCGGGCAAAACAAAGCGCAATGGACCTTGCTGTTATCCGCTGCCGCAGCCAGACAGTTCGCGGCAGCAAAAAAGAGGCCACCGATCGGGGTGACCTCTTTTCAGCGTATTTTCAGCGTAAAGCCCGCAGCAGCCCGTAGGCAGCCAGCAGACACAAGGGGATGCCGACGCACCATGTCGATGACCAGAATTCAGAATCAAATCCGCATAGCCCAGCGGGTCATTGTAGATGAGATAATCCAGTTCTGACCTCTGCGCCATGGTCACATCCAACGCATCCTCGACCCCGGTGCAGCGGGCAGAGCTGGACTGGCTGCTCTACAATAAGCCCTTGGAGTATGCACAGATGG
>ERZ772902.1945-NODE-1945-length-13439-cov-12.205768_pt1 | contig 13439 bp, 10 predicted proteins | sample MGYA00511470_ERZ772902 | MGnify/ENA primary metagenome ERZ772902 (study PRJEB29015, sample SAMEA2737717) | human gut metagenome | biome: human gut; feature: human-associated habitat; material: faeces | place: China | collected 2012 ... | reverse complement strand
CAAGGGCGGCGGCGTCGCTGGTCACGTTGGGGCGGCTCTCGTAGATGATGGCGATGACGCCCATGGGCACGGCGGTCTTTTCAATCAGCAGCCCGTTGGGGCGCTGGATGCGGTTCAGCACGGCTCCCACCGGGTCGGGCAGGGCGGCAACGTCCAGAATGCCCCGCGCCATGGCGCCGATGCGCTCCGGCGTCAGGGCCAAGCGGTCCAGCATCACGTCGGAAATGTGCCCCTTGGCGGCGGCCATGTCCTCAGCGTTGGCGGCGAGGATGGCGTCCATCTGGTCGGGGTGGCAGAGCCAGTCCGCCATGCCCCAGAGCGCCTGTGTCCGGGTCTGGCCGTCCGCCAGCGCCAGTGCGGATCTTGCCGCGCGGGCAGCTTCCAGAATTTCCTGTGTCGTCATGGTTCAGCCCTCCTTATGGCCCGCAAAGCGGGTGCCCGCAGGTTTGCCCTCGGCAATATCGTACAGCAGCTCCGGGTGGGAGCCGTTGGCGATGACCATATCGGCCCCGTCTGCCGTCACGAGCTTGGCGGCGCGGAGCTTGGTGGACATGCCGCCGGTGCCCAGCACCGAACCAGCCCCATCGGCCAGCGCGAGGATCTCCGGCGTGATCTCCTCCACCAGCGGGACGAGCTGGGCCTCCGGGTGGGTGTGGGGGTTCGCGGTGTAAAGGCCGTCGATGTCGCTCAGCAGGACCAGCAGGTCGGCGTGGATGCAGTGGCTGACGATGGCGGCCAGCGTGTCGTTGTCGCCGATGGAGGTGATCTCATCGGTGGACACGGTGTCGTTTTCGTTGATGATGGGCAGGGCTCCCATTTCCAGCAGCCGGGTCAGGGTGTTCTGGAAATTCTGTCGCCGGTCGGGCGTTTCCATGTCCGCGCCGGTCAGCAGGATCTGCGCAACGGTGTGGTTGTAGACCGTGAACAGCCGGTCGTAGGTGTACATCAGCTCACACTGGCCCACAGCGGCGCACGCCTGTTTCACCGACATCTCGGTGGGGCGGGAGGGGAGCAGCAGCTTGCCGAACCCCACTGCGATGGCACCGGAGGAGACGAGGATGATCTCGTGCCCGGCGTTCTTCAGGTCGCTCAGGACCTTGACGAGGTTTTCGGTCAGCCGGATGTTCAGCCGCCCGGTGGGGTATGCGAGGGTGGATGTGCCGATTTTGACGACGATTCGCATAAACTTAACCCTTTCCCATCTCTTTTGTCTTGTCGTAGGCCGCGAGGACGGCGTCCGTCACCGCGCCGCGGAACCCGCGCTCTTCCAGCACCCGGACGCCCTGAATGGTGCTGCCGCCGGGGCTGCACACGGCGTCCTTCAACTCGCCGGGGTGCTTGCCGCTTTCCAGCACCAGCTTTGCGCTGCCCAGCACCATCTGGGCGGCGTATTCCTGCGCCTTGGCGCGGGGCAGCCCACAGGCTACGCCGCCGTCTGCCAGCGCTTCGATGAATTGATACACCCATGCCGGGCCGCAGCCGGAAACGCAGCTGGCCGCGTCGATGAGGGCTTCCGGCACCGGGTCCAGCCGGCCGGCGGGGGCCATCAGCTTGCAGAATTCAGCCTCTTCCTCGGCGGTGACATTGCTGGAACAATACTGGATCATCCCTTCGCCCACGGAGGCCGGGGTGTTGGGCATGATGCGGATGACCGGGTAATCTTCGCCCGCCATCTCCTGAATCCGTGGGATGGAAAGGCCAGCTGCCATGCTGCATAAAATGAACCGGCCGGGCCGCTCGTTCAGCGTGAACTTCAGCGGGGCCAGCAGGGCTTCCATCATCTGCGGCTTGACCGCGAGGAAGATCAGATCGCACCGCCCGGCGACCTCGTCGTTGACGGTGGTCTTGCAGCCCAGTTCCTCGGCCAGTGCCTCGGCCTTGGCGGCAGTGCGGTTGGCCAGATAGACGTTCTGCGGGTCGGTCGCTTTGCAGACGGCGCGCGCGATGGCACCGCCCATATTCCCACAGCCTAAAAATCCAATGGTTCTGATCATATCAAAAACCTTCTTTCCGTGTTCCACTCTATCGCGGGAGACACCATTCGTCTCCCGTCTCCATTGTATGCACACCGGGGCCGAAAATCAAGAGGGAAGGGCGGATTCTGCGGGAAGAATGCTCCGGAAACGGGACGAAAAAGCGAGCAGAATGGTGAAAAATTTCGCAGAAGGGAGACGTTGCAACAGAAAAATTACCGAAAAAGTGAAACTTTCACTTGCCAAAAGCCCCCCGGAGGCGGTATATTATAAAGGAAGTGTTCTCACTTCTCTGGCCGAACGGCCAGCCACCACGGACAGCGGTGCGCGCGGCGCTGCTGGGAAAGGATGGGATTTGTGTCACAGACGACAAAGAGGGCGCTGGAGGCATCGCTGAAAAAGCTGCTGCTCCAGAAACCGCTGAACAAGATCACGATCAACGATATCACCGAGGATTGCGGTGTCAACCGGATGACGTTCTATTACCACTTCAAGGATATCTACGACCTTGTGGATTGGATCATGGTCGAGGATGCTGCGAAGGCGCTGGAGGAAAAGCCCACGTTCGATACGTGGTCGGAGGCTTACCTCGATCTCCTGCGTCAGGTGCAGGAGAACAAGGTTCTGGTCATGAACGTCTACCGCTCGGTGAGCCGGGAGCAGGTGGAACAGTACTTATATAAGATGCTGGACCCCATGCTGCGGGAGTTTCTGGACCGGGGAATGCAGGGCATCACGGTGCAGGACGCCGACAAACAGTTCATCGTAGACTTCTACAAGTACGCCTTGGTGGGCATGACGCTGGAATGGATCCGCAGGGACATGAAGGAGGACCCCGTCCGGATGACGGAACGGCTGAACATCCTTCTCCACGGCGAATTCCAGCGGGCGCTGCGCCGGTTCCGCACGGACCGCAGTCCGTCAGATCTGGACGATTGATAAAAATTTGAGCAGAAGAAGCATTGTGATGGGTTTTCCATCACGGTGCTTTTTCTGTTTATGGAACCTTTTTTGGCAAAATGATACAGTGTTATCAGCGCAAACTATACCCAACGAAACCACAACAAACGGAGGGAATAACATGTATTATTCCAGTGGTAACTACGAAGCATTTGCGCGTCCGCTGAAACCAAAAGACGTAGACCGCAAGTCGGCTTACCTCGTCGGCACCGGGCTGGCCGCGTTGACTGCGGCGTGCTATCTGGTGCGGGACGGCCAGATGAAGGGCGGACATGTCCACATCTTTGAAAAAGATCCCATCCCCGGCGGCGCATGCGACGGTTATCAATACCCCGGCATCGGCTATGTGATGCGCGGCGGGCGGGAGATGGACAACCATTTCGAGGTGATGTGGGATCTGCTGCGCTCCATCCCGTCCATCGAGACCGATGGTGTGAGCGTGCTGGATGAGTATTATTGGCTGAACAAAAAGGATCCGAATTACTCGCTCTGCCGCGCGACGGAAAAGCAGGGGCAGGACGCCCACACCGACGGCAGGTTCGGCCTGTCGGACAAGGGCTGCATGGAGATCATGAAGCTCTTCTTCACCCCGGACGAGCAACTGTACGAAAAGCGCATCACCGATGTGTTCGACGATGAGGTGTTTTCTTCGAACTTCTGGCTCTACTGGCGCACCATGTTCGCCTTTGAAAACTGGCACAGCGCCTTGGAGATGAAGCTCTACCTCAAGCGCTACATCCACCATGTCGGCGGGCTTCCGGATTTCCGGGCACTTCGGTTCACCAAATACAACCAGTACGAGTCGATGATCCTGCCCATGATCCGCTATCTGGAAGGGTACGGCGTCCGGTTCCATTACAACACCAAGGTCACGAACATTGAGTTCGAGATCGCGGAGGGCCGCAAACAGGCCAAGACCATCTGCCTGTTCGTGGACGAGCACGAGGAGCGGGTGGACCTGACCGAAAACGATCTGGTCTTCATCACCAACGGCGGCTGCGTCGAGAGTGCCTCCATCGGTGCGCAGGATCAGCCCGCAGACTTCGACCCCGCTCTGCGCCCCGGCAACGGCTGGGACCTGTGGAAGAAGATCGCCGCGCAGGATGAAGCCTTCGGCCATCCGGAGGTCTTCTGCTCCGACCCGGAGCAGACCAACTGGATGAGCGCTACGGTCACCACGCTGGACGAGCGGATCGTGCCCTACATCCAGAACATCTGCCAGCGGGACCCCTTCAGCGGCGGTGTCGTCACCGGCGGCATCGTGACCGTGCGGGACTCGAACTGGCTGCTCAGCTGGACCTTCAACCGCCAGCCCCAGTTCCGCGATCAGCCGAAAGGGCAGCTCGTGGGCTGGCTCTACGGCCTGTTCAGCGATAAGCCCGGCAACTACGTCAAAAAGCCCATGCGGGACTGCACCGGCAAGGAGATCTGCATGGAGTGGCTGTATCACCTCGGCGTGCCGGAATCCCGGATCGAAGATCTGGCAGAGCGCAGCGCCAACACCGTGCCGGTGATGATGCCCTACATCACGGCGTTCTTCATGCCGCGCAAGGCGGGGGACCGCCCGGCGGTGGTGCCAGAGGGCGCGGTCAACTTTGCCTTCCTCGGCCAGTTCGCCGAAACGCCGCGGGATACCATCTTCACCACCGAGTATTCGATGCGCACCGGCATGGAAGCGGTCTATAGGCTGCTGGACATCGACCGCGGCGTGCCGGAAGTCTGGGGCAGCACCTACGACGTCCGCGATCTGCTGAACGCCGCTGTTCAGCTCCGGGACGGCCGCCCGCTGAGTGACCTGAAAATGAGTTGGGCCAAGCGGTTCGCACTGGACAAAGTGCTCGACATACTGCAGGAGACCGACCTCGGCCGCTTGCTGCAGGAATATAAGATCATTTGACCGCCGGACTTGGATTCCGGCAGGGGAGTCCCTTTCCCATATTAAAAGCATTGGAGGAAATTGGAATGAATACCGCATTTGATTCGTTGACGCACAAGATGCAGCGTGCTGCACTGGGCAAGACTGTCGATCTCGTGCTTTCCCACGCCGAGAAAGACCCCGCCAAGACCGTTGGTCAGATCGTCGATCTCTCCAAGCAGTTCTACGGCGATTCCTTCAGCGACGAGACCTACGCACACGCCAAGCAGACCCTGACGAACCCGGACAGCAAGTGGTCTAAGCTCATCAACTGTGTGTTGAACCAGCTGGCCCCCAACGTGGCCCGCACTACGGCCCTGAACCTCGGCTACGAGGCTTTCTTCCGCGGCACCAAGACCATCCGCGAGAACCGCGTCAAGTACCACTGCAATGTGCCTTGGCTGATCCTGTTTGACCCCACCTCTGCCTGCAATATGCACTGTGTCGGCTGCTGGGCAGGTGAGTACGGCCACAAGAATAACCTGAGCTTTGACGATATGGACAAGATCGTTTCGCAGGGCAAGGAGCTGGGGGTGTACCTCTATATGCTGACCGGCGGCGAGCCGCTGGTGCGCAAGGCCGATATCCTGAAGCTGGCCGAGAAGCACAACGACGTCCAGTTCGCCATCTACACCAACTCCACCCTGATCGACGAGCTCTTCTGCAAAGAAGTCGTCCGTCTGGGCAACATCGCCTTCATGCTGTCCATCGAGGGTACCCCGGAGACCAACGATGCCCGCCGCGGCGAGGGCCACTACGCTGCCGTCATGCACGCCATGGACCTGCTCAAGCAGTACGGTATCCTGTTCGGCACCTCCATCTGCTACACCAGCGCCAACATTGAGGCTGTCACCAATGATGACTTCATGCGCTTCCTCTGCGACAAGGGTGCCCACTTCGGCTTCTACTTCCACTACATGCCCGTGGGCAACGAGGCCGCCCCCGAACTGATGCCCACCCCGGAGCAGCGCAAGTACATGATCGACCGCATCCGTTACCTGCGCAGCGAGGCATGCGACATCCCGTTCTACCCCATGGACTTCCAGAACGATGGCGAGTTCGTCGGCGGCTGCATCGCGGGCGGCCGCAACTACTTCCACATCAACTCGGCCGGTGATGCAGAGCCCTGCGTCTTCATCCACTACTCCAATGCCAATATCCACGACAGCAGCATTCTGGAGATCCTGCAGAGCCCGCTGTTCATGGCTTACCATAACGGCCAGCCCTTCAACAAGAACCATCTGCGGCCCTGCCCCATGCTGGAGAACCCCGAACTGCTGAAGAAGATGGTCCACGAGACCGGTGCCCACAGCACCGACCTCCAGAGCCCGGAGACGGTGGATCACCTGTGTGACAAGTGCAAGGCCTACGCCGACAACTGGCAGCCCACCGCCGATGAGATCTGGTCCCACCACAAGATCCGCGAGAGCCGCTACGAGAACTATAAAGATTGGAAGCCCAATCAGCAGTAAGTTCACCGGAAACTGCAATGCCCCGCCGTCCTGTATGGGATGGCGGGGCATTTTTGCGTCAAAAACGCTCTGCCGTCGGGTGGGCGGCAGAGCGTTGAAAGAAAACCGTGTTATTCGTCTTCGGGGTCGCCGAAGTGGTCGTGGTAGGTGGTGACCATTTCCAGCTCTTCGTTGCGTTTCAGGCCGTGGATGACCAGTTTCTTGATGACGTCATAGATGACGGCAAAGAGCGGCACGCCGATGATCATGCCCACAAAGCCCCACAGGCCGCCGAACAGCAGGATGGCGAAGAGCACCCAGAAGCTCGAAAGGCCGGTGGTGTTGCCGAGGATCTTGGGTCCGATGATGTTGCCGTCCACCTGCTGCAGGACCAGCACAAAGAGGACGAACCAGAGCGCCTTGATGGGATTCTGGATCAGGATGAGCAGGGTGGCAGGAATGGCACCGATGAAGGGACCGAAGAAGGGGATGACATTCGTCACACCGATGATGACGGAGACGAGCAGGGCACTGGGGAACTTGAAGATCAGACAGGCGATATAGCACAGCACGCCGATGATCGCGGAATCCAAGATTTTGCCGTTGATGAAGCCGCCGAACATTTTATCGGCGTAGCAGATCTCTTCCAGAAAGAGGTCGGCCCAGCGGGGCTTGACGAGGCTGTAGAGGATCAGCTTGCCCTGCTGGCCGAACTTCTTCCGGCTGGCCAGCAGATAGACCGAGACGATCAGGCCGATGACAAAGTTCTTCAGGAAGGCCACGAAGCTCATCACGCCGACGGCTGCACCGCTCAGGATGCTCTGCATGGAGGGGAGAACGGTCTCCTTCACCCATGTGTCCAGATTGGCCTGTAATTTGTCGTAGGAGGTCTTAATGAAGTCCAGCAGCTGTTCGTTGCTGGCGATGATCTCCTGCTTGGAGGCCCAGTCCACAAAGTCCCGGATGTTGTTCCGCGCGGTGTAATACAGCGTGGTCACGCTGGTAACGAGCTGCGGCACGATCATCATGAACAGGGCGTAGACGACGAGGATGCCGAACAGCAGCGAGAACGCCACGGCCAGCATATTGGCGGTGCTGCCCATCTTCTCCGGCAGTAAGCGGCGGAGAAAATTCTCCACCGTGTTGCAGACCGGCTTGAGCAGGTAGGCGATCACCGCGCCGTAGATGAAGGGCATCAGGATGCCCGTCACCTTGGAGATCGCGTTCCCAAAGCCCTGAAAACGGTAGATCAGGAAGAAGAAGAGGATGCTCAGTGCAATGGCACCGAACCCCGCGAGCATCCCGTAAAGGTATGGCTTGATGTGTGGCTTTTTGTCCATCATGTTTGCAAACTCCATTCCTGCCGCGGGCAGCAGGAACTCCCGCGGCGTTGCTCAGCGCTTGTTGCTCCGGCGCCAAATGTGCAGTTTTTCGGCTTCGGCGATCAGCTCATCCCGGAAATCGGGGTGTGCAACACTGATCAGAGCCTCTGCCTTTTCCCAACTGGTCAGACCCTTCAGGTTCACGCAGCCGTACTCGGTGCACAGATAGTGGATGTTGGCACGGGTATCGGTGACGATGCTGCCGTTTTCCAGCGTGGGGCGGATGCGGCTCTCGACCTTGCCGGTCTTCTTGTTCATAAAGGTAGAGGACAGGCAGATGAAGCTCTTGCCGCCGTTGGAAAGGTATGCGCCCAGAACGAAGTCCAACTGGCCGCCCGCACCGGAGATGTGCTTGATGCCCGCGCTCTCGGCGTTGACCTGACCGAACAGGTCGATATCGACGGCGTTGTTGATGGAGATGAAGTTGTCGAGGGCGGAGATGCTGCGGATGTCGTTGGTGTACTCCACGGGAGCGGCCATGCACTCCGGGTTGTTGTCGAGGTAATCGTACATCTTCTGGGTGCCGGCACCGAAGGCGTAGACCTGACGGCCCTTGTCCAGATTCTTGTGGCGGCCGGTGATCTTGCCCGCCTTGGCGATATCCACAAAGGCGTCCACATACATTTCGGTGTGCACGCCGAGGTCCTTCAGGTCACTCTGAGCGATCAGGTTGCCGATGGCGTTGGGCATACCGCCGATGCCCAGCTGCAGGCAAGCGCCGTTGGGGATCTGCGGGACGATGAGGTTTGCCACGGCGAGATCGACCTCGGTGGCTGCACCGGGAGCGGCCATCTGGCCCAGCGGCGGGTTATTGCCCTCCACCACGCCGGCCACCTGCGAGATGTGCACCCAGTTCTCGGTGCCGCCGAGGCAGCGCGGCATATTGGTGTTGACTTCCACGATGATCTTCTTGGCCTTTTCGCAGACGGCACCCAGATGGGAAGCACTGGGCCCGAAGTTGAAGTAGCCGTGCTCGTCCATGGGGGTCACCTGAAAGACCGCCACATCCACGGGGTCCGTGCTGTCGCGGTAGTAGCGGGGCAGCTCGGAATAGCGGATGGGGGAGTAGAAGGAGAAGCCCTGCGCAATGGCCTTGCGCTCGATGCCGCTCATGTGCCAGCTGTTCCATGTCATATGGGCAGCGGGGTCGTCGATCTGGAAGATCTCCGGCACCCACATCAGGATGCCGCCGCGGAAGTTGACGTTCTCCAATTCAGGCAGACGCTTTGCAATGGCAGCATCCACAGCCACCGGGGTGTTCACGGCCCAGCCGTAATCCACCCAATCGCCGCTCTTGACCAAAGCAGCGGCCTGCTCGGCGGTCATTTTCTTCTGCGCATACAATTCCGTGTAATCCATTATAAACCATCCTCTCCTACAATAACATAAAGGAATTGTAAACTCTTACAATCCGATAACTTAGTTATAACATTAACAAAGAGCAGAATCAATACTTTCGTGCCAATTCGGTGCAAAAAAGTAGCTGGATGGCAACATAACTAAAATTCTTAGCGATTCAACCGGATTCTTTGGTACAGGGGAAACAAATTTTTTGAAAAATGACTTGATAAAATTTTGACGATATGGTTTACTTATAGCGTAGCAGGGCGCAGTGCGGACACGCAGCATAATTCGTTTAAAAATTAACGATGATGTGTGCCGCAGGAAAGCGCCCCTTGCACCCGGAACTGGAAAGTGCTATCATGACAAAACCAAACGCGCTTTTCATACGAGAGCGCATCAAGGAGGACACGATGGCAACAGCAGTTTATCCCGGATCCTTTGATCCGGTCACCAAAGGACATCTCGATATCATCAAGCGTGCCGCGAAGATCAACGATCACCTGATCGTGGCGGTGCTCATCAACAGCGCGAAGCATCCTCTGTTCACCGTAGAGGAGCGGGTGGTGCTGCTGCAGGAGTGCTGCAAGGACATCCCGAATGTCTCCGTGGAGAGCTTCGACGGCCTGACCGTGGAGTTCGCAAAAAAACGCCACGCTTCGGTCATGGTGCGGGGGCTGCGGGCGGTCACGGATTTCGAAGACGAGATCCAGCTTGCTCAGACCAATCACGCATTGATGCCCGGCATCGAGACGATGTTTCTTGCGACCAGCATCAAATGGAGCTATCTTTCCTCAACGATCGTGAAAGAAGCTGCCCGCTACGGCAGCAGCATCTCCAAGTTTGTCACCCCGAATGTCGAGGCCGCCGTCATCAAGAAGATGGCCGAGCGCCGGGCGAACGGGGAAGAGCCTTGAAGGCTCGATCCTTATGTGCAAACGCCTCGGGCGTTTCGATAAACTAGGTTCCTAAAATTCACCAACATACACAAATCAGGAGGCTACTAACATGAAGAAAGTTGTTATCGCATCTGCATGCCGTACCGCGATCGGTAAATTCGGCGGCACTCTTGCCAACGTCCCCGCAGCAGAGCTGGGCTCCATCGTCATCAAGGAGGCACTGGAGCGTGCACATGTCGCACCGGAGCAGGTGGATCATGTTTACATGGGCTGCGTCATTCAGGCTGGTCTGGGCCAGAACGTTGCACGTCAGGCTTCCCTGAAGGCTGGTCTGCCCATCGAGACTCCTGCCGTCACCGTCAACGTGGTCTGCGGCTCTGGTCTGAACTGCGTCAACATGGCTGCCCAGATGATCGAGGCTGGCGATGCGGATATCGTGGTCGCCGGTGGTATGGAGAACATGGACATGGCTCCCTTCGCAATGATGAAGGGCCGCTACGGCTACCGCATGGGCGCCCCCATGGGCAAGAGCGAGCTGGTCGATACCATGGTCAACGATGCACTGTGGGATGCAACCGGTTTCAACAAGCACATGGGCATGACCGCTGAGAACGTCTGCACCAACGAGACCTATCAGAAGAAGTACGGCTACAGCCCCATCACCCGTGAGATGCTGGACGAGTTCTCATACAACAGCCAGCTGAAGGCTGACAAGGCCATCAAGGACGGCGCCTTCAAGGACGAGATCGTTCCTGTTGTCATCAAGGGCAAGAAGGGCGACACCGTGTTCGATACCGATGAAGGCCCCCGTCTGACCCCGGTGGAGAAGCTGGGTACCCTGAAGCCCGCTTTCACCAAGGACGGCATCGTGACCGCCGGCAACTCTTCCGCTATCAACGACGGCGCTGCTGCTCTGGTCGTCATGAGCGAGGAGAAGGCTAAGGAGCTGGGTGTCACCCCGCTGGCAACTTGGGTCGCTGGTGCTCTGGCTGGCGTCGAGCCCGAAGTCATGGGTCTGGGCCCCATCGCTGCTACCAAGAAGGTCATGAAGAAGACCGGCCTGACCGTTGCTGATATGGATCTGATCGAGGCCAACGAGGCCTTCGCTGCTCAGTCTGTAGCCGTCAGTCAGGCACTGAACTTCGACATGAGCAAGGTGAACGTCAACGGCGGCGCAATCGCTCTGGGCCACCCGGTCGGCGCTTCCGGCGCTCGTATCCTGGTCACCCTGCTGTATGCTATGAAGCATCGCGGTGCTCACAAGGGTCTGGCTACCCTGTGCATCGGCGGCGGCATGGGCTGCGCTACCATCGTCGAGATGGACTAATTACTGGAGGCACTCCAGATTTCAGAACGGCCCGTGCAGGAGCAACTCCTCCTGCACGGGGGCTGTTCTTGGCTGAGAATAAGACTTTGAATGGAGGTCTTCACAATGGCATTTGTTAAAACCGAGGTGCAGGGCGCCGTCGAGATCATCACCATCGACCGCCCGAAGGCACTGAATGCGCTGAACCCCGAAGTTCTGGCTGACCTGAAGGCTGCTTTTGAGGCAGTGGATCAGGAAACCATCCGCTGCATCGTCCTGACCGGCGAAGGCGACAAGAGCTTCGTGGCCGGTGCGGACATCGGCTCCATGAGCACCATGACCAAGGCAGAAGGCGAGGCCTTCGGCAAGCTGGGCAACGATGTGTTCCTGATGATCGAGAGCTTCCCGATTCCCGTCATTGCAGCCGTCAACGGCTTCGCACTGGGCGGCGGCAACGAGCTGGCTATGAGCTGCGACATCCGTATCTGCTCCGATAACGCTGTGTTCGGCCAGCCGGAAGTCGGCCTCGGCATCACGCCGGGCTTCGGCGGCACCCAGCGTCTGGCTCGTCTGGTCGGCATGGGCATGGCAAAGCAGCTGGTCTACTCCGCTCTGAACATCAAGGCGGATGAGGCTTACCGCATCGGTCTGGTCAACGCCGTGTATCCTCAGGCTGAGCTGATGGAGAATGTCCTGAAGCTGGCGGGCAAGATCGCAAAGAACGCACCCATTGCAGTGCGCAACTGCAAGAAGGCCATCAACGGCGGCATCAGCCTCCCCATCGAGAAGGCAGTCGAAGTTGAGGAAAAGCTGTTCGGCGACTGCTTCGAGACCCACGACCAGAAGGAAGGCATGGCATGCTTCCTTTCCCGTGAGAAACCGAAGCCCAAGGCTGTTTTTACCAACAACTAATTTGAATTTGTAATTTTAAGCTTCTGCTGCCCGGCTCCTGCCGGAGAGGGAGCCGGGGGACGGAAGTTCAGTGAAATAAAGGAGAGATATCCTATGAAGATCGGTGTTATTGGCGCTGGCACGATGGGTCAGGGCATTGCAAAGGCATTCGCTCAGGTCGAGGGCAACACGGTTGCTCTGTGCGACATCAAGCAGGAGTGGGCCGAGAAGGGCCTCGCTAAGATCAAGGCTGGCTACGACAAGCTGGTTGCGAAGGGCAAGATCCCGCAGGAGAAGGCAGACGCGATCGTCGCTGCCATCACTCCGGGCCTGAAGGAAGACCTGTGCGCAGACTGCGACTTGGTCGTTGAGGCTGCGTTCGAGGATATGAAGGTCAAGCAGACCACGTTCGGCGAGCTGGATAAGATCTGCAAGCCGGAGTGCGTCTTCGCTTCCAACACTTCTTCTCTGTCCATCACCGAGATCGGCAAGGGCCTGAGCCGCCCGCTGGTCGGTATGCACTTCTTCAACCCCGCTGACCGCATGAAGCTGATCGAGGTCATCGCTGGCTGCAACACTCCCGCTGAGACCGTCGAGAAGATCAAGGAGATCTCCGTCGCTATCGGCAAGAACCCTGTTCAGGTCAACGAGGCTGCCGGCTTCGTCGTCAACCGCATCCTGATCCCGATGATCAACGAAGCAGCCTTCATCAAGATGGAGGGCGTTTCCGATATCGCTGGCATCGACACCGCCATGAAGCTGGGTGCAAATCACCCCATGGGCCCGCTGGAGCTGGGCGACTTCATCGGTCTGGACATCTGCCTCGCCATCATGGACGTTCTGTACCACGAGACCGGCGACAGCAAGTATCGTGCTTGCCCGCTGATCCGTAAGATGGTCCGCGGCGGCAATCTGGGCTGCAAGACCGGTAAGGGCTTCTACGTTTATAACGCAGACCGCACCAAGACCCCGGTCGATCAGCTGTAATCTTTGAAAACATTTCTCCCGGCTGCGGGGAAAGCGGTCGGGAGGAATTTGTTTGCAAACCGGGTTCGCCATAAAAAGCGCCCGGCCTATGAAAAATAGACCCGTTAGGAGGATATAGCGATGGATTTTACTCTGTCCAAGCAGCAGCAGATGGTGCAGAAAATGTACCGCGAGTTTGCTGAGAACGAAGTCAAGCCTCTGGCTAAGAAAGTTGATGCAGAAGAGTACTTCCCCAAAGAGACCGTCGAGAAGATGGGCAAGCTGGGCATGATGGGCATCTATTTCCCGACTGAGGTCGGCGGTGCAGGCGGCGATGTGCTGTCCTACGTCATGG
>ERZ772902.1915-NODE-1915-length-13666-cov-3.403130_pt1 | contig 13666 bp, 15 predicted proteins | sample MGYA00511470_ERZ772902 | MGnify/ENA primary metagenome ERZ772902 (study PRJEB29015, sample SAMEA2737717) | human gut metagenome | biome: human gut; feature: human-associated habitat; material: faeces | place: China | collected 2012 ... | reverse complement strand
CCGGGCGGATTCGGGACTTTAACCCGTTAGAAACGTGCGCCGCTAGGCGCACATCAATCGAAAAGAGGGAAAGCATTTCGCTTTCCCTCTTCATTGTAGCATATTCACCCTGTCCGGGTAAATGCTATATTTTACTTTTGTTCCATACTGACTACCGTGAAATCCAGTCCCTCGATCACATCCCGTATTACGGAATCATCGATTTCCCTATAAATGGACACGACAGCCTGCTTCTTATTCAGATTGACCTTTGCCACGACACCGTCCAGTTCGTCCAGATGCTTCTCAATCCTGTTCTTACAGTTCTGACAATGCATTCCGTCAATATGAACGACCAGTTCACGAAGCTTCGGTCCATCAATCTTCTTTTTGACCGGTTTCTCCTTGGGTCCTCCGCAGCAGTCGCCTTCCCCCTTCATATGCTTTAAGGTGCTTATAATTGCCGGTATCAGTATGATGATCAGTATTACGACAATTAAAAGTGTCTGACCATTCAAATTATCATCCCCTTTAATCCTGTTATGATTGCTGCGAGTTCATGCTTTTACCGTATGATCATTTTTTTGTATGCTTTTTCTGATTGGACATACATGAGCGGGAACAGGATCCTGCAGATGGACATCCAATACAATGAACACCCCTCTTTTTCTCTTTTCGGATGTATAAAACCGCGGAACCCACGATCAACACCAGAAGTGCGATTACAATAACATTGGCAAGCATACCTGTCATAACTCATCATCCCTTTCTAATCATTAATCCAGCTGATACTCTGTATCAATTACTCTGTTCGCTTTCTGGATCAGATATACGATAATTGCTGCAAAGATAAGTACAGCGATCAGACCGCCAACGAAGCCTGCTCCAAGAGCGCCTGTTGTGATCAGTGTACCGATCTGGTATACAAGGAAACCAACGGTAAATCCGGTTGCTAACTGGAGACAGATACCAGCGAACAGCCACTTTCCACTCTGCATCTCAGAGTTCATAGCACCAAGTGCTGCGAAGCAAGGTGGTGTGTAAAGATTGAACATCAGGTATGCAAGAGCTGCTACCTTTGTGATTTGCATTACCGCAGCTACTTTGTTACCGCTTCCTACTAATGCAAGCTCATCGGTATCAATAAAGTTTGTCAGTGCATAAACAGTTGCAAGCGTACCTACTACGTTCTCCTTTGCGATGAAACCGGTAATAGATGCTGCTGCGAGCTGCCAAGCTGCGATACCAACAACAGGGATCAGCAGTGTTGCGAACGGACCTGCAACACTTGCAAGGATTGAAGTGCTCTCTGCGCCCTCTGCAACAACCTGCAGCTTCCAGTTGAAGGACTGCATGATCTGAACAACTGTGTTACATACAAGAATTACGGTACCAGCCTTCTTGATGTATGCTTTACCACGGTTTAACATAGATAAGCAGCCGATCTTAAGACTTGGTACTTTATACTCAGGAAGCTCAATGATGAAGAATGACTTTCTGTACTTCATACCGGTAACAGCCTTTACCAGAAGAGCTCCTAAGAGGATCAAAATAATACCTACGAAATACATTAAAGGTCCTACCCATTTTGAATGTGGGAAGAATGCACCGGTAAACAGTGCGATTACAGGAAGCTTAGCACCACATGGCATGAAAGTCGCTAACATTGCTGTAGTTCTACGCTCTCTCTCATTACGAATGGTACGGCATGCCATGATAGCAGGGATACCGCAACCGGTTCCGATGATCATTGGGATAACGGACTTACCGGAAAGGCCTACTCTCTTAAAGATCGGATCAAGAACGACTGTAGCACGAGCCATGTAGCCACAATCCTCAAGAAGAGCGATCAGGAAGTACATAACCATTACGAGTGGCAGGAAACCTACTACGGCACCAACACCACCGATAATACCATCAACAAGCAGTGCATACAGGAACGGATTTGCATTCTCAAGAAGTCCGCCTACCCAGTTCTGGAATGTCTCGATCCAGCCTACAAGAATATCTGCAAGCCATGTACCAAGTGTTGACTGTGAAATGTAGAATACAAGGAACATGATTGCTGCAAATATGATAATACCAGATACCGGATTTGTCAAAACAGCATCGATCTTATCGCCTGCATTCTTTTCCTTTGTCAGAACCTTACGTGTTTCAACCTGCTTAACGATTGCATTGACGAACTCGAAACGCTTACGATCAGCAGCCTCAACCTCTTTCTTATCATGGAGATTGATATCACCCTGAACATACGGTGGCTTCTGTCCTGCGCCCTGCAACTCAGCAGCCTTCTTAACAACCTCTCTCAGACCTGTGTCTGTTGTAGATGTTGTCTTAATAACAGGACATCCAAGCTTCTCAGACAATGTCTTCTCATCAATCTTGTTACCCTTCTTCTCGTTGATATCACTTTTATTCAATGCGACAACCACCGGAACTCCCAACTCCAGAAGCTGTGTTGTAAAGAATAAGCTTCGGCTCAGATTTGTTGCATCAACGATGTTGATAATCGCATCCGGATGCTCATCTTTAACATAACCACTTGTAATACTCTCCTCAGAGGTAAATGGTGACATAGAATATGCACCCGGAAGATCGACTGCGATCAGCTCCAAAGAACCATCATAGTGATCTTTCTTGACCGGATATTCTTTCTTATCTACGGTAACACCAGCCCAGTTACCGATTTTTTCATTTCTTCCCGTTAATGCGTTGTACATAGTAGTCTTACCACTATTGGGATTACCGGTTAACGCAATTCTCATAAAGAAACCTCCTTAATCAAACTATGAAATATAGCTTTATATTGTATTATTTATATCAAAATAGCTTTCGCTAAATCAATATCAATGTTGTAACGTCCATCCTTGATGGACACAACACAGTTATTCTTCTTGCGAGACACAACCGTAATCGGCTCACCGCTGTAACATCCCAGAGAAAACAAAAACGCTTTCATCTCTTCGTCATTTGTTGAAATATCCTTGATGATGTACTCTGTTCCTAAAACTGCCTGATCAAGACTCATAAATAATTCCTCTCTTCACTTTGTAATATATAACTATGCTTATTCTTCCCTACCTCAAATTAGTAGTATCTATTGTGTATCAGTCTACACTCTCCTTGGTTAGAATTCTCTAACCACAAATAATCTAATACAAAAACACATCTTTGTCAATAATTTTTAAAAATTTTCTCAATAAAGTTACTATTCACGGCAAAAAACCGGCAAACCGGGCGGGATTGCATGCTCGCATGTAATATCCCGTCCGGTTTGCCGGTTTTCGCCGTGTAGGCTGTTCTAAATAGAATAAGCAATTAACAAGCTGCGTATGCAGCGGCCGACAGCTTCGCTGGCGGTAATTGCGCATTCTATTTGGAATTGCCGTGAATAGTAACTTTATTGATCCCTCCCCTTCCCCGCAGGCTGTTCTAAATAGAATAAGCAATTAGCAAGCTGCGTATGCAGCGGTCGACAGCTTCGCTGACGGTAATTGCTACATCTCCCCCAATATCACCCGAAGCAGTGTCTTATCTAACATCAGCGTTCTGTTCCACGGATTTAATATAATCCCCTCGATCTCCTCCGTCCGGACTGCCTGAATCCGAAGTCCTCCGTCACCGTTCGGCGGCTCTACCGCAATAATAAGCTGACCGCCCTCTCGCATTCTCTGGCGGATCACCGTCAGCGTATGTGCCAGATGCTCCTGTGATGTCTCCTGCTGCAGCCCTGCAATCGCTGCCTCGATCCGCTCATTGCCGCAAAGTCCCGGATCCTTCTCATCCTTTTTCAAATTACTCATCGCTATTCCTCCAATGTATTTAAAGTCTGAAAACCTTTTATGCGCTCCGGCAAAAGGCTCGAAAAAGCTTCATACCACAAGATTGGTGATCCATATGCCTTTTTTGACGAGGACATAGCCCACCACAACTTTGATCAGGTCTGCCGACTGCACCAGCGCATAAACTGCAAGCACAGGCAATGCAGTAAAGCGGCACAACACAAACGCCAATGTCACTGAGACCACCCAGGTGAACACACTGTCAAATAAGAACGTGATCACTGTCTTTCCGCCGGAACGCAGCGTAAAATAAAGCACATTTAAAAATCCCTGTACCGGAAAAAATACCGCTGTGATAATAATAAACCACTGTCCCAGATATCGGACATCCTCCGTCGTGTCATACAACTGCGGGAATCCATGGGAACAGGCTGCCAGTATCACCGTCAATATCAGACACAGTCCTGCCGTAAACCAGCGCAGCTTCCCGGCATCCCGCTTTGCCTCCTCGAACCGCGATGCACCAAGCTGCTGTCCGATAATGATACCAACCGCATTTCCCATTGCAACAAATACAACGTTGAGCAGGTTACAGATCGCATTGGAAATATTGAGTCCCGCGATCACCTGCAGTCCCTTCATCGAATAACACTGCGTCAGCGCAGCCATACCCCCCGCCCAGAAAAATTCATTCATAAAGATCGGGAAGCCCTTCACTAAAATACCCTTCACCTGGGCAAAGGAAACCCGAACCGTGCGGTAAACCTTCTGCAGAAGTTCATATTTACGGATACTGGCATGCGTCCAGCCCACTACAATAAACATCTCCACGAAACGCGCCATCACGGTAGCGATCGCTGCTCCGCGCACCTCCAGCCGCGGACAGCCAAACTTGCCATAGATCAACAGATAATTAAAGACAATATCCACAAAAACCGAAGCAATCCCTGCAATCATCGGCTTTACACTCTCTCCCATCTCACGCAGGCTTCCGGCATAAATCTGTGTAAACGCAAACGGAATCAGACCGATCAGCATAATATGAAGATACTCCATCCCCTGTTCTAATGTCTTTCCTGCATCCATCCCCTGCGTGGAGCCATGAAGATACAGACCGATCAGACGGCTCCCATTGGTGATAAAAATAATCATCCCCACCAGCACAATCACCGCTGTGATCCACAGCTTCAGACGAAATACGGTCTGAAAACCTTCCTTATTACGCTGTCCATAATATTGTGCCCCGTAGATTCCCGGACCGGACAGACCGCCAAACACCGCTAAGAAAAATACAAATATAAGCTGTCCCACGATCGAAACCGCTGTCATGCTCTCCGTTCCAAGACTTCCCACCATCAGGTTATCTACCAGACTGACCGCATTTGTAATACCGTTCTGGATCATCATCGGCACCGCCAGCGTCAATGCCTTTTTATATACAGACTGCTCTCTCATTTCTCTTATCTCCCTGTAAATACTCATTCTCTCACCAAATGCCATCTCGCGCTCCCCTGCACCGGCTGCGCAATTCATAAAAGACGTTTTACAAGCATAACACAAGCTTCATCCGGATACAATAGCAAAATATATGATTTTAAAAATAAAAAAAGTCTCAAACCGAGACCTTTGCTTCAAATCAAAGACTACATTTAAAAGATCTTTATCTATTAACCTTCCACTTCCACCCCGAAATGACTGGATTACGTCTGAGTTCTTTTAAATGTAGTCTCCCTAACCTTTTATCATCAGTGCAATCACAGAACAATGCGCCATAATTGCACCTGTACAAGTGCAATTGTATCATAAACATCTTATAAAATCAATATAGGTTTGCTCTCAATTAAGTGGATCACTGCATTCGGAGACAATACATTTCCAATCCACCAACGCAAAATATATGAGAAGGACTATGAATACTATGAATATCGAATACGAAAAAAGGATGGGACGGCAAATCCGCTTAATTCGGGAATCACGCGGACTGACGCAGGAACAATTATCTGCAAGGCTCCAGTTGAACAACTGCGATATTACCCGCAGCGCTTTGGCAAAAATCGAAGTTGGGCAACGTCACATCTATCCGGATGAACTCTGTCTGCTCAGGGAACTTCTGGATGTTACCTTCGAGGAACTTTTTCCAAAATATAACGAATAAACGGCTGTGACACACTACTGTGCACAGCCGTCTTTTTAACGTATAGGAGAATTTTACACATGCTTTGAATTACTGAACTGCCTTGAATGCCTCGGAAAGATCCTCGATGATATCATCGATATGCTCCGTACCGATGGACAGACGGATCGTATTTGGCTTAATACCCTGATCCAAAAGCTCTGCCTCGTTGCACTCAGAGTGTGTGGTGGAAGCCGGATGGATTGCCAGAGACTTCACATCTGCTACGTTGGCAAGCAGAGAGAATAACTCAAGCTGATCGATGAAATCCTGTGCTTTCTTTGCATCACCCTTGATCTCAAAGGTAAAGATAGATCCACCGCCATTCGGGAAATACTTCTTATAAAGCTTCTGCTGCTCCGGATCCTCTGATACAGATGGATGATTTACCTTTTCTACCAACGGCTGATCCTTCAGGAACTGAACAACCTTCAGCGCATTCTCGACATGACGCTCTACACGAAGAGATAATGTTTCAAGACCCTGCAGGAAAATAAATGCATGAACCGGAGAAAGAGTTGCACCCATATCACGAAGAAGGATGGCACGAATATATGTGACAAACGCTGCCGGTGCGCAGTCCTTAGCAAAGCTTACACCATGATAAGATACGTTTGGCTCAACAAGCCATGGATACTTGTCACTGGATGTCCAGTCAAAGTTACCGCTGTCTACGATCACACCACCGATGGTTGTTCCATGACCGCCGATGAACTTTGTTGCAGAATGAATAACAATATCTGCTCCATACTCGATTGGACGAACCAGATAAGGAGTTGCAAATGTATTATCTACGATCAGAGGAATGTTATGAGAGTGTGCAATATTGGCGATACGCTCAATATCAACCACCTCAGAGTTCGGATTACCAAGTGTCTCAATCTCGATCGCTGTGGTATTCTCCTTGATCGCTGCCTCAATTCCTTCATAATCAAAAGGATCTACGAAGGTAGTCTCAATGCCGTAATCCGGAAGTGTATGTGCCAGAAGGTTGTATGTACCACCATAAATATTCTTAGCTGCTACGATGTGATCTCCCTTATGAGCAACTGCCTGGAATGCATAAGTGAGTGCTGCTGCACCACTTCCTACTGCCAGAGCTGCCACACCACCCTCGAGTGCTGCGATTCTCTGCTCGAACGTATCCTCTGTAGGATTTGTCAGTCTTCCGTAAATGTTACCGGCATCTCTCAGACCGAAACGATCTGCTGCATGCTGGCTGTTGTGAAATACATAAGAAGATGTCAGATAAATTGGTACTGCTCTTGCATCGGTTACCGGGTCTGCCTGTTCCTGACCTACATGAAGCTGCTTTGTCTCAAATTTTAATGCTCTCTCTGAATATGTTTTCTTACTCATACGATTGCCCTCACTTTCTATGTTCATTTCCATGTCTCTCGATAGCGGATATTTGTTTTCCTATCGGTTTACTATGATTATTAAGATGTACCTATCATACATCCATATTCCTACTTTGTCAATAGGAATATGGATATTTTTCAAATTTATTTTGAAAACATGATCATCCGCTCCAGGTCCTCGTATTTCTCGATCTCATTCACACGTCTGCGCAGGCTGGCTGAGCCCGGATATCCTGCGGTGTACCATGCCACATGCTTACGCATTTCCCGCATTGCCATCAGCTCCCCTTTGCATTCGATCAGCATCCGGGCGTGGCGCAGGATCATCTGCACCATCTCCTCTCTGGATGGTTTTGCTTCGAGTGTGCCATGCTCCAGATATTCTCTAATCTGATGAAACAGCCACGGATTGCCACGCACACCTCTCGCCAGCATCAGACCATCGCATCCGGTCTGCTCCAGACATGCCGCCGCATCCTCCGGTGTGAAAATATCGCCGCTTGCGATCACCGGAATACCAACCGTTTCCTTCACCTGACGGATAATGTCCCAGTCCGCCTTTCCGCCATAATACTGCTCTCTCGTTCTGCCATGTACGGCGATCGCCGCCGCACCGCAGTCCTCCATGCGTTTCGCAAACTCCACGGCATTGCAGTCGTCAGCCCCGAAGCCCTTGCGGAACTTCACCGTGACCGGCTTGCTGATCCTGCTGCTGACCGCCTTTACGATCTCACCGGCAAGCTGCGGATCCTTCATAAGCGCAGAACCCTCTCCATTATTTACAACCTTTGGCACCGGACAGCCCATGTTGATGTCCAGAATATCAAACGACCGCTCCTCAATCTGTGCCGCCATGTCCGCCATCAATGCCGGCTCCGACCCAAACAGCTGCAATGCCAGAGGTCTTTCCTGCTCCTTTGTCATCCAGAGAAGCTCTGTATTTTTATTCTTATAGAAGATTCCCTTGGCACTGATCATTTCTGTATAGACAAGATCCGCCCCCTGCTCCTTACATAACAGACGAAATGGCAGGTCTGTCACCCCTGCCATCGGTCCTAACACAAGCTTTCCTGGAATCCTTACATTTCCTATCTGAAATCCTTCCATGCCTGTTTCTCCTATTTCTTCTGCTTATCAAAAATGATCTGCAGTCCCTTTAAGGTCAGATTACGGTCATAAATATCAATCTCATCCGTATAATCGGAAATCATCTTTCCGAGACCTCCGGTTGCTACGACCTTGATATCCTTTAAGCCGGATTCTTCCTTGATCTTATTGATGATATACCGGGACTGTCCGACCGTACCGAGAAAAAGTCCTGCCTGCATCGCTGTAATGGTATCCTTTGCCACAACATGCTCCGGACATTTGATCTCAATCTCCGGCAGATTCGCCGTGTCATTCCAGAGCGCATTGGCAGAAATCTTTACACCGGGACTGATCACACCACCGAGAAATGCGCCTTCGGCCGTGATCAGATCGTAAGTCGTCGCCGTACCGTAATCTGCCACGATGATCGGTCCTCCATATAAGGTATGTGCCGCAACCGCATCCACAATACGATCCGGTCCAACCTCTCTCGGGTTGGCTGTCTCGATTCGGATACCGGTTTTGATGCCTGCCCCTACAATGATCGGCTGACATCCGAGATATTTAATAATACCACTGCTGAAGGAATACATGATCTTAGGCACCACCGACGAAATGATCACCTGATCAATCGAGTCTGCCGAAAATCCCTTTCTCTCCAGGATCTCACATATTGTACTTCCGTATTCGTCCGAGGTTCTGGAAATACGAACCGTAAAATGAAACCGGGTTACCATCTCCGCACCATCAAAAACACCAATCGTTACATTTGTATTTCCTACATCTACAGCTAATAACATTGCCATTCCTCCATCTGCATATTATTTATTCTTCACTCAACAGCTCACTGATATCTTCTTTCAAAAAGAATGCCTTGTAGTACAACTCAAGCGCCTCCAGAAGTTCCTGCTTCTCCCTCTGGATCTCCTTGATCTTCAATACGCTTCCGATCTCATCAAAGAAATAATCATCATCCTCCGATGTAACATGAAACAAAAGGTTGCCCTCCTCATCAAAGCGGAGTGTCAGGATTCCTCCCACATCTGCCGTGTACAGCACGCACATGATCTGAAGCTCCTCCTGTATCGTCTCCGGCAACTTCGCAAACTTCGGATTCAGATAGTACTGCTTCTTATATGCATTTGCCACACTCAGGATCACCATACCATCCGCCTCCGGTGCCGGCTTCAGAATATCTTCATCAAATAAATCGTCCATATCTTCTATGCCTTTCTGTACTATTGACGGTTATCACATCACACCTGACCGGATACCGTCAAATTATTCGCTACACATATCCGTAAACGCCTCTTACCGATACCTCACCGGATAAAACCTCCTTCAGACCAGCCTCCGTCTCTACCAAAAGTGCGCCGGATGGGGCGATTCCCTTTGCCACGCCCTTCTCACTCTTCTCAGGATCTGCATCCTCGACCATGCCATACAGGATCAGTACCTCCCGGTTCATATTCACTAACATCGCATCGTACTCATCTTTCAACAGTGACAGATCTGCTGTCTCCAGATAACGTCTGTAATAATCGGAAAATGCATTCATCACCGCTGCGATCAGTGCGTTGCGGTTCGTCTTCTTCCCGGTCTCCAGATAGATCGATGTTGCTTTGTCCCGAAGCTCCTCCGGAAACTCCGGCGTGTTCGCATTGATTCCTATCCCAGGAACCGCATAATGAATGTAATCCGGTTCCGAGCTTGTCTCCGTCAAAATACCGCAGACCTTTTTGCCGTTGATCACGACATCATTCGGCCATTTAATGCCTGTCTCAAGTCCACAGCATTCCCGGATGCCTTTCGCCACCGCCATCGCTGCCACCAGCGTCACACTGGCTGCCTGCTGCGGCTTAAGCTGCGGGCGGAGGATCAGACTCATCCATATTCCGATCCCGGGCTCTGACGCCCAGCCGCGTCCCCGCCTGCCCTTTCCGGCAGTCTGCTCCTCTGCGACCACAAGCGTGCCCTCCGGCTCTCCAAGCTCCGCCAGCTGCTTTGCTCTTGTATTGGTAGAATCCACGGTCTCCAGACATTCCACCCTGCGGCACAGACAATCCGGAGCTAACCGGCTCTCAATATCTGCACCAACCAGACGATCCGCAGATTCTAACAGCCGGTATCCCTTCTTGGGCTGGGATTCGATCTGATATCCCGCTTCCTTTAACTGTAATATATTTTTCCATATCGCCTGCCTCGACACGCCCAGCTTTTCGCACAAAACCTGACCGGATGTGTACTCCTCTCCTGCGCTTCGAAGCATTTGAAGTATTTCCTTTTTCACAAAGATCACTCCATCTTCTTATGATCGGATGCTGTGTTAAGACACCCCGCATTATCCATCATCATGATGCCAAAACCGCAAACCGGTTCTATGCCTTAACCGTCGGCTCCAGTGTTGCTGTCATAACAGCCTTGATCGTATGCATACGATTCTCTGCCTCATCAAATACAACAGATGCCTCTGATTCAAATACTTCATCTGTCACCTCAAGCTCGCTCATGCCAAACTTCTCATAGACCTGTCTGCCAACGCCGGTCTCCAGATCGTGGAATGCCGGAAGACAATGCATAAAGATTGCCTGCGGACCTGCGTTATCCATAACCTTCTTGTTGATCTGGTATGGGGAAAGTGCTTTGATACGCTCCGCCCATACTTCCTCCGGCTCGCCCATGGAAACCCATACGTCGGTGTAGAGAACATCAGCTCCCTTGGTGCCGCTCTCCACATCCTCCGTCAACGTCACAGAGCCGCCGGACTCCTTCGCGTACTCGCGGCACTGTGCCACAAGCTCCTCATTCGGGAAATATTCCTTTGCAGTACATGCCACGAAATGCATTCCCATCTTTGCACAGGCGATCATCAAAGAATTACCCATGTTATAACGGGCATCTCCCATGTATACCAGACGGCGGCCCTTGAGATCTCCAAAATGCTCACGGATGGTCAGCATGTCTGCCAGCATCTGTGTCGGATGATATTCGTTTGTCAGTCCGTTCCATACCGGAACGCCTGCATATTTGGCCAGTTCTTCAACAATATCCTGTCCAAATCCTCTGTATTCGATTCCTTCATACATTCTTCCAAGAACTCTTGCGGTATCGGCAATACTTTCTTTCTTGCCAATCTGAGAACCAGTCGGATCCAGATATGTACTGCCCATTCCAAGATCATGAGCAGCTACTTCAAATGCACAACGTGTTCTGGTGCTTGTTTTCTCAAAGATCAGGGCAATGTTTTTGCCTTTATAATATTCATGAAGCTCTCCTGCTTTTTTCTTTGCTTTTAATTCAGCAGCGAGATCGATCATGTAGGTGATCTCTTCTGGTGTAAAGTCTTTCAGTGTAAGAAAATTGCGTCCTTTTAAGTTCATAACAGTTACTCCTCTTTTTTCGTGTTTCTTTATAAAAAATTATTCTTCTGTTTTCTTATCCTCAACAACGATTTCTTTCAGAGATGATGCAAGTCCTGCCAGTCCCTGGATCTCAGACGGGATAATGATCTTGGTAGCCTTACCATCTGCTGCCTTTCCAAATGCTTCCAGGCTCTTCAGTGTAAGTACTGCCTGATCTGCCCCGGCTTCACGGATCATACGGATACCTTCTGCATTGGCTTTCTGAACTTTCAGAACTGCCTCCGCCTGTCCTTCAGCCTCTTTGATCATACGTTCTTTCTGCGCTTCTGCTTTCAGAATCGCAGCCTGTTTCTCAGCTTCCGCATCGAGGATTGCAGATTCTTTTTTACCTTCTGCAACAAGGATCGTAGATTTTTTCTCACCTTCTGCGCGGAGAATTGCTTCACGTCTTTCACGCTCAGCCTTCATCTGTTTCTCCATAGCTTCCTGGATTGCTGCCGGCGGAATAATATTTTTCAGTTCCACACGATTTACTTTGATTCCCCACGGATCTGTTGCCACATCCAGGGATGCACGCATCTTAGTATTGATAACTTCACGGGAAGTCAGCGTTTCATCCAGTTCCATGTCACCGATGATGTTTCTAAGGGTTGTCGCTGACAGATTTTCAATTGCCATGATCGGATTTTCCACACCATATGCAAAAAGCTTTGGATCTGTAATCTGGAAAAACACAACAGTATCGATCTGCATTGTTACGTTATCTTTTGTAATAACCGGCTGTGGTGGAAAATCCACAACCTGCTCTTTCAGATTGACTCTTCTTGCCACACGGTCAATAAATGGTGTTTTGAAATGAATACCTGTGTTCCATGTTTCTTTGTATGCCCCAAGACGTTCTACAACGATTGCATATGCCTGTGGCACAATACGGATACAGGATGCCAGGATCCAGAGTACAAGTACGATGAGTACTATAAAAATAATAATTCCTGCCATGTTACTTACCCTCCTTTTCTTCTTTCACAATCAGTTTTACTCCCTGAACAGCTTCAATTGTTACAACTGTCTGTTCCGGAATCGTTACTTCATCAGAAGATGTTCTCGCCATCCATTCAATATCATTGATACGGACCTGCCCTGTCTGCTCCAGATTATTGATCTTCTGAATCACAACAGCTTTTTCTCCGATCAGGCTGTTTACATTGGTCTTTGGCACACCCTTATTCATATATCGAACTGCCAGTGGTCTTGTAAAAATCAGCAGGACCAGTGAAATGACTAAAAACAGGATCCACTGCACCAGTATACCTGCACCTGCGCCTGACGCAATCGCTGCGACCAGTGCGCCTCCTGCAAACCAGATCGTAGTCAGTCCAACCGTGATTGCCTCGATCACAAGAAAGACCGCCAACACAATCAGCCACATTAAAGGTTCCATCTTATCCCCTCCTCTGCCTTGCCACCTCATACATGAGTATTCCAGCCGCCATAGCTGCATTGAGGGATTCCACCTGCCCACACATCGGGATCCGTATCAGACAGTCTGCTGCATCCGCTGCCTGGTCTGTAAGGCCCTTTCCTTCGTTTCCGATCAGAAACGCAGTTCCGTCCTCATAGGATTCCCTGTCATATGAGTTTTTACCCTGTAAATGTGCGGCAAAAAAGCGGATTCCTCTTCCCTGAAGTTTCTGTTTTAATGATACCACATCTTCCACATAGAAAAAAGGAATTCTGTAAACAGATCCCATCGTTGCACGAATTACCTTTGGATTTGTAATATCCACACAGGTTTTTGTCAGGAAAACCCCACTCACTCCGGCACCTTCTCCGGTCCGGATGATCGTCCCTGCATTTCCGGGATCTTGCAGATCCTCCAAAACCATAAGAAGTGGTTTTTCCTCTTTCAGAAGATCT
>ERZ772902.1914-NODE-1914-length-13670-cov-5.737422_pt1 | contig 13670 bp, 5 predicted proteins | sample MGYA00511470_ERZ772902 | MGnify/ENA primary metagenome ERZ772902 (study PRJEB29015, sample SAMEA2737717) | human gut metagenome | biome: human gut; feature: human-associated habitat; material: faeces | place: China | collected 2012 ... | reverse complement strand
TCTCTCAGGAGGAATATGACGAGGTCGTGGCCATCAAGCCCATGTTCCTGGTCAGCGATTACGAATAAGGTCAAGCTGGATATGGATACAATGGAGACACTGACATATTTGCAAGGTAACCCGCTGGAGTGATGGCAGATATGACCGCCCGCAAGATAGCGGGATGTATTATCTCTCTGGATATAGCTCAGATAACAGTGAGCGCCTGAACACAAAACGTAGCCGCATCGGGTAGCTGTCCATAAAACAGGTTTTGAAAAACAAATACTATGGCAGTTGCCAGACGAGGGTTACTGATAAAAAGGTGCATGTGTCATTAAGGCACATGCACCTTTGATTATGCAGTTGCTTTGTTTATGGTAGATGGACAGGATAGATTTTGTACGATTTAAGGTCGATAATCCAGAATTAGTTCACCTGTGAGTAACGCAAAAATCAGGGACAATGATGCATCCATGCCCTTGTACAAGTACAGCTCATATGCCAGTTAAATGCCGATTTTCAGCCTATTTCACAAGGGTACTTTTGATGTCACCTTTCAGAAAAATAGTCAGAAATTCCTTCCCTTGTGTGCTGAACTTCAAATGGAGTATACACGATTTCTCCTCCCGGCTTCATTTGTTCCCCCCTGACAGGGGTAACAAGTGATTCCTGGGATACCCCGGCAGGTCATCGTATCTACGATGCCTGCCGGGGTTCTTCCGTTTCCTGGGTTTGTAGGGGGTCCGGTGCTTCCATCGTTTCTTCCACATCCAGCTGGCCGCTGCCGACATAGCCAATGCCGTTGTAGTGGATCTCCACGGTCTGCGGCGCGTGCTTAGACCACTTTACCTCTTTCTCGTGAACCACGATCTTCTCAATAAACAGCCGCAGCAGCTCCGGCGTCAGCTCCGTGATATCCGTGTACCGCTTTGCTTTGTCGAGGAAGCTGTCCGTTCCAATCGCCGTTTCCCGCAGACGCTGGATCTCATTCTCTTGCTGTGGAATACCGGCGGTGATGCGGTTCTGTTCTTCCGTGTAGCTGCCGGAGAGCATCTGAAACTGCTCTGTTGTGATGCGGCCCAGCACACTGTCCTCATACAGCTTTTTGAAGATCGCGTCCAGTTCCGCTTTCCGTTTCCGCATGGCTGCCAGTTCCTTCTCCTGCCTGCGGATCTCCCGCTGAAGCTCGGTGGACTGCTTGCTGCCAATGTAGGCGGCGAACTTTTCCGGATGTTCCCGCGCCGCGCTCGTCACCCGGCGCAGGTCCTCCAGTACGATCTCGTCCAGAACACACTCCCGGATGTAGTGGCCTGTGCAGGCTTCTCCATCTTTCTTGTAGGTGCGGTAGGTAAAGTGATTGTACGCTTGCCTGCCCTCCTCTGTGTGATCGTGCGTTCGTGATGCGTGGCTCAAGCCGCAGTGTTTTCCTCGTCGGACTCATCCTCGAAAGCAGCGGGCATAGCATCGAGCGACCGCGCCGCGGAATTGCTGGCGGTGGAATCGTTTATTGTGAGTTCTTTACCGATGTTTTCAAATCCTTCGGGGAATGTGTTGGTAGCATCGATGTTGGTTGTCACAGAGTATTCTGTTCCGGTCTTCGAAACAACGCGCTTTCCGATGCCGCCGAGGAAACCGCCGACCGACGCACCGGCCGCATGATTCTTGTTGACCGTCATACCCGATACCGCGCAGCCGGTGATGGTCACACTGCCGTCACCATTGTAATCATTGGAAGAAGAATACTCGTTCTCGCCCGGGATCTGCGTGTAGAGCGCATCCGCATAGCCGATGAGTCCGCCAATCAGGAACTGCGTTCCGCCGTTGTCATTCTTATCGGTGACATTGACGGTCATATCCTCCACCTTGCAGCCAGTCAAAGTCACGGTGCCCTTGGCATAGCCGATGAGACCGCCGATGCACTCCGCAGGCAACAGGTGGGCGGAGATATAAGCATTCCCTTCCTCGCCAAGCAGGTTTAGTTTCATGGTCACATGTTTGACCGTCACGTTTTCCGCCGTGAACCCGTCGCCCACAAAACCCGCCAGAGAGCCGAAAGCCTGATAGTAGTTGCCGCCGGCAATGGGTTGGGCAGTGTAGTCGATTGTCATGCCGTCGATGGTCAGATTTTTCACCGTCACGTTATCTCCGTAACCGTAGATGCTGCCTTCGGCATATTTGTCAATCGTCTCGCCGCGTTTCACATGGTAGATCGTGTGATTGTTTCCATCGAATGTGATACCGCCGACAATGTCTCCATTGAACGTCATATTCACATTACAGAGATCCAAATCAACGCCCAGTGCGTAACTTGCAGCCTCATAGGAGTAATCCTGCACGACCTTAGTCAGAAAATCGTTGGCATTATAGAGCAGCTCTGTGCCATTGTTATCAGTTTCGGATTTCCATTGGACACCGACCTTGACGATGGCTCCCTGTTCTGCGGCCATTTGGGTTAGTTTGGTATCTTCCACTTTTACAAAAGTCTCGGTAGGATTCCCCCATTGGTTCAGCTCTTCCTTATAATAGCCGAAATATTCGGCGCCGGGGATACCAGTGGGCAGAGTAAAGACCTGATCGTACTCCACAGTTACATCAATATAGGGAATGCCGTGGTCGTTGGCGTTGATATACACATAATTCGCCTCATCGTACTCAGCCGTGAGCAGCTTGCCGCCATTATTAAGCAGCCAATCTCTCAGCGGCACATTGCCGTCCCAGTCGAAGCGGAGGACGTAGGTCAGGACGTCCCATTTGGCGTAGAGCGTGATGTCACGGGCGGGCATGGTCGTGCCGCTCCATTCAGTCTGATATGCTTCATCTTCATACCAGCCGACGAAGGTATAGCCGGTGCGTTTGGCATTCGTCATGTCCGTAGAAATCTCTGCGCCGTAATAGATGCTTCCGCCGTTGGGGGCGCAGCCATCGTCCAGACTTACTCCGTCACCCAGATTGAAACTCAGTGTGTATCGGTTACGGGTATAGTAGAGATCCACCACATTCTGCGCGCTGTCGGCTTTGAGGGTGATTGAGGTGGACGAATCAGCTTTCGGTACAAATCCCTCGAAAGACTTTTGCACATCCACAGTCTGACCAGTCTCGCCGGAACCGGACACAGTATCTTGCAGTACATAATCCGTGCCGTCCCCGTTTTGCAGATAGTAGTTTACGGTGTAGTTGACCTGCCCCGCGTTCCACTTGGCATACAGGGTGGTGTTCTCGGCGGGCATGGTGGATTCGTTCCATCTGGTCGTGCAGTCTACATCCGTGTACCAACCGCCAAAGGCGTAACCCGCTCTGCTCAGGTCATTGGAGGTCAGGATGGTGACAGCCGCGCCATAGCGGTAGATGTTGGATTTGTTTTCTGCGCTGTCCGTCCAGCTTGCATCACTGCCGTTCAGGTCATAGGTCAGCGTATACTCATTGCGGGTGTAATACACCTTGACCACCGTGCTGCCGTCGCCCTTGACAGTCTGCTGGTCGAAGTTCTGGGCGGTGAATCCGGGGTAGGACTTACTTTCGGCGGCAGTAGGCTGACCTGTAGCGCCGGTCTTGGATTCCGTGTCCGCAAGGGTGTAGTCATCGTCCGCTACATTCTGCTGATAATGCTCCACGGTGTAGGAGATACCGCCTTGCGCTGTCCACTTGGCATAGAGGGTAATGTTCTCGGCGGGCATGGTGGTCGCAGTAAACGCAGTCGTGCAGTTTGCATCCGTGTACCAACCATCAAAGGTGTAACCCGCTCTCGTCACATAGCTTTGCGTCAGGAGCTTGAGCGCAGCGCCCAGACGATATTGTCTGACACCGGGATCTGAAACCCATCCTGCATCCGCGGCGTTCAGATTATAAGTCAGGCTGAACCGCTTGCGGGCGTAGCTGACGGAAACCGTTCCGCCGTCCTCTGCGTTGACGGTGTAGTTCACCTTTTGGGGAAAGTCATAGGTGTTTTTCTCTTCGTCCGTAAGGAACTCCGCCGGATTGATGGTAACTGGTTCGTCCGTTTTTCCGGTGCGGGTCTCGGTCGCTTGTGACCACTTGCCGTCTGCCCCCTCTTTGCGGAGCACAAGGAAATAATTGATATCGACCGGCACCCACTTGGCGTAGAGGGTAACGTCCTTGGCAGGCATGGTCGTTGCGGTAAACGCATTTTGGTAGGTTTCGTCCGTGTACCAGCCATCAAAGATATAGCCAAGGCGGGTAGGGGCGTCGTTCAGCCGGTCAAGTTGATCGCCATAGCGATAGGGCACAGTGCTTACCTGACCATCGTTTCTTAATGTAAGCGTGTAGGGCGTGCGGCTGTAATAGTAGTTCTGCCCGCCCGTTCCGTCCGGACGGATGTGGATGCCCGCATAGCCGGGATGGCGGTAGCCGATTTTGTCCGGCACAAGGGTCTTAGTCTTATCCGGCGCGATGTACTCGTCGGCGGTGCCACGATAAACCACGCTCTCGGTCGGCGTTTCGGGATAGGTTCCGTCCTCGTTTTGCAGATAGAAATTGAGGGTGTACGGAACGGTCTGGGGCTCAAACATTGCCACCGCTACCAATGCACTCTCCGGCATGGTGGTGCCGTCATACCGATCTGCCTCGGTATAAGAGAAGATGTTGCTCTCGTTTTTCAGCAGATAATACGTCCAGCCCGTAAACTCATAGCCGGTGCGGTCGGGCGTTTTCAGATTGAGCGGCTCGCGGAATTTCCGCTGCTCCCAACCGATGTAACCGCCGGTGCTGCTCAGCTCGTGGATGGGATAGCCGTCCTTCAGGCGGTCCCAATGGACCTTGACCTTGAGCTGCACCGGGGTGGTGGAAAAGCTCAGATCGGAGCCTTTGTAGGTGAGCGTCATCACGCAGTCGATCTCCGGCTCGTTGCAGTTCTGCCAGTCGGAGAGATTCAGTTTCACATACTGCTGACTATAATTGCCGCTGTCGGGGCCGGTGCGATAGGTAGTAAAGCGGGGATCGTCAAAGCTGATGTCAAACTTGTTCCAATCATACGTCTCGGTGCGGTCGTTGCCCGTTGTGAGGTCAAATCCGGTCAGCGCTTGCACCGATTGAGGCAAAACGACATCAAGGCCGCCGTTTTTCAGATAAACCGTCGGTATGTCTCCCTCGCCGTCCGCATCTTCCATCTCAAATGCCGTGATGGCGTGGGTGCTGCCCGCCGACCACAGAGGCGTTTCATCGGTGTATATCTCCGGCGTCCACGAAACCTTGCCCTTAAACGCGGAGAGGTTGGCGCTGATGTCCATAAACATGCCGACTTCCACATACAGCGCGCCCGAGGCGTTGGAGGTTTTTGGTTTCCCTGCCTCATAGTGGAGCGCATACAGCACATACCCGTAGCCTTTTAAGTATGCGCCCAATTTGGCCACAATGCCCACCGTGGCCACCTTCCGCGATATGAGGCTGACGCTGGGCCATATTTCCACACCGGCTCGCAGACCCACCGCACCCATCGCGTACAGGCGCAGATTGTACTGCTCGTTCACAAGATTGTAGGTGCGGGTGGTGGTCCTGTGCTTAAAGATGTAAACGCCGAACACATATCGCTTGGCATTGGTATAGTTGAAGTTCATACCCATGGCCATTCGGATGTTCAACTCGACCACAAAGTCTACCGTAAGCTCAAACTTGATGATCTTTGCGACGGTCTTTTTCATACTGAAAATCTGTTTGCGGTACAACTCCACCCAGTCGCTGTCCAACTCCAGCATACTGTTGTACAGCTCCTGCAAGCTGAGCTTGGAAGTGTCAATTTCTTCGCGCTCTCCGCCGGTGTCCTTGCCCTCCCAAGCATCCAGTTTCTTTCCCAGTTTGTCCACCAAGTCCTTCACCTTCGTCACGGTGTCCTTTTCGCCCTCAGAAACAACGGTGGCGTCAAGATTGATGGCGGTGTAGGTATAAACATTCAGACCAGCCTCCAGATACACATCGCTGATCCAGTAGAAAATGAACTTGTGTTTCCAAACGAGCTTGCCGTGGGTGCTCAAATCCAGTTTCAGCTCCTGAATAAAGGTAGGTGTGACGGTGATGACAATGTCGCCGCCGTCCTTCTGGATTTCCTTCGTAACCTCCAGTTGCAGTTCCAGACGCACGCCGGACAGCGGTTTTCCGGACGCATCCGTAAAGTTTTGCAGTTTCTTTGTAATCTGAGCGCTTTTGACCTTCACACTGGTCTTGCCCCCGCCGTTGGCATTTGCCCTCGCCGGTGAGACAGCGCCGGAGCCTCTTGCATCATTCAAGGATAGGGTAGAAATACCGAGAGTGCCCTCCGGGTCGATGTCAATGGAACGCAGGTCGATCTCATCACCTGTCGTCAGGCCGCTCAAATCCATCTCGTCTATCGCCGCGGAAATGCGGTCCGCCACGTTCTGGGCAAAGCCGCTTTCTATGGCTTGACGGGCAATCTGTTTTTCCAATTTTTGGGTGTCAACACCGTCAAGCATTGCATTGCCGCTGATGGGGTCAGTGGTGTCCACATCCATGGAGGAGAGCACATCATCTTCGGTGGCATCGGTATAAGTAATCTGATAATAGTCAGAACCGAGCGCATCCGTGGTATAGTCCACAACCGTGATGCGGCCGTAGCCATCGGATGCTGCGGTTTCGATTGTATAGCTTTCGCCCGTATAGAACGCAAGGAAGTCACCCACATCAACGGTGGTGTTTTCGTCCAGATTTTCCACCCCCGATGCAGCGGTAAAGGTCAGCTCCGCCACGGGAACAAGGATGGTATAGCCGCCGGAAGTATTCGCTGTTTGATTCTCTTTACACTTTGCCTGTACCGGCAGCACATCGGGAACGAACAGAACATCCTCCACCGCGGCTGACTGATAGGAATAGGTATTGGTTGTCTTGTCGACCCTCGTGATTTTTACATAGGAAACATCGCCGGTGTTGGCATCAGTAGTTCCGACTGCCACACGCTTTTCAGGCTCGGTGCCCTCATAAATGGCCACGGTGTCACCGACTGCCAAGTCGCCCTTATAAACAAAAGTACCTGTGCTGTCGGAGACAGCATCCATGGCTGTGCCGCCGCTACCAAGAGCAGCGACCGGCATGCTGAGTGCCTTGACCCGTTTGCCGTTCTGGGTGGCATTGCCGATGGCGGTTGCCGGGATGGATTTAACTTCCTCTCTGAGATGCCAGTTCAGCACCGGATCTCCCGCTTCCACGGTGAAGTGGTATTCCCGCACGGAAGGCGCTTCGCCGTTAAAGTACAGACTGTTATCCTCCAGTACCACCTTATAAGTGCCGCCCTCTGCCCATCCGCCTGTGGGCGGCGCAACGGTGTAGGTGCCATTGTTATTGTTCCTGACGCTGCCGACAACGAGGATCGTATTGCCGTCCGCGTCCACTTCGCTGGTGGGCTGCTCCGTGCCGATCAGACTGATCTTGCCCGTCAGGTCGCTTTCGGAATCGCTGTTGACGCGGATCGTAAAGTTCGGTCTGACATCCGTCGCTCCGGCATAAGTCGGTGTTTCCACGCCCTCGATTGCATCGTAGTCCACCATCTTTGCGTAAAGGGACAGATTTTCGCTGAGCGGATCACCGTCGGCAACGGCCTTGTTATAGCTTTCATCATAATACCAGCCGACGAAGGCTTTCCCCGCTACCGAAGGCGTGGGAAGATTGGCAAGGGAAAGTGCAGAAGTTGTCTGTGTAAAGGTAGAAGTCGTTCCACCGGGCAGATACAGCGTGATGGTATGAGCTGTGCTGCCAGAACCGTTTCCACCAGAGCTGCCGCCAGAGGAACTGCTACCAGAGGAACTGCTGCCGGAGGAATTGCTGCCGCTATTCGGCTTGCTCTGATCTTCCTTCCGTGGTGTCTCACCCGATTTACGCCCCACGATGCCGGGTGCTGAATACCAAATCTCCACCGCCTCGTCCGCACGCATACACAGCATCGCCATCTGGGCGCGGGTAGCATTGCCTTCGGGAGCAAAGCGTGTGCCGTCACCGTTCAAAAGTCCCTGTTTCCAGAGCTTCAGCACAGCATCCTGTGCGTAGGCGGGGGTACGCTCCAGATCCGCAGGCGTAGTGGTGACATTTGCGCCGGTCGCATAGTCCACTTGGAACGCTTCAAAATACCGCACGAAGAATGCTGCCATCTGTGCCCGGTTGATAAACGCATCAGGAGAGAATTTTCCGTCACCTGTGCCTACTGTGATGCCGTACCTCGCCGCCCACTGCACATAGGGGGCGTAGTACATCGTCTGCGGCACATCAGAAAACGGCGTCTCTCCACTGTAATCATCTGGATTTACACCGGCCATACGCCCAAGCACCGTAACGAACATTCCACGGGTCATGGTGCCGCTGGGACTAAAGGTGGCAGTTGAGGTGCCGTTGAATATGCCGTGGGAATAGACGTACTCCACAGCTTTGGCACACCAGTCCGAGGACTTTACATCCTGAAATGGCATTGTCTGGCTGGGCTGCTCCGCCCTGCCGCCGTTGCCTGCGGCAAGTACCTCCATGGGCAGCATCGTTACCAGCAGGACGATACTCAGCAGTCCGGCCACAAACCGGTTCCATTTTCTCCTCATCCAATACCCCTCCTCATTTTTTAATTGGATGCGCGGAAAGTACGCCTCCCTCTCAGGCGCACGCCTGAGAGGGTTTTGCACGCAAGCCCCTCCACAGCATGATGTTGCACTTTTATTTTACCATTCCCATACCGTGCTGTGTTGTGTTGTTTAGGGGCAAATTCGTGTCGTTTAGGAAAAAGAGCCCTTTGCCGCTTGTGCAGATGAACACGCTTTGTTACAATGGCAAACAGGAAAGGAGGCGGTATCATGGAGCCTCAGCACAGAAAGATCTGGCCCGCAGCCACTCTGTTGATCCTTGCTGCCGCTGCAGCGGTCTTCTGCCTGTTCCGCCTGTCTCAGCCAGACAGGATGCAGACATCCCTTCTTTTGAACTGCACACTGACAGAACGGAACGGTTGGACCTTTGAGACAGAAAGCGGTCCGGTAGAACCTGTATTTGGCTTCGGCGGCTATCTGGATGGGATTCCGGTGGACGGAGACAGCCCGGTGGCGGCGGAGCGGGCCATGGAGGAGCCAGGCCAGCGGAATCTGCTACAATTTTTTGGCTTTGGCGCGGAGATACAGGTGTTTCTGGATGGTGAATTGCTCTACACTGACTTTCCGAACGAAGAAAACCGTGCGGATGCCTTTTTGGAAAATGTGGATTTCAGCAGCATTTCCCATGACGGCCTGTGCATCCCGCTTCCTATAGACTGCGCTGGGAAGACGCTGCGGATTGTCACCTACGGCGCAGCCCTCAACGGTTTACTTTACCCTACTTTCCCATCTCTGGTCAGTCGCTTTTCCGACTCTGTGACCACTGTTTCCGGCATTGTCTGGCCCATGGCGGTCATCACAGCACAGGTCATACTGGCGCTTTTCCTGCTGCTGGTTTTCCTTTTCAGCGCCCAGACGGGGCCGTGTCTGTGGAAACTGCTGCCGCTGAGCGGCTATTTTCTGCTGGCGGCGGTGCCTGTGGCGTGCAGCTCATTCTTCGCGCTTTCTGCCGGATTGGATACAGCGGGCAGCCTGACCGCTTGGCTCTGTCTCATTTATATTGACCTGCTGTTCTGCTTTCTGGCCATTTCCCTGCACGGTTGGAAGCGCCGGATATTGTTAATCGGAACGGCGGCGCACATTTTGTGCTCGGCCCTGCGGTGCTTTACGTCGGTCACACTGTTTTACGGCAGGCTGATGGACTGGCTTGGCTTTGGCCTGTTCCTGCTGGCGGTTCTTTTGATGCTGCTCTCTCATGAACGGATGCTCCGCCGGACAAGCCTTTGCCTCTGCTGCGCCGCAGGCGTGCTGGTTGCCGCATGGTGCGCCAGCCGGTTCGTGGGCGTAGAATATCTCTATCCACTGAGCAATCCCATCACCTCCCTGCTCTACGGCAGCCCCACGGCCCTATATACCCTGCTGTGTACTGTGGCAGGCCTTCTCTGCGCGGCACAGGTAGTGGCGGAGTTCATCCGCACCGCCTTCTCCCGCCAGCGGCAGATGATAGCCCTGCAAAGCCGCAGCCAGCAGGCCCAAGAGCAATACAGGCAGGCGCAGGAATCTCTTCGGAATGTATCGGCCTTCCGCCACGAGTGGAAAAATCACGTAGCTGTCTTGTGGACTTTGACACAAAAGCAGGATCTGGACGCCATCCATGACTATCTAAGCCATCTGGGCGGACAGCTGGAGCAGCTTTCCCCCGAGGTCTACACGGCGAACCCGACAGTCAATACCATCTTGCAGCGCGTTGCCGCGCAGACGCAGGAGCTGGGCATCGCGTTCCGTGTCAGCGCCCTGCTGCCGGAGTCCCTTTCCATTGATGAGGGTGACCTTTGCGGCTTCCTCTTCAACCTGCTGGACAATGCTTTGGAGGCGGCGGCCAAGGTGCCGCACGGCGAGATCATCTGCTCCCTGCAAATCCGCCAGCAGTACCTCGCCATCCGCTGCGAGAACACCTATGACGGCACGGTACACACGGATAGCGCCGGAAATCTTCTGACCACGAAGGATGATCCCGCCGAACACGGCTTCGGTCTGATGAAGATGCGCTCCATCGCGGAAAAGTACGGCAGTGTGCTGGATATAAGCTATGACAAAAACCGCTTCACCGTGATGACGGCACTGCGGCTGAAAGCATGACCCTATTGCGGAAGCCTTTCCTCCAAACCGAAAATATGCCCCGCTGTTGAGCCACTACGGACTGAACAGCGGGGCGTTTTTTTGTATATAAATTAAATGCGGTTGAGATAGCGGACGAATCGATTTTGGAACTGCACCATATAGCGCCGCCCGATGCTCACCTCGCCGCCCTCCAGCAGATATACCGTCCTGCCGCTGACCTCCCGGATGTGGGAGAAGTTTACCAAAAAACTGTTGTGGCAGCGGCAAAAATTTTCTGCAGGAAGCGTTTCCTCCGTTTGGCTCAGAGAGCAGGGAAGAAACTGCTCGCCGTGGATCGTGTGGAGAACAGTGCCGTGCTCCCGGCTTTCTGCATAAAGAATATCTGCAATCGGCAGAACAAATGTCCTACCGCCGACATGGATGGATACGGTCTTGGACTGGTGATGGAGCCGCAGGTCGGTTTCAATGGCCCGTGCCAACTCTTCCCTCTTTACCGGCTTGAGCAGGTATTGAATCGGGCGGACCTCATAGCCGTCCTTCAGATACTCCGAACTGCCTGTGAGGAAAAGGATACTGGTACGGTCATCCGTCATGCGCAGTTTTTTTGCAAACTCCATGCCGCTCTCGCCATCCATGAGAATGTCCAGGCAGAGCAGGTCAAACCGTTCACCGGACAGCAGCTGTGTTTCCAGATCCTCTGCCGAGGAAAACGCAGCGATACGATGTTCGATTTCCAGGTCGGTGAGGACTTCGCCGCACAGTGCCGCCGCTTCCTCCCTCGTGTCCCTTTGATCTTCGCAGACCGCCACTGTATACATCGCTCATCACCTCCCGGAGATCAGATAGATTTTAGCACAGATTTTGTTTTTTTACAACAAAGCCGTTTGTTCGGACATTTCAAGCATCGACGGATCAGCGCGCAAGCGACATGGAGTAACGGCGACTGATCCAGTTAAGGAAACGATTGTCCTGGTCATGTTATGCCGCTAAGAAAACTATCTGGATGTGTAATGACTGAAAAGCCTTCCTTAATCTGATGCCCTGGTCCGAGAACCTACCCGATGTCTGCAAGAAAGCCCCCTGACAAAATGCCGGCAGCCACTCTCTGGTGGCTGCCGATATTTTGTCAGGGTACGAGTTATTTATCGCTTACATCGCGCCTATCAGGGCAAATAAGGGCGTCAGCCTGTATCATGCAAAGCGAGGCCATCGGGTGATTTCCGGTGGCCTCATGCTCTGCTCATGAACGGTATTTGGTTGATGTCCCTGTGCGGGATGCCTTCCCGCACACGGTACTTTTTCCTTTGGATACATCGATCCCGATACTGAGCATGGGTATTCCTTCTTTCCTGATAAAATATTGCAATGCTTCCGCACCGGCTTATTACGATTCAAATTGGTTCGTGACGCGCACGCGGCATAGCCGGAGCAACCTGCTCAATCGAATCTTTATAACAAGAGGGCGGAGGACTGTTTACAGCTCGAGCGCTTGGCTCACCAAAGAAACCGTCCATCCATTGCCCTCCCATTATAACAAAAATAAGCATAGCCTCCGAGGCTTCATATACGCTTCGGGTGCTATGCTTATTTTGTACCAACTAAAGAGAACGCCCCCGGCAGCGCAGAAATTGCGCCGCCATAGACAAAGATAAGGCGGCGAGGTTCTGAGGGACAAATGATAACTTTCTGATAACGATTCCGTTTTTCGGTAGCTTTGTTCCCTTGGTTACGGTATTGTTCGTTGTCGAAAGGGGCTGATACCATGCCAAAAAGACGAGCAAACGGCGAGGGGAACATCCGAAAACGCAAGGATGGACGCTGGGAGGGCCGGTACACAGTCGGTCACGATCCCGAAACCGGAAAGTCCATCATCAAAAACGTGCTTGGCAAGACGCAGGCGGAAGTCAAGGAGAAGCTAAAAAAGGCCATTGAGGAAAACGTGGGCATCGACTACGGCAGAGCCAAGACCTACACCGTGGGAAGTTGGCTGGAGGTCTGGATGGAAAACTATGCGAAAATCAAGCTGCGCCCATCGACCTTCAAAACCAGCCAAGGCTTTCTAAAAAACCACATCAAGCCGCAGATCGGCAACATCCCGCTGGCAGAGTTGACCTCTCTGGACTTGCAGCGGTTCTACAAGCACCTGCTGGACGGCGGTCGGGTAGACCGCGTCGAAGCGAAAAAGAAACCGAAGGGACTGGCTCCGAAAACCGTGCGGAACATCCACCAGATGATCGGCTCGGCGTACAATCTCGCCATGGAGCAGAAGCTGGTGAGCAAGAATCCAACGCAGGGCTGCGCCTTGCCGAAAGTCGAACACAAGGAAATGAAGACCCTGACCGCCGACCAACTCAGCGCCTTCTTCCAGGAGGCCAAGGACAGCGGCGTGTACGAGCTCTACTACCTCGACCTCGCCACAGGACTACGCCGTGGGGAACTGCTGGGATTGAAGTGGACGGATGTGGACTTCCAGCACGGCGTGCTGAAAATTCAGAGAGCCATCTCTCGGCAGAATGGCAAAGTAGTCGAAGCCCCGCTGAAAACGAAAAACGCCTACCGCACACTGCCCCTGTCGGCGGATGCGATAGACGTTCTGATGCAACAAAGAAGAAAAACGGGTAACAGCGAATGGGTGTTCCCGTCACCAACAGGAGGCCCCATGTCACCGGACAGCGTCCTGCACATGCTCCAGCGGGTGCTGAAACGGGCAGGGCTGCCTCGCATCCGATTCCACGATCTCCGTCACACCTTCGCGACGATGGCGCTCCAGAACGGCGTGGACGTGAAAACGGTGTCCTCGATGCTGGGCCACTACTCGGCGGGCTTTACGCTGGACACCTACGCCCATGTGACCACCGACGCACAGCTCAAAGCGGCGCAAACCATGGGGAACATCCTCTCCTGTGCTGTCTGACGGTTTCCGCTACTCGCTCCCGTTGGGGTCAGCGTTTGGGTCAGAAAAAAGCGGCACCCCAAAATAGCAACTTATAAAAAGCAAAAGTCCTCGAAATCAGACGATTTCGAGGACTTTTGGTACGCCGTGAG
>ERZ772902.1911-NODE-1911-length-13709-cov-44.041087_pt1 | contig 13709 bp, 8 predicted proteins | sample MGYA00511470_ERZ772902 | MGnify/ENA primary metagenome ERZ772902 (study PRJEB29015, sample SAMEA2737717) | human gut metagenome | biome: human gut; feature: human-associated habitat; material: faeces | place: China | collected 2012 ... | reverse complement strand
CCTTCGGTTTGGGTCGCCCCCGATCTGCTGTTGACAAGAACAGCATAACGCATCGACGCAGTCATGACCCCCGGCTAAGCCGGGGGCTTGTGTAAGCCCTAGAAGGGCATAATACGGACAACGCCCCTCAAGGGGCCACGAACGGTTCGGCCAACTGCATTGCCGACTCGTGGCAGGCCCCTTAAGGGGCGTTTTCTTATGCCTTGGTATTCTTGCTACCCGTAAACGGGTCAATGAACTCTTTCAGGCTCATTTGATCTGCTATCTGGTCTTCGTCAAGCTGATGCTTGATGTACTCCGCAATCTGCTTTTGTTGCGTCCTACTGTATCCACATAGTATCCTCCTTCCGCGTTTCTATTACAATTACAATGTCGTAACCTTTTTGGGCTTTACCACACAGTATAGGGCTGTTTCGTCTTTTGTCCTTAACCAAAATCTGTTGGGATTGTCAGTATCATTCACAAGTTGAAAATCCATTTTAAGGAAGTAATTCAACTTTCTACTGTTGGCTGACAGATTCGGGTGTGCAGGGCAACCGTAAGGCTGCAAAAGCTGTCTGTTTCCAACAGAAACAGACAGCTTTTGATTTGCGTTGAAAGCATCTTGCTGTTTTCTCTCGAGCGGGGCGGTCTTCCCACGGACCGCCCCGCGAAGCCGCTACGGCTCGATGATGTTGAAGGGGTTGGTCCCGGTGATCGGGAGCTGGTTCATATTCTCCATCATCAGCGTCAGCAGCTCTGCGCTGCCCTCGACCTTGACGGCCTTTGCAACCGTTTCCTGATTGTTGGTCAGGATCGCAAAGAGCGCGTTTTTCGGGCAGGTGATGGACACGTCCGCATCATCAGACAATGTATCTGCATAGACCAGCAGCACACCGTTCTTCACGCGGAGCATGTGCTGTTCGCCCACGTCAGGCAAGATCACGTTCATGGTGAAGTCGCGGTCAGCCAGCGCCTGCTTGTCCATGACAATGGCCATGTAGTCAAACAGCATGGGTGCGGAGAGAGCTTTGACCATGTCGCCGGTAGACTTGGTGGAGGCGGTAAAATTGGCGTTTCCATGGCGCAGCTCCTGTGCGGCGGTCAGATATTCGTTGCGCCACGGGCCGGACTCCGCCTGATACCCCAGCTGCTCCAGTGCATCGGCGCACAGAAGCCGCGCATCGGTGTTCGTCGGATCGGCAAAGACGATGGTGTTTGTGACCTCGGCGACCCACTGATATTCACCCTTGTCAAAATCCGCCTTTGCCATTTGCAGGACCTTGTCAACATCCCCCAGGTACTCCACCCATTTTTTTGCGCTGTCGCTGGGCATGAGGGGGTTCAGGTTGACAGGGTTGCTGTCATACCAGCCCATGAACTTCTGGTAGACCGCCTTGGCGTTGTGGGCGACGGTCCCGTAGTACTGGCGGGTGTACCAGATCTTGTTGAGTGCTTCCGGCAACTCGATCATGTTGGAGATCTCGTCGCTGGTGTAGCCCTGATTGATATAGGTCAGGGTCTGGTCGTTGATGTACTTATACACGGCAGCTGTGTTGACCATGTAGTCGTTCACCACGTCATTGCCCCAGTGCGGCCAGTTGTGGGACTGGAAGGTGACCTCCGTCTCCTTGCCGTAAAGGGAGATGGCCTCGGTGATATAGCTTGCCCATGCCGCGCCGTCGCGCACCTCCGCGCCGCGCAGTGTGTAGAGATTGTGGAGTGTGCCGGTGCAGTTTTCCGCCATCCAAAGCGCCTTGTACTGGGGCAGCCATGTGTTCATTTCGGCGGGCGCTTCCGTACCCGGCGTGAGCTGGAACTCCAGCTCCACACCGTCGATCGTCAGCTTCTCGCCGGACTGCGTGATTTCATAACTGGGCGTCATGAACGAGACTGTTCCGGTGGACTGTCCCATGCCGATGCCCTGCGCCAGCTTGCCGGTCACGCCGGGGGTCAGAAGGATGCCATACTGATAATTGCTGCGGCGGCCCATACCTTTACCGGCGTAGACATTTTCCTTCACGGAATGCTCCGTGAAGCCCACAGGTGTGATCACGGGGATCTTGCCGCTGGCGAGCTGATCTTCGATACAAAGTGTCTCGTCTGCCTTATCCTCTTTCGCCATCACGCCGGCGATGCCGCCAAAATGGTCGGCGTGGGAATGAGAGATGATGACGGCCTTGACCGGGAATTTACCAAGATTCTTTTCGATCAGCTGCATGGCAGCCTGGCTGCACTCCACGCTCATCAGCGTGTCAAAGACGATCCAGCCGGTATTGCCCTTGACAACGGTGAGGTTTGCCATGTCATAGCCGCGGACCTGATAGATGCCATCCGTCACTTCAAAAAGGCCATAGGCATGGTTGTTCTTTGTGTTCTCCCAGAGGCTGGGATTTACGCTATCAGGCGCTTTTTCATAATCGTCCAGGAACGCATAGGCTTCTTGGCTCCAGAGGATATTCCCATCCTCGTCTTTCAGCTCCAACGTTTCCGGCGCGTCAATCAGTCCGCGGGTGGCGAATTCATATTCCCGCTTATCATCGAAGTCAAGTTCATCGTAGACGGCGGCATTTGCCTTTGCCGTAAAGTCTGTGGCGGGCTTGACCTCGGCGGTCAGACCCATGTCTGCCTTTTCCGCGCCCGGCTCTTTGCGCCCATCCTGCGCACAGCCGACGCAGGACAGCAACAGTACCGATGTAAGAAGCATTGCTGCAATACGTTTCATAGCCGTTCTTTTTCCATCTCCTTATTGTTCGCGGATAACAGGTGGCTGCCAGCTATCCAGTGCTGTCATATCCGGTACATAGATCCGCATGAACAGATGAAATTCCCCATCGGAAACAGGCAGCCAGTTAGAGGTGTCTTCCGGTGCATCCTTGGACAGGATAATATCCAGCGTGCCGTCCGCATTCAGCTTGAAGTCGGAGCGGTCGTTGATGCAGTAGCGGTCGATGGAATTGTCAATGAGGAAATCATCCTCTCCGTAGGCGGTCACGGACCAGAAGCCGCCCTCCAGCGTGGGAGGAAGGGTTTCAAAGTGGAGCGTATACGTCTTTTCTCCGGTCAGCGCTGCGCCGGTTTCATCCACCGCTGTCTTGGGATAGATCGCCACGTCCACGGTGTTGGCGCCAAGCCCCACCAGCGCTACCATCGCGCGGTAGGTGTACTCCGTGCCGAAGTCGCCGATGGGCTTGCCGTAATAGATCCACTGACCGAGTTTCTGCGCATACTTCGCGCCGTCGGCGGCAAGCGTGGCGCGAAGCCCCTGAAGCATCTGCGTCCAGCGCTCGGCAGCTCCTTCGCCCAGGAGGGCGGCGTCGAAGGTCTTACCCGCACCCACGTTGATGGCGGAGAGTTTCTTCAGCAATTCCTCATCCGCATCGGCGGGTGGGTTGACCTGCATCAGAGCGTTCGCCGTATTGAAAAACTCTGCTGGCGTCATGGAAAGCACTTTGTTTACGGGAACAAAGTCATTTTCCTCTTTATAAGCTCCCTGCGGTGCGGCATACTCGCCTCCCTGTACATAAGCCGAAAGCGGCAGGAGCTGCATCTGCTCCTGAATGGCATAGACATTGGGCAGATCCTCGTTCCCGGACAGCACCGTGCGGGTGATCGACCACACCGTTGCGGTGGGCACGTCCACGCGCGTCACACCGTCGGGCAGTTTGCCCTCCCAGCCGGGAAGCGCGATGGCATAAGCACCCGCCTTGTCCAGCACGGCGGCGGTGTTCGTCCACGCATCCAGAAGCTGCACATTGCAGAAGCGATCCGTTTCCGGCAGGACGTAGATCATAGGCTCTGTGCTGATGTCAAGCCATGCCTGCGAATAGATGGTATCGACGTTCGGCGTCACGACGGTGCGGAAAGAGGCGTCCGCCAGCTTTTTTACATGGTTGAACTGATTGATGGGCGCACGGCCAGTCATGGTCCCGTCCGTATTGGTCGATAATGTTTTGGTTGCGTCGGTCAGCACCAGCGGGAACGCATAGATGTATGCCTCGCTGACCGTTTCCCACACGGTTTCAGTATCCGGTGTATCCGGCTGCGTTTTTTCGGCAGAACAGGCGGAAAGAAGTCCGCAGGAAAGCAGCGTAAGCAGCGATAGTAGAATTGCAAGTATCTTTTTCATGTTGTCCTCCTATGATTCTTTTCTGCTTTGGTTATCTCCACGGAACGGTTTGTGCGTATGGATTTACTATGAAGTCGTTTGTGATTTTCTCTTTATGGTAAACTATCGATTATTCCGCCCCTTTCTTTCTGCAAGCCTTGAAAGCTCTTTTTTGACCGCTTCGATTTGTGGGTCAAACAGCGCTCGCTCGGCAAAGATCATATAATTGTTGATGGCGAGGATCGACAGATGAACGAACGGCGCAACTTCTTCGTCGGTGCAGTCGAGGATCTCCGCAATCCTGCCCGTGTAATAAGGGTATCTTGCCGCAAGCCGCACAAGGGAAGGCTTTACCTTTTCTCCGTATTCGCGCGACACACATACGCTGACCAGAAAGCGCATGGTAGGCGACATTTTATCCGCCAGCTCACCGAGATGATCCATCATGCTTTTGATGTCACTAATATCTTCAAACACGATGGCAAACGCAGCTTTTTCAATTCGACTGATCGCTTCCTCGGCGCAGGCAAGAACGATTTCCTCTTTGGTGGAGAAGTAATAGTAGATGCCGCCGTTTTGCAGTTTTGCCGCCTTACAGAGGTCCTTTGTCGTGGCAACGGTCAGTCCCTTTTCGACAAAGCAGTCAAGGCAGACGCCTACAAGCTCCTGTCTCTTTTCAGCTTTCTTTTCTTCCCTCAAAACACAATCCCCCATTTCTGTGCATTATCCAATGCTTCTTATAATAGCATATCAGACCCCACAAAATAAATCAAGTGCTTGCTTGAATAAGAATTATAAATTTTTAGGATCACAATGCTTGATCAAACATCACAACAGCCTCACTTGGCAGCTTTGGCTCCGGTATAGTTTCCACGTTGGCACCGTTCATGGCGCTGCCGTCCTGCAGGCTGGCGGTGGTGATACGCAGGGTGGCGTTGTACTGCCCGGCCTCCAAGGGGCGGGTCAGGGTGATCTCCTCGATCATCTGTCCCGGCGGCACCTGCTTGCTGGTGTACAGCACCTCGTCCGTGTCGGACAGGACCAGCTCAAACGTGAAGTAGCAGGGGTTGCCCTCCGGGTTGAGCAGCGCCACCTGTACGGTTTGCTGGTTGGCCGGCAGGCTGATAGACGGATAGCCGGGAATCTTGATGCCGACTGTCTCGCCGCTGTCGGCGGATTTGTCCGGCAGCTGGTCGCCCGACCATGCGCTGGTGCCCTGCTCTAAATCCGGGGTGAAGGTGTCCTGCTGTTGGCTGCGGGAAAGCTTCATGCCCGCCAGTACCGCTGTCACAATGATCACCACCGCCGCGATAATGCCGATTACAATGTGTTTTTTCTGCAGCACGATGCCGCCCTGTTCCTTTTCGCGGAAACGCGCACTACATCTGGGACGAATAGACATTGCATAATCATACTGACCGGTTCTAAAACAAAAAACGCCCGCACAGCGCATTTTTGCGTTGTGCGGGTTGTGCAATATTTTAGTTGTTTCGTCCCAAAATTACGTCAAGGTGCGTAAAGCCGCCTTCCGGGGGTTCACTTTTTATTACACGGGAAAAGACGGTTCGGCTTCACCCTCCACCGGCAGCACCAGGCGGGAGCAATACCGTTTGGTTTCGATTTCGCGCCCGGTGTAGGGCGCAACAATGCCCAGCACACGCGGGTCCCCGGCGGGTGTCAGACCGCGCTCTTTCACTTCGCGGCCCAGACGCAAAAATGCCTCGTCCGCGCCCTCGTAGCTGCCGTAATACAGCACCGACAGGGCGCGGCAGGCCGGCAGAGTCACAGCCTCCTTGGGGGCTTTTTCGGGGCGCACGGGCACGCACACCCAAAACGGATACGGCTCGTCCGTGATATAGCCGTTCAAAAAATCCTGCCGCTGCGAGACGGTAAAAATCGGCTCGTCAGACAGGCGATACCCCCGCCGCACACACTCGCCGTAAAAATCATACATGGCGTTGTACTTTTCGGCAATGGTGTGTCCCTCGCACAGGCGGCGGCAGCAGGTCACGGCGGGCAGCGTAAGCACCTGCACCGATATGCCCGTATCCGTGCCCGCGCGCAGACGCAGCTCCTCGACCCCGCGCGCAACCTCGTGCAGGTGTTCCTCCAGTGCGGCCAGCAAAACAGCCGTCTCGCCGCCGCTGGCAAAGTAGGCGGCTATATCCTCGGTGCCAAGGCCCATGGTTTTCAGCTTTTCGATCTGCAAAATGCGGGCCACGTTGTGGTTGTCGTAATAGCGGCGTCCGCTGTCCGGCGCGGTGTAGGCGGGCGTCAGCAGACCCTTTTCCTCTAAGCGCAGCAGCGTGCTGCGGGACAGGCTGCAGGCGCGGGCGGCCTCGGTAATTTGAAACAGCTTTTTCGCATCTTCCGGCATGGCGCAAATCTCCTCAAAAAAAGTGCTTGCTTCGTTCATGGGTGGACGGGTTATACTGCCATTATACGAGATACAGCGCCGTTGTCAAGACCCTGCGCGGCGCAAGGAAGTGGAGGTTCAATACCTTGACGCGGTGGATGCGGATTTTGTGTGTTATGCTGTGCCTGTGCGTACTGTGCGGCATTGCGGTGGTGGGCGCTTCGGCGGCGAGCGACCTGCCCATAAAATTTTCCACAGAGGGCAAGGTCTACCAATACGCTGTAAGCAAGAAGGACCCCGACACCGTGACCTATGGTGCAAGCTCCCCCGCTGCCGCCGCGGGTTCCGGCAGTGCCTCTCTGTCCGGCGGCGGTATAAGCGTCAGCCTTGACACCGGGTACAACAAAAACTTCAAGCTGTGCTATAAGGAAATTCCCGTCACGGTTACAGTCCCCGCCAACACGACCTACACCGTAACGTTTGATATTGCGCTGAACGGGACGTACACCCGTTCCAACAAAAGAGCGACCTCGAATGCTTCTTTTCAGGCAGTGTATCTGGGGGATGTTTCCGCTGCCAACACGGCGACGGTATTTTATCCGTGCATACCAGACAGAAATACGATAAAAACGACGATTGGCGGCAGTGATGCAAATACCAATATCGTTCAGAAAATGATGGGGAAAGACGGCAGTAAAACCACGCCCGTAAGCCTTTCTGCAACCAAAAGCTTCGACTTTGTCAACACCACAAGAAGTACAAAAGATATTACCAAATATTTCGGCGTCTGGATTGCGGGCACCTACGGTAGCAACTACAGCAATCAGGCAAAGGCTACATGCACGGTCACGCCCGCGTCTTACCTCGTAACTCTTGATCCCAACGGCGGCAGGGTCAGCCCGACAAGCACAGCGGTGACCATCGGCAAAAAATACGGCCCACTGCCTACACCCAACCGCTATGGCTACGACTTTGACGGCTGGTATACCGAAAAAATCGGCGGCGAAGACAAAAAAGTAACCGAAACCACCACCGTCGGCACAAATCCGCCCACCACACTGTATGCCCACTGGACAGCCAAGAAATGTCTGGTAGCCCTTGATGCCAACGGCGGCAAGATCGACACAACAAGCGGACAAGTCAGCACAAAAAATTACACAGCAACCTACGGCAGCAAATACAATTTCCTGCCCACGCCCACCCGCACAGGGGGCTACAAATTTGTCGGCTGGTATACCGAAGAAACCGGCGGCACCAAGGTAACCAGTGACACCACCGTTACCACCACCAAAAACCATATCCTGTACGCGCATTGGCATTTGACCCCGGCCACGGCCCCCAAAAATGTCGAATTGACGATGAATCCAACGACAGGCGTCTATGGCGAGCGCATTTTTCACCGTGTGAGTTCCGATAAACCCTCGGGTCACACCCTGGAAAGAACCTGGTATGACTGTGATAAAAACGGCGACAACGGAATTCTTATCACCGATGAAAACGGAGACCCCACCTACCCCACAACCCCCACCGCAGGGGTGCATTACTATTACGTGCTGGTCACGGCCACACGCACGGACAACGGCCAGAAAGCCAGCACAAAAAGCAATGTAGTCTGTGTAACGGTGACAAAAGCCACCCCGACAATCAGCACAAAGCCAACGGCTGCCAAGCTGGACCTGGCCAAGGGCAACACCCTGGCTGCCAGCGCCCTGACCGGCGGCATTGCCAAAAACCACAACGCCAACCCTTCAATCAACGTGGCGGGCCGCTTTGTGTGGGATGACGCTAATTTCAAGCCGCCCCTCGGTGGGAAATACTATGCCGTTGTTTTTCAGCCGGACGACACCCAAAACTACGAACCAGCCCAAACCACGGTGTATGTCAACGTGACCTGCAGCCACAGATTCGGCGATTGGAATGCCGGAAAGCGCAAATGCGCGGTCTGCGGCGAGGTAGAAACACGCACCAACACCGTCACCGTCACATGGGGCGAGCTGGCTTACACCTACACCGACGGGGCGTGGAACCCCGCCACACACGCCTATGACATCGGCGGCGGCTGGGCCCCAAACCAACCAAACGGCGATACCGTTACCGTGCGGAATGAGGGCGCAAACGCTGTCCGCGTGAAGTTCCAATACACACGAACCGACACGGCAATCGGCGGCAGCTTTTCCGACAGCAACGGAAACACCGTCAGCTCGATTTCCCTGCCCATAAGCGGGACAAAAACCGTGCGGCTGTGCCCGACAGGCCGCCCCGGCAAGGCACTGAACAACGCAAAAATCGGGTCAGTAACGGTCCGACTGGAAGGGGGCTATTGATGGAAAACACAGATAAAAAAGGCAAAAAGCGGTGGCTGCTGCTCCTGCTGCTGTTGCTGTTGCTGCTTCTGTTGCTGCTTGGCGTGCTGTTCAGCCGCAAAAAGCCGCAGGCGACGGACACCGCCCCCGCGCCGGAGTCATCGGTATCGACGCCCGCCGGCGGCGGCACGGTGTCGCTGACCTATTCCGATGCGGCAAGTATCGACTTAACCGCCGGGCAGGTCACGCTGCTGTTTGCCAACCCCGAAAAGTCCGGCTGGGACGCCACGGTCTGCCTGGTCGTCGGGGAGCGTGAGGCGGCACGATCCGACCTGCTGGCCCCCGGCGAGCAGGTCACCCAGCTGCCGCTTTTGGACGGTGCCGAAAAAGACCTGACGGCAGGCAGCTGCAGCGGCACGCTGAAGGTATCGTTCTACCACCCGCAAACCGGCGCCAAGGCTATGCTGGACGCCGAAATTCCCGTAACCGTCACCGTAACGGGCTGACCCCCGCACGGACGACATAGGGCAATGCCCGTACAATTTTTCAGGAAGGATGAAAAACAATGATGAAGAAAAAAACAGCTCTGGTACTTACCCTTGCCATGGTGTTCTCTCTGGCACCCCTGTCTGCCTACGCGGACACGATCACCACAGGCGGCGGCACAGCCAGCCACGATGTAAAGGCAACCTATAGGGCAGATTCGTCCGGCGGCGCGGGCGGCCCGGTGTACAGCGTGGACATCACCTGGGGCGATATGGCGTTTACCTATACGGCGGAAGCCGGTATTTGGGACCCTTCCACCCACAAAACCACCGACGCCGAAGGCGGTGTCTGGAAGGTAGACAATGATGGCGGCAACACGATCACCGTGACCAACCACTCCAACACGGGCGTTACGGCAGCGTTCAGCTATGCGCCAGACGCTGGCTTTGAGGGCATCAGCGGCAGCTTTGACAATGCACGGCTCGATCTGCGAACCGCCGTCGGCACGGCTGTGGACGAGGCCCCCAACGGCACAGCCGCACTTTCTCTTAGCGGCGCATTGGGCAGCACCACCGCCGACAACACCAAAATCGGCACCATCACCGTGACGCTGAACTGAGCACCGCATTCCTGCGACGGATGTCCCGGACTGCCGCCCCTTGGCCCCCTACACCCTCTTGCCTGTTGCATGTGTAGGGGTGACCCTTGGTCGCCCGCCGGCTCGGCGCAGCAACGCATTTCCCGGGACAGTTTTCTTGCAAAACAAACGGGCACGGGCGAGCAATGCTCGCCCCTGCAATGCACTCTTTCAAAACGCAAAAAGGGATGCCGCATTCGCGGCATCCCTTTGCTTGTAGAAAAAGCCTGTTACCGGAAGATTTGTAGGGATGGGTCTATCTCCGCGCTAAGAGCCGCCGCTGTGCGGCGGTTGCGCTCCGAAACGCGCCTGCGGGCGCAGTGACCCATCCGCACATCTGGCCGCGCGCAGCGCATAAAATCGCGCCGAATGGCGCGCGGTTTTCTCGTCGCGTCGTGCTTTTGGCGAGGCAGCACGGAACGGTCAAGACCGTTCCCTACAAATCTACCGAAAGTTTGCAATATTCCCATTAAGTTTCTCGACAGTCCAGGGGCGGCCAATGGCCGCCCCTACCTATTTAATATAGGCAGGACAGGCGCAGCCGGATAGGCTCAGCGGGTACCCTGTGCGGATTTCTGCCGGGCACTTTTGCGGTACTCATTGGGTCTGGTGCCTTCGATCTTACGGAAACATTTGGAAAAATAAGCCAAAGAGCCGAAGCCGATCTGCTCGGCGATCTGGGTCAGGCTGAAATCGGTGCTGGTAAGCAGCGCTTTGGCCTCGGTAATGCGGCGCTTCATCAGGTAGTCGATGGGGGAGACCTTATACTCGTTCTTGAACGAGTGGGACAGGTAATATTTGTTTACGTGGGCAATCTCCGCCAGCTTGTCCAGGGTAATGCTTTCACTGTAATTTTCATCGATATATCGTTTTGCAGTGGCGCATTCCTTGCTCTCGGCGGGCGGCGCGGTGAGACGCAGCGAAACCGACGCCATACGCACGATCCTGACAAGCAGCACTTCGGTCAGGTCCTGGCAGACCATCTCGCAGCCGTCCTCCCGCGCGTCGATTTCCCGCAGCAGCAGCTGCATCAGGCTCAGCAGCTCCTCCCGCTGGGGACCGCATTTCAGCATCGTGTAGCCGTGGTCCTTCTGGTCAAACAAAATTTCAATGCCCTCGATGCCCAGCACAATATATTCCAGCGGGTTTGCCTGGTAGCTCAACTCGGTATGCAGGGTGCGGGGGTTCACAATGACCATGTCGTCCGGGGCAACGTCCAGCATTTTGCCTTCGACGTTGAACTGACCGCGTCCATCCACGCAGTAGAACACTTCGGTGCAGGAGTGGGTATGCGGCACCGAGTTCCAGTCCCCGCCGAAGCGGCTCTTGCTCACGTACAGCAGGCGGATGGCCTCCCGCGGGGGAACGTCCATATTGAATTCATACCGTGTGTTCATAGGCGGTGCGCCTCCGAATGACAAAACATTTACAAAAAACCCAAAGTATGCAGAGCAATATCATTACACAATTAAGCAAGAACGGAAAAGTAAAAAGCCGTGGGCCGTTTCCGGTTCCGTCCTTATTATATACGCATTTGGGGCGCATGGCAAGAGCTTTCCATAAAAAATCACGATGCAAAACAGAATACCGGCACGTTTCGCTGCAAACAGGCCCAAAACTAGCAAGCTGCACAAAGAATAGTCTTACTTTTTGTGCAGCTTTTTCTGTATTTTCTGATGTTGCCGCCGACATTCGGAAACAAAGCAAGATAGTACAAATGCGCAACAATATACCTACTGTTCAAAGAGGGCAGAAACAAGTATGATGATGTCAATGAAACGATGCCTGCCGTGGCAGACAAAACGGACAGAGAAGGGATTATGAAGATGGAGCAGACCGGAAGATTGACACTTCCCACAGACGCAGATGTGGTTGCGGAGACCCTGCGGCTGAAGAATCTGTTGGGCGCGGATGCCCTGCGCGACTGCGACGGCACCGAAATGCCGAAGGAGCTGCTGACGGACCCCGCCAAAAAGTACGCTACCTATTATACGACCCGCAAGGACAACGCCTGGGCGGAAGCAAACCCCGACGAGGTCCAGCAGGAGTATCTTATCAGTGACCGACACACGGCGCGCGGCACGAAGCTGCGCATTCATCTGATGGACGGCTTCCACACCCAGCAGCTCAAGGTCAACACGCTGGATGACCCCAAGCGCTGGTGGGAGGTCATTGACCGCACGACGGGCGAGGTCGTCCCCACCGACAAATGGTTCTTCGACGAGCCGACGGGCGAGGTCGAGATCGAAACCGTCCCCTATCACGAGTACACCGTCAGCTTTCTGGCGTTTTTGATCTGGGACCCCGTACACATGTACAACTTCCTGACCAACGACTGGAAGGATACGCCGCACCAGCTGACCTACGATGTGCGCCAGCCCAAGACGCAGGCCTATGTAAAAGAAAAGCTGCGCCGCTGGTGCGAGGCCAACCCCCACATTGATGTGGTGCGGTTCACGACCTTCTTTCACCAGTTCACGCTGACCTTTGACGACCAGAAGCGCGAGAAATTCGTCGAATGGTTCGGCTACAGCGCCAGCGTCAGCCCCTACATTCTGGAAAAATTTGAAAAGTGGGCAGGGTACAAGTTCCGCCCCGAGTTCATTGTGGATCAGGGCTACCACAACACGATGTTCCGCGTGCCCAGCAAGGAGTTCCGCGACTTCATCGAGTTCCAGCAGCAGGAGGTTTGCGCTCTTGCCAAAGAGATGGTCGACATCGTCCACTCCTACGGCAAGGAAGCGATGATGTTCCTCGGTGACCACTGGATCGGCACCGAGCCCTACGGCAAGTATTTTGCCTCCATCGGGCTGGATGCCGTGGTCGGCTCCGTCGGCAGCGGCGTTACGCTGCGGATGATCTCCGACATCAAGGGCGTCAAGTACACCGAAGGCCGTCTGCTGCCCTACTTCTTCCCCGATGTGTTCACCGAGGGCGGCGACCCGATTGGCGAGGCCCGCACCAACTGGATGAAGGCCCGCCGCGCGATCCTGCGCAGCCCGCTGGACCGCATCGGCTACGGCGGTTACTTAAAGCTCGCCAGCAACTGGCCCGGCTTTATCGACGAAATTCAAAACGTGGTCGGCGAGTTCCGCCAGATCCACGAAAATATGCAGGGCACAAAGTCCTACGTTGCCCCGTTCAAGGTGGCCATCCTCAACTGCTGGGGCGGCCTGCGCAAGTGGATGAGCAATCAGGTGCATCACTCCATTTACCACCGCGAGACCTACTCCGCCGAGGGTGTTCTCGAATGCCTGAGCGGCATGCCGTTTGACGTGGAGTTCATCGACTTCGATGACATTCGCAGCGGCATCCCCAAGGACATCGGCGTCATCATCAACGTCGGCGATGCGTACACAGCCTTCAGCGGTGCCGAGAACTGGATCGACGAAAAGGTCGTGACCGCCATCCGCAAATTTGTGGACGAGGGCGGCGGCTTCATCGGCGTGGGCGAGCCCACCGCCTGCCAGCATCAGGGGCGGTACTTCCAGCTGTCCGACGTGATGGGCGTGGACCGCGAGATGGGCTTCTCGTTAAGCACCGACAAATACAACACATGCGACCCGCACCACTTTATCCTGGAGGATATTGATACCGCCGTTGATTTCGGCGAGGGCACGAGCCGCATCTACGCGCAGGGCAAGCACTATCAGATCCTGGCGCAGGACGGCGAGTACAGCCAGTTGGTCGTCAACGAGTACGGCAAGGGCCACAGCGTCTACTTTGCCGGGCTGCCCTACTCCCCGCAGAACTGCCGCATTTTGCTGCGCGCCATCTACTACGCCGCCGGTATGCCGGAGGAGATGAAGCACTACTACGTGACCAACGTCGATACCGAGG
>ERZ772902.1897-NODE-1897-length-13833-cov-2.821164_pt1 | contig 13833 bp, 20 predicted proteins | sample MGYA00511470_ERZ772902 | MGnify/ENA primary metagenome ERZ772902 (study PRJEB29015, sample SAMEA2737717) | human gut metagenome | biome: human gut; feature: human-associated habitat; material: faeces | place: China | collected 2012 ... | reverse complement strand
GCCTTTGTTATTGAAGAGGGATTTCCAATGGAGAAACTCGAAGCAATTGCAGCCGCAATGGAAAAAACAGCAAAGGAAGCCGGTGTAAAGATTGTTGCAGGTGATACAAAGGTTGCTGGTAAGGGACAGGTTGATGGCGTATTTATTACAACAACAGGTATCGGTGAGATTCAGGAAGGTGTTGAGACTTCTGGATTTATGGCAAAACCAGGTGATGCGGTGATTGTCAGTGGAGATATCGGAAGACATGGATGCACCATTCTTCTTGCAAGAGAGGATTTTGGAATTGATGCCGATGTGACAAGTGACTGCGCACCACTTTGGGGAACCGTGCAGGACATTTTATCAGTGACGAAGGATGTACACGTAATCCGCGATGCAACACGAGGTGGTGTAGGAACCGTTTTATACGAGATCGCAGAGCAGAGTCATACAGGAATACGGCTGAATGCAGAGGCAATTCCCGTACAAGAAAGCGTAAAAGGTGTATGCGGAATGCTTGGATTAGAGCCACTTTATCTTGCCTGTGAAGGTCGTCTTGTCATTTTTGCGCCAAAAGAAAATGCAGAAGCAATTGTTGCAAAGTTACGTGAAGGAAAATATTCAACAGAGGCAGCAATCATCGGTGAAGTGACCGAAGAAATGCCGGGAAGAGTTGTAGTGACAACAGAAATCGGAGCAGAAACATTACTGCCGCCACCGGGGGGAGAACTTTTACCAAGAATCTGTTAAGTTAGAGAAAGGAAAAACATGGAGAAAAAAACGAAAAACACAGTCGGTAACAGAAACGGGAATCCTACACCGCAGGGAAGTAACTGGCCGGACGAGACGATCATTCGTTATATCACCCGTGCGTTGGTGTTGCTGATTGTATTTGCATGGGCGCTGGTAAACCTTGACGCTGTTTTGCGTTTTTTCGGCAAGGTGCTTGCGCTGTTTACTCCTTTTCTGATCGGCGGAGCAATTGCATTTTTGATCAACGTAATCCTTCGACCGTTGGAATGCTGCTGGAACAAGGCTTGCCGCAAGGTTCCTGCAAAGCTGACCCGCCCTGTGTGCCTGACAATAAGCACCGTGCTCGTTCTTGGAATTTTGTTTGCCGTAGTGTTTATGATGATCCCCAGTCTGCGGGAATCCGGCGATGAGTTTATCCAAAACATTCCGGTCTATGTGGAGGAAATCGGGCGGTGGTGGGCAGGGGTTGTCCAGTTTGCTGCAAAATATAACATTGTCCTGCCCGAATATGTCATAGACTCTGACCTGTTGATTGAGAAGGTCACCGCCTTGATCAGTGACGAGAAAAGCGGGATTCTCACCGTGACATGGGGCGCGGCAACCTCTGTCCTGTCGGTTTTGGTGGATGTCCTTTTGGGTCTTGTCTTTGCACTGTATCTGCTTGCAAAGAAGGAAGTCATTGCGGCACATTTGAAAAAACTCATTGTGACAGTCTTTCCGCAAAAGAAGGCGCAGCGGCTTCTGAGCATTGCTGCTTTGACAAACCAGACCTTCACAAATTTTGTCAGCGGACAGCTTACGGAAGCGGTTATCATCGGCGTTCTGTGCTTCTTTGGAATGCTGATCCTTGGGATTCCGTATGCCGGTGCGGTCTCCGCGTTTGTGGCTGTCACTGCGCTGGTGCCGATTTTTGGCGCATGGATCGGCGGCGGTCTTGGTGCGTTTTTGATTCTGCTGGCAGAACCCGGCAAGGCGCTGTGGTTCATCCTCTTTTTACTCATTTTACAGCAGGTTGAGGGAAATCTGATTTACCCAAAGGTATGGCACAAGGACAACGATACAAAGGATAATTACTACAAACACTTATTCCCTGTAACGGATAAACAATACAATGAGATTTTAAGAGTACACGAACAAGACGGAACGATTACAGATAAACAGATACTTAAAATTGTGAACGCTGTAGAGTTCAAGCCTGATAATTGGCAGCCGTGGTATAACAAGAAAGCATATGAGAGAGTCGGTTATCTCGGGGCTGATACTTCAGATGTAGATTATGAATCCGTTTCATTTATTAAATGGAAGAATATGATACAGCGTTGCTACAATAAAAAAGTGCATGCATTGAAACCTTATTATATGGACAAGAATGTTTGTATTGAATGGCAAAATTACCAAAATTTTAAGATATGGTTTGATGCACATTATATTCCGGGCACTAAGGTTGATTTGGATAAGGATTTACTCTGTAAGGAAAGCAATATGTATAGTCCAGAAACTTGTGCTTGTCTGACGCATTATCTCAATACGGTATTTGAGGATAGAGGAATTAAAAACAATATTGTACAGAATGAAAATGGTACATATTCAGCATCAATGAGTGTATTTAACAAGCGCATTGATTTAGGCGTATTTGATTCAGAGAGAGAAGCGCAACAAGGCTTTATAGATGGAAAGGTTGAGTATATTTGCGATCTTGCGGAGAAGTGCAGGGGCAATGTGCCAGATTACATATATGATGCAATGATGAATTGGAAAATTGAGATTACAGATTGATACACCGGGCATATTGGATATTAGTTTATCTGATATGCCCTTTTTTTACCTTTTTGGAGGTGGATATGCTAGACCGGGAACTGGGGTATATTTGCAACGGTTGGTTAGACCACCTATTAAGGTAGCGGCGTTTTATCTCTACCCTGAAATGGGGCACTGTGCATAGATATAGGGTTAAGCTAACAGTTTAATGGCTGTAGCAGTTTAAAGATACCAAACATGGAAGTTCTGGCTGCTGCCGATTTTTCTCATAAAGGCTGGTCGGTTTCGGATGGGACGTATTCAAGAATGGATTCTACAGGGCAGTTTAGAATCCGGCAAAGATCATTGATCGTTCTGGTGGAAATATCTTTGTTGTGCTTTAAACGATGGAGTGTGCTATGTGAGAGATGATGCTTGTTGGTTAGAGTATACCAGTTTTCGTTAGATTGTTCTAGCGTATCCCAGAACGGCGAATAGTCGATCATCTTAGCACCTCCAATCTGTAATAGTTTATGAAAATAGAGTAATATATATTCTTAGAGTTGAATATCTTCGTTAAAAAGAATATAATAGTGCTATCAATAAAAAAGGGGGAAGGGTGTTATGACACTGATTAAATGTCCGGAATGCGGTACAGAAGTAGAAGAAGGAACGGTATCCTGTCCTAAATGTGGGTGTTCGTTGGAAGGTGTAATGGTTGAAAGAAAGGTGGTTGAACCAATGAAGCAGGAAACGAATAAGGATGAAGAACTGGATACATTGCGGAAAATTCAGAAAAGCATGGAGCATATCGAAAGCATGGTGCATCTGTTTTACAACTTAGCGGTTATTTCGTTGGTTGGAATTGGTTTGATTTTCTTTATTGCGATTATGAATTTGTTTGCACGATAAAAATGGGAGGGATATTTAATTATGGCACTGATAAAATGTCCTAACTGCGGAGAGGATATTTCGGATAAAGCGGAGAAATGCCCGCACTGCGGTTGGGAAAAAAACGAGAAAAAAAAGAATAGCGAGAGTCAATTTAAAATGCCATCAAATCAATATATTGTATTTGGTGGAATAGTAGTGTTAGCGATGCTTATTTGCATTATTGTCTGTGTTGGAATTACGAATAATATTTGCAAAAGATATGAGAAAAGCATAATAGACACTATTCAAAATAGCACTGTTAAAGAAGAAAGAACATTAGAAGAAGCTAGTTTGAATGAACCAATAGAAGAGGAAAAAAGTGAAGAAAATGCTTCTGATAGTTTGAAAAATGAAGAGGAAGATATAACAGAGGAAAATATAACAGAGGAAAATCCAACAGATACAGTTTGGAATGACGGAATACCTGTTAAAGATAGTAGGTTGAAAGTGACATTTGATGGATGGGATGGGATTAGCACAATTTCAACAGATTTTTTATTTACCATTGTAAATAATTCAGATGAAGACGTATCCATTAAGGTAGGAAAATATATTTTTTTGAATAAAAAAAGTATAAAATACTTTGCGTCAATTGATTACATGGAAACTATACCTGCAGGAAAAGCTACTGTAGTACGATATTGTGTTGCAAATACTGGAATGAATTTTGAAGTATTAAACAGCGCAGAGCTATGTTTTACAAGTATAGACGCAGCAGGAAATGAAATAGATAATAATGCGGAATTTTCTGGATTGAATATGGAATTAAATTAAAACAAAAGAGGTGGAGATTATGGCTTTAATAAATTGTCCTGAATGTGGAAAAGAAATGAGTGATTCTGCGGCTGCATGTCCTAATTGTGGCTGTCCGAATCCAAATAATAAAAAAGCAAAAAAGAAAATCGATAAAAAAATAATTGTACCTGTTTGTTTAGTAGTAGTGGCAATAATTTGTGTAATTTCATTGGTTGGAATTATCTTAAATTTGAATCCTGCTAATAAATATTTATCCTTATTTAATGCGAGAAAGTACGATGAAGCATCAAAATTTTATGCAGAAAAAATAGAAGATAATGCCGAGTCAGTAGAAAAAATCGAGGAAAAACAAAAGAGTGAAATTGATCTTATCTATAATGAGTTTGAGCAGGGGAAAATAGAATACAAAGACGCGCTTGATGGCTTGTCAGTTTATAAAAAAAGCAATGTAGTTAGTGCATATTGTAAGGAAGTGCAAGGAAATATTGAAAGTTTGAACAGTTCCCGTAGAGCATTTGAAGAAGGAAAGAAGTTAGAGCAAGAAGACGATATCCCAGGTGCGATTAAGAAATATAAAACTGTGTCAAAGCTTGATTCTAATTATGATGTGGCGCAGAACAAAATAGACAATTTAAGTGAATCCTATAAATCACAGTTATTAGCCGATGCTGAAAATTATGCCAATAACAAGGAATATGATGAAGCTATTCAGAAAATAGGGGAAGCTGAGAATGTATTTGGGACTTCTGAAGAATACACTGAATTAAAAGAAAAGTATTCCAAATTGAAAAATGAAAGGTACGTTACAGTGAAGGTTATTGATACATCTGTTCAGGAAGCTGATACGTCAAGATGGATATTTAATGATCGAGTTTATTTTACATTTTCTGTAACAAATAATACAGATAAAGCAATTCAAGGAATTTCAGGTGTACTGACTATAAATGATTTGTTTGGAAAAGAAATACTTCCTTTATCAGTAGATTTTACAGGACATATCATTGAAGCTGGGGAAACATATATTGAGGATAATTTGTCTTTAGATATTAACCCCTTTATTGATTCACAAGTACAGGTAGAAACAACAGATTATAAAGATCTGAGATTTGTATATGAAGTTTCACAAATTATATTTGAGGATGGAACGAAAGTTGATCCAGAATAACGAAAACCTCCATTTGGCAAAGCAGCGTCAAATGGAGGTATACTTTTCTAATGAAAATTTGCGTTTTTCAGAGTAAATTATGGTACAATTATAGATAAGAATATAAAAGCGCCGGATGTAGGAGGGGACTGTTTATGTATGATTGCGGGAATCACTCGTGTCATCATGATGGAAAATACAGACATCATTGCAACTGCTATGGATGTAATTGGTATGCAGCAAACAACAACCGTGGATATTCAGGAAGAGGTTCATCCGGTGGCGGAAGCAGTGCGGCTATGTTTTTGATTGCGCTTGTCATCTGCGGAATTATTGGCACATTTAATGAAGTGCTTGGGGCATTGATCTTGATTATAGCAGGGGGCTGTTATACTATTGAACAGATGAAATATCAGTTTCATTTTCCTGATTTACATACGTTAATTACTTTAGAATTTGCCCTGATTTCAGATTTTCCAAAAACGAGCTGAACAAGTTTACGCCTGATCTGCTGCCTTGCTGATTTCGACATCATTCCATAAGTAATTATCGTATATAATTTGCCAATTTGAGAGAGCATAGGGGGAGGTTTTCAGGTACTTGAATCTGGGCAGTTTAAAGGTACCCGGGGAGGGGGTAGCAGTAAAAGTTATGCAATGGATGCTCTCCCACCAAGAAGCAAGACGTAATCTTTCACCAGGCGAACTGATCTATGCCAATTCTATGATTGCAGAAGAAATTGCGGCGGAAAACAAACAAAAGCAATCAGATGGTGGGCGAGTTGGTGCAGATATCACAAATGGGAAATCGCCTTCCGTCCATTTGGACGGAACTCGTAACGACGAAATGAAATCTCACACTTCTCCCACTCACACCCGTGAACAAGTAGCCAAAATGTCCGGTGTCGGAGCCGGAACGGTTGCCAGATATGATGCGAAAAACTTATAGTGCCATATAGGATTTTTTCACGGTGAGAAGCGGACAAGAACGGATTGCGGCTGATACTATTGTTTAATGCAGATGAACAGAATTGTCCAAGTGCAGCGGAAATATCGAGAGGATGAATTTTTCGGTCACTGTGAATGTGAACCAACTATACTAATTTGCCCTTGCGACCTTCTTCACGGTTGCATCTACTTTCTTTCATGGTTGAATGTGTCGCTTCATGAAAGGCTGTGCTATACCATTCTTCGGGGCGCTGGAACTGTTCCAGAAGTGGCAAGTGAATCATATCAGCGGCGGGAGAGTAATAAGCTTCATTAGTTGCAACCTGTACAAGCTTGATATTTTCGCGGTTGATGTAGTTATAAAAAACATCATCAGCGGATTCTATAGGCTGTGTATCGTTTAAGTCTGCCGCTATCGGTTTTGGTTCGATTCCTTTGCATTGTGTCGCTACATGAAACACATTGTAATATCTCAGCAGGGGGATCTGTTTTATAATGGTTGTGCCGTCATCCTGTTCTTCCTCAACTGGCTGCATCTTCCAGAAACAAACCATTTCGGACTTAGCGCCTTTTTTAACGTGTCCGCCTGCATCCGTAATCTGCTTGAATGTTGCATATTCGCCGGAACGCTGCAAAAGCATCTGATTAAGTAAAGAATAGGGCTTTCCAGTTACGCGGTTGTATGCTCCATCTTTAACACCTGACCAAGGACGTTCCCAAGGAATTAACCCTTTTTCCAGTTCTGCAATTATCCGATCTGTTACCATCTGATATACGTTTGCGCTCATTTTCGTGACCTCCGTTTTTGTGTTGGCTTTATCTATCTGATAACTGAATTGTACACTAAAGTATACTTATATGCAATTGATAAAGTACACAAAAATATACGTAACAATTTATAAAAAGTACACAAAAGGATACAAAAAGAATGTTTCGTATTGAAATGGGAAAAATTAAATGATATGATAGTAGACAAGGAAGTCAGAGAGCAAAAAGCGGCTTACCCTCTTTTTATAGGAGGGGCGACCCTCCGGACGATAGAAAGGAGGGCGAAACGATGGTTACATATTCTGATCTGATTCAGTTTTGCATCTTCGTTGTGACCCTTGTTGGATTGTGTTATACGATCTTCAAGGATAGAAAATAGCCGCCACTACTGCCATAGTGACGGCTGGTTTTAAAAACAGCTAGCAACTAGAGGGTGGGTCGTTTCTCTGACTTCCCCTTTTGTACTTACATTATAATGCCTATTCTTTTTCAATTCAAGCTTTTTATTTATTATCTGATGGAATATATTCCATAATATCCCCAGGCTGACAGTTCAATATCTCACATAAGTACATAATAGTGTCAACAGCTACATTAGTGTTATTGTTTAGACGATTGATGATAGTTGGCGAAATATTATATTTTTCTCTCAAATCTCTTTTTTTTATTCCGGCTTCTTCCATTTTACAAAACAGTTTTTTGTAGCTGATAGTTCCTGTATATTGTTTTTCTCGTTCCCCCATAAAATCACCACCTTTTCTTAATATAGTACATTAAAGTGTGCGTTATGTCAAGTAAACCGAATTGGACACTATTGTGTACATTTTATAAAAATAAAAGTATATTTTTGTGTACAATGTCAATTTACAAATAGTACATTAAAGTGTACTATAGAGCCATAAACAAACAGCAACCGGAAAGCCGAAAGCTTCCGAAACCTCAATCCATATACCTGTGAGTCGTCCCAGTGATCGCCAATAGTCAGGAAGATGATTGAGGGGTTGCACCTTATAGGAGGACAAGGACATGACGAGAGAAGATTTAGAGATCAAAATTCAGGAAATCCGCCGTTACAAAGCAATGGCAGAGGAAGCCACAAACATTCAGAAATCCATTGAAGCCGAAGTTATCGCATGGATGACATCGGAGCAGCTGGATACAGCAATGAGCGACACGGCGAAAATCACGTTCAAAGATCAGAGCCGTACAACTCTTGACCGGAAAGCGCTTGAAGAAGTGTTAGGCGAAGATCTGAAGCCCTACGAAAAGACCACAACCTATAAAGTTCTGAGAATCAAATAACCGGACAGGGGGAGCAATTTCCCCCTTCCTTCCTAAAGGAGCAAAAAAAAGATGATGTACAGCGAGTTTATCAATATTTCCGGTAAGTCGGAATCCTATATTTCTTTTGCGGAATACAGCACTTTTATCGAGCCTGTGTATATGGAATGCAGAGAGAACAAGCGTGATTTTTGCTGTATCTTCAACCGGATTTTTTCAAAGATCGTTCCGCCACTGGTAGAAAGAGCGATTGAGAATTTAAGCACGAAGGAAAAATTTGATTATCTGAATAAAGAAGGAGACTATGACGAGATAGTGGAAAAGCTGGACAAGATCGACTTTGAAGCGCGGAAACTGGTTTACCAGTATCTGAAACTTGCGCTGATTTGTCCATAAGCAGGATGCCAACAGGAAAAAGCACTTTAAAACAGGAGGAAGCAATGGACAAATTTGTATATAACCGGCGGCAAACACTGGAAACCGCCGTTGAGTTTAAAAATGGACAGATCAGCAGGCTGGGAAAATCGGGAATCTATCATCCGGAAATCCATTACAGCGGGAAGAAAACGAAATGGTTTGATGACTCTCAGCTAATCAGAAAGGGGAAAAAGCAATGTTAGCACAGTACAAGATAGAACAGTTTGACGGGGAAGTGATCCCGTACAGCCAGCACAAGGAAAAGCAGAAGCAGCGTAAGGCGTTTTTCGCAAAACAGAAAGCGTGCGGAATCCTGTTTGTGGCAATTGCGGCAGCAACTCCTTTCCTGATCGGAGACGGTACAGCGAGCTTAATTTTTTTGCCGCTTGGCTTATACCTGATATTTACCAAACAGAAGATCATGCAGTTTTGAGAGGTGGAAAAGATGAAGGCAGAAATTGATTTAGTGGATAAGCTGACAGAAGTTAATGCAATGGTAAGCGGGCTGATCGAAGTGGTCAGCCGTGCGGCAGAAAATGCAAACTATGAAGCGGATACAGAGGAAGCGAATTTCCTGTATCTGCTAAAACGGAATCTGTACACCGTTCAGGAGCAGATCAAAGAATGCAAACTAATGACGGCAGGAGAGTGAGGACGCGGAAATGTATGTTTTAACTAACGGGATCGAATATATTTGCTACGACCCAACCACAAATGGGATGAAGCGGACAACTGACAAAGAGGTTGCGGCAAAATTCAAAAAGCTGGATAACGCAAAAGAAGTTTTAAATACAGCGACTGGCAAGACAAAAGGCTGCTATGTGGCAGATATGGAAACTGGTGAAATGGTATTTAAACGCCCTGGGAAACCACAGCGCAAAACCTTTTCGCGGAGTGTCCGGCAGCTGATTTATGCTCATGCAGATGGCAGATGCGCACTTTGCGGCAAGAAAATCAAATACTGTGACATGGACTTAGATCATATTGTGCCGCTGGCAATGGGCGGCGCAGATGATGTTGCGAATCTGCAATGCACCTGTGTAACCTGTAACCGAATCAAAGGTTCGATTTCGCCGGAAGAATTTGACGAAAGAATAACGGAAATTTTGCTGCATCAGATGAAGCAAAAAGCGAAAGGGCGTTATTTCCTGATGCGGCTGTGTTTGGCAGGGAGGAAGCTATGAAAGTAAACGGAACGGAGATCACATTTATTACAGACACCTATGCGGATATGTTCCACCGGAAAGCCGTGATTGCCGTGAAAAAGAAAAGCGGAAGATATTACGGCGACATCACCATCAATATTCCGTGTTATTCTTTGAACGATGGAGAGTGTTTTCTGGGGAATGATTGTCCGAAGCTTATAAATGAAATGGTTAGATGCGGATATCTGGAAATAGTAGGTCAGATTAAGGTCAATATGAGTACATATAATATAGGTAGGTTTACCGAAAGATTTCAAAGGGAGTTCGGAAGCGAAACATAAGAGGTGGTGGAGGAAAACAGAAGAACGTAAAAAGGGCACTTGATTTCTCAAATGCCCCAGTGTATAATTTACTTAGAAAGTGAATCGGATGTAATATCCGATTTGCCCTCAGTAAAATGATATTTAGTTAAAAAATAGCATTCACTTTGGTCGGTGGGATGCTATTTCTTTTTATGATCGTCTATGTAAGACAAAGCCGCAAAAACTACTAACAATAAAGTCAAGACTTCCATTGTATTCATAGGGCAGCATGTGGATGAATATATGCGCGAGATGCGGGAGAACGATAGACAACAGAAATAGTATTTATTTTACCACCAGCAGGAAAGTCCATGTTGGTGTTTTCTAATCCTGCTGCCGGTTCTGTTCTAAAATCTTTTGTTCCTCTGCTGCCGTCCATTTGCTCTTGATGATCTGCGCTTTCAGTTTGGAAAGTCGGCGGTCTGTATAACGTTCCATCCAATTCAGTACGAAAGCTGGAATCAGACGATCTGGCAGCCGTTCGAACAGTGTAAAAATGCAGTCCTCTATTTTGCTAGCGATTTTATAGAAAAAATCCTTGATCGGATTATGCGGCGTGATTGTAATGTTCATGGGATGCTCCTTTTTGATGGATTATAATACATATGTTCGATTCTGTAAAGGAAGATTGTATAAAAGGCAGCAGGATGGTATAATATAGGAAAGAACGGAATGCAGGAGGTGGAACAATGCCATTGCCCAAAAAGACAGAATATACCTTGGAAGATATTTATGCACTGCCGGATGGACAGCGTGCAGAACTGATAAGCGGTCAGCTTTACATGATGGCTCCGCCGAGTACACGACATCAGAGACTTGTCAATTTCCTGACAACTGAAATTAACCTTTACATAAGGAAGAAACAGGGGAAATGCGAAGTGCTGCCTGCGCCGTTTGCAGTATTTTTAGAGGACGCAGACGGAAACGAAAATCTTGTAGAACCTGACATATCGGTAATTTGCGCCCCGGAAAAGATCGACGAAAAGGGATGTCATGGCGCGCCGGATTGGGTTATTGAGATCGTGTCTCCGTCCAGCAAATCAATAGATTATGGCAGGAAGCAGGCGTTGTATCTTTTAAGCGGAGTGAGAGAGTATTGGATCGTTGACCCAATACGGGAATCCGCTGTGATTTATCGCGCGGCAGAAGATTGGATACCGATGTTTTACAGGTTTGGAGATAACCTAAAAGCTGGTATTTATGAGGATTTGGAAATTGTAATAGAGTAATAGAAGTAGAAGCCTACCGGATTGAGTTCTGGTAGGCTTTTCGTTTAATCCCTAAAATCAGCTGGATCAACTAGATTATATTTTCTGTTTTTATTTTGCATGAAAGACTGACCAGTATATTGTATGATTAGGTTTTGGATTGCAATTATTGGAGCTGAGTGACTACTATTATACTCTCCATTTTCATCTATTTCTATTTCATCTAATAAATTCATTACACTTCGTAACAAAGAAAATAGTTGAAGTTGCTTTGATTCATACAGAAAATCGGCAAAAGGCAGTCCGCTTAAAAAAACAATGAACAGAGGATCAATTTTTAAGGAGAGGTTCGTATTTTTTAAAGCATCCAAAAAATAGTCCTTATCACCAGAGTCTTGCAAAGAATCATATGCCTTTCTTAATAATTTTTCTTGAGTGTCAAGTAATGAATTAAATAGTCGGTCTTGTTCCTCGGGTGTTCTACATTGGTAGAGTTCATACCATTCAAGTTTTCGAGCTGAATTTTTTATCGGTAATGCCTTGATAATTTTATCAAGGTAGACTTCACTTTTGTCTTTACATTTTTCTAATTCAGTTTTCGAATTTGCTCCGTAATAAACGATGGAAATTATATCTACCAAATCTGTCCGATATATTGTTCTTTGACGCTGATCATCACCATTTTTACCATTTCTTTCGATTTGAGAATACCAATAGTCATTGTGTTTTATTAGGTTAGAAATTTTTTTCTTAGTGATCTTTTTGGCGGATCGAAGTTCTTTTAAATGATCTATCAAAGAAATTTCTCTATTATCGATGATTAGTAATTGGTTTTTATCATATCGAGGAATAGTTGTAGCAAAAGTCATAGGTACCTTCTTTCTATGCCGCGGTTTTTTCTATAATATACAAATGGATACAATACAATAATAATACTATAAATACAAAAATACAATAAAAAAGTGTAATTTAGCAGGGAATTTTTAAAATTAGTTACTTAGGAAAGGTTTTGAAATACAATTTAATATATACAATAATAAAATAAATATACAAAAAAATAGAAATAAATGGTATAAAGGTATTGACGGATTTGGGGAATAGTGTTAGTATAACTTCAGAAACAAAAAAGAGCTAACAGCGTTTGGCGACACTGAAAGCTCTTCATTGTAAGAGATATTGGCGTATCTCTTATATGTAATAGAAACTGCACAGACTTGTGATCTGTACTGAGTCCTAGACAAACACAGTATATCAGATCAATTTTAAAATTTCAACAAAAAGTCTTTTACGGGAAAATCTTCCCGGCAGTTTCCACTTTTACAATTAGCGGATAATCCGCAAGCAGTTCCTTTTCTATGAACCTTGACAATAGAATAATTAGATGTTCCGGGAATTATGGCAGAAATGCCTGTTTTTTTAAACATACGGATAAGAGTTTGCCTTAGGTTGGAAGCCCGTTCGGAGGGAGGTGAGAACGAATTGGGATACAGCTTAAATAGAATCCAGTATGTAATTATGAATATCATGCTGAAGCACAAAGCCATCGACTACATGCACTCAATGTCGTGTTACGAAATCAAAGACATTGAAGATCGGTGGGCGGTCGAAACAATCTACAAGCACATCAGGATTTTGGAATCATACGGTCTTGTGGAGCATGGCGCGAAAGCAGAACGAGCCAACGGTTACATATTGACGCAGAAAGCGATTGATTTATTACCTAAAAATGAATAGTGGAGGAACATGAGAATGATTAAGAACAAATGCGGAGTTTTAGGGATTGGCGCGTATGGAGGAAATCAGGGACTGTATTTTTACAGGGCGGGATATCCTACTTTATTTGCTAACAGCGCGCGGCAGGACTTGGACAGCCTGAAAGAGGTCGATGAGAAATATAAGTATCACATTCCCGGCGGCGAAGGCTGCAATAAAAGCAGGAAGAAATCAAAAGAATTGTTCCGTAAGGACATTGACAACATCGTGAATGAGATCAAAGAAAAGCTTCCAGGAATCGAATATCTGATGATCGTTGCTTCTGCTGGTGGTGGTACGGGCGCAGGTGGTCTGGCATCGATGAAGCGTGTTGCAATGAATGAGTTGGATTTGAAAGCGTGTCTTATCGTAACGGTGCTACCGGATACTCGGACGGAATCAGTGCAGGCAATGATTAACGCCTACGATACGCTGGGAGAAATTGAATCTTTGGATGAAGCTGGCGCAACGTACATCCTCGATAACAGTAAGAACAATAACAAGATGAGGATTAACGAAATGTTCTTTTGTTACATGGACGCGCTGCTGACAAGCAATTGCAGTTCGGCGCTTGGAAATGTCGATGATGCGGAAATTGAGCAGCTGATTTCTGCGAGAGGTGTATCTATCATCAGCAAGCTTGGCAAG